>Ga0315289_10002621_pt1 | contig 27513 bp, 22 predicted proteins | sample YL17G11_40_MG_FD_203452 | JGI IMG/M metagenome (GOLD analysis project Ga0315289, IMG submission 203452) | Sediment microbial communities from Yellowstone Lake, YNP, Wyoming, USA - YL17G11_40 | ecosystem: Environmental > Aquatic > Freshwater > Lake > Sediment | place: USA: Wyoming | collected...
CCACGGCCAGCAGGGCCGGGACAATCAGCGCGGACAGAGCGCCCTGGGCCGCCAGGCCCACACACGCGGCATAGTCCGGCTTCTGAGTGCCCGCCAGGATGCCCGGGAACTTGCGGAACTGGCGGCGGATCTCCTCGATCATCTTGAAGGCGTTGTCGGTGACTGCCAGCATGGTGAGCGCGCTGAACAGCGGCGGCGTCATCGCGCCCAGCAGGGTGCCCGCTACCACGATCGGGTTGCGCAGGCTGATGACCAGCTCCACGCCCCGGGCTCCCACCACCTGAGCATAGGCCGCAAACAGCGCCAGGACGGTCAGCGCGGCAGCGCTGATGGAAAAGCCCTTGGTGATGGCTTTGGCAGTGTTGCCAGCCGCATCCAGCACGTCGGCGGTTTCGATCACCGTGGATGGCATGCCGGCCATCTCTGCAATGCCGCGCGCGTTGTCCACGATGGGGCCGTATGCGTCGGCCGAGACGATCATGCCGCTCACCGCCAACATGCCCACGGCGCTGATGCCCACACCGTACACGCCGCTGATGCCGCTGCGCTGGGCCAGGAAGTAGGAGGCCAGCGTGGCCAGCACCACGCCGACAAGAGACGGGACGATGCTGACCAGGCCGTAGGAAAAGCCGGTGATAATGGTGATGGCCGCGCCCGAGCTGGAGACCCTGGCGGTCTCCTGGACCGGGCGGTGCTCGTCAGAGGTAAAGTAGTCGGAGGTGAAGCCGATGATTACGCCCGCGATCAGGCCAGCCAGCGTCGACCACAACACGCCCAGGCTGTAGCCACCCAGCACCACGACCGCTGTGGCGAGCGCGCCGAAAATGACGCAGGTCACGATGGTGCCGCGGTTGAGCGCCTGGCCCGGCTTGCCGTTCTTGCCGACGCGCACCAGGCGCACGCCGACGAGGGAGGCGAAGATGCCCAGCGTGCACAGGATGAGGGGGAACACGGTGTACATGGGCTGCAGTGTGCCTTTGAATAGAGAAGAGCCAAGCAGCATGACCGCCACGGCGGCAGCCACGTACGAGTCAAAGATGTCGGCGCCCATGCCCGCCACGTCACCCACGTTGTCACCGACGTTGTCGGCCACCACGGCCGGGTTGCGAGGGTCGTCCTCGGGGATACCGACCTCGACCTTGCCCACCAGGTCGGCCGCTATGTCGGCGGTCTTGGTGTAGATCCCGCCGCCGGCCTTGGCCAGCAGCGCCAGCGACGACGCGCCGAAGCTAAAGCCGAGCACGATCTCGGCATTGCCCGTCACGAGGTAGATCGAGCACATACCGATGACCGCCAGGCCCACCATGGCCAGGCCCATCACCGCGCCGCCGTAGAACGCCACCTGGAACGACTCGTTGATGCCTTTGTTGGCAGCAGTAGCCGTGCGCACGTTGGCGGCGACGGCGACGCTCATGCCCATGTACCCGGCGACGGCCGAGCACAGGGCCCCGATCAGAAAGGCCAGCGCCATTGTGGCGCCACGCGCCGGACTGACTTGCATCAGTTTGAGCCCCAGGTTCTCGATGTCAAAGCTAAAGACGACCGCAATCACGATGCCCAACATAACGGCCATGAATGCGAGGGCTCCGTACAGACGACGCAGATAGGACGTGGCCCCCTCGCGGATCCAGGAGGCTACCTCCTGTGCCTTCTCGGAGCCGGGGTCCTGCCGATGCACCCAGCGGTAGAGCCAGAGGGCTACGCCAACCGAAAGGGCGCCCGACAGGATGCCAAACCACAGCCAGAGCTGAGAGCTACCCATACAGTTCGATTCCTCCTATGACGATGTGACGTTCTCCGGACGCGCCGATAGCCCCGACGTCGAGGGCGGAACGAAATGGGCGGGCTGCGATGCCGCCCCTGCGTCGGGGCTATCGGCGCGTGTGGCCCAAATGACTCGGCGACCAGCCGGCGTCGGCTGGCTACCCGCGGCCTACATGTTGGCGGAGCGCCACCAGTTGTAGTTCCTGGCCTTCAGGTCCTCCATGGGCGGCAGCGGGAAGTAGAGCAGCCGCTCTGCATTACCCACAAAGATGCCGTTCTTGATCGTGCGGTAGGGGAAGTTGGCGGGTTCGATGCGGTTGACCATTTTGCTGTGTACGGGCTTGGACTTGAGCTCGAGCAGGCAATGGCGCAGGTGCTCAATGCCGGAATAGGGCAGGTTGCCCACGCTGCCATGCTCGGGGTCTGCGGCCAGGCCGTTCAGGCGCAACTCCACAAAGCAGACCGCCGGCAGGGAGAGCAGGCTGATGGGGTTCTTGACGATCAGATCGTAGAAATGGTGCGGTCCGAGGGTGCTGGCCACCAGCGGATGCACCGGCGCAATTTCCTGATAGAGATGAAGGCCCGGATCGTCCTCCGGCAGCGTCTCGCTCGCACGCATGCCCAGAGTGCGGCCGTCCTGCGTCACCAGGTACACCTTGCGGAGCAGTTCCAGTGGGATGTGCTCCAGCACGCGGTAGACCGAGATGTAGAGTGAGCGCTTGGGGCTGCCATCCTCGTGGGGCACGCAGCGATTCACGCCCTCGTCGATGCGGAAGTACTCGCTGCGCAAGCTCGAGTCCACTTCAAAGAAGATGGCCTGTTCGTGGGCGCGCTTCTCCGTGCCGGTAGCATAGTAGGCCCCGAATTCCTCGGGAGTCAGCATGGATGCGATCAGGGCCTCGGGAATCATGGACAGGTACAGGTGGCAAGCCATGTTCGGTTTTCCTTTCTCCTTGTCTGGATTGATGGTCGTCGAATCTGACTCTTGCCTACTACTCTGCATCCCATTATAGCACGGTTTGCCGAGATGGGGTACTGGGCCTAGAAGCGTGGCCTGGAAGCCCAAAACAGCAGAGCCGCAACGCTATCCGTTGCGGATATCGACAGAACCATCCCAACTGGTAGTGTGGCGCATTCGGCTGCGGCCACTTTTCGGCCAGACTTCTAGAACCCCTCTCCCACCAACAGCATGGGAGGGGGGTGATTCTGCCTCACCTTCTCGCCTGTCCACCTTCCCAGAAGGTTTCTTAGCAAGCACTGCCGGGTAGCACGGCGTCACCTTTCGGGAAGGGTGGTTGGGTTCTCTCGCAGCACCGATCACCCGTTTGACAAAATTAGTACGTTGTGGTACAATTCTGCCTAGTACTGTTCGAACTGTAACCAGTGACTGACGAGGGTGTATGCGTCATCCGGATGGAAAAGAGATCGATCACGTCGAGATGATGCAGGCGCACATGCGCAGCCAGATGCAGAATCTGACCGGCCTGGACGATACCAGCGGGATTGAGCTGCTGAGCCTAATCCGCATGTTGACGCACCTGTGCGAGGCCGTCGAAACCAGGAATTGTGGCGAGAACGGTCTCTCCGGTTCGCGCTGGGGACTGCTTATGCGACTGATGGCCGAGGAAATGCGCGGCAACCCGCAGGGCGTCACGCCCACGTCCCTGAGCCGCTTCCAGAGCGTTAGCAAGAACACGATCAGCGCTCTGCTGCGCGGGCTGGAGGAGCAGGGTCTCATCCGGCGGGCTTTGGATCCGGCGGACTATCGCATTTTCCGCATCCAGCTTACCGTGGCGGGGCGCGAGCTGGTGCAGTCGACGGCCTCCCAGCGGATTGGGCACCTGAACCAGATGGTATCCGGCCTGAGTGCTGCGGAGCGCGAGCAGTTGGTTGCACTGCTGGCCAAGCTGTATCGCTCAGTGCTGGCCAGGTCGAACATATCCAAAACGCAGTTTCACGGAGGTTAAGTTGCAGCGAGAGGCGGTCTTTTCATCCCATGGGGCCACGCGCGCCAAGGCGCGTGGCGGCAGGAAGGGGTCCGGCCTGGGCCGCGCGATCGGCTACCTGGGCCACTACAAGAAGTACGCATTCTGGGCGTATCTCTTCTTGTTCATCTCGACTGGCGCCATGTTGACGGTGCCGCAGTTGATCCAGAATATCATCAATGCGGTCACGAATGGGGTGATCGCGCAGAAACTGGGCGCTATTCCGGCCGCATTCCTGCCTGCGGCGCTCAAGACCATGAACTGGAAGATGGAGCAGTACCTGCGCTACCGAGATGGAGCCGTGAACGCCATGGTTTCGGCGGGCCTGCTGATCCTGATGTTTGCGATCACGCGTGGCCTTTTCGCCTATGCGCAGACCTACATGTCCGAGCGGGTGTCGCAGAGCGTGGCGTTCGACTTTCGCAACGACCTGTTTGCGAAGATCCAGCGCATGTCGTTCAGCTATCACGACCAGAATCAGACCGGCCAACTCATGGTGCGGGCCACGGATGACGTCGAGAAGCTGCGCCTGTTCATTGGACAAGGGCTGCTCATGGCCACGCAAGCGTTCGTCTTGTTGATCGGGACTCTGTTGATCCTGTTCTTCACCAACTTTCAGCTCACCCTGGTGATCCTGCCGCTGCTGCCGGTGGCGTTCGCTCTGTTCATGGTCTTCAGCACGGTCACGCGGCCCTTGTTCACCGAGCTGCAGGTGCGCCTGTCGCGACTGAACACCATCCTGCAGGAGAACCTGGCCGGCATCAAGGTCATCAAGGCCTTTGTGCGCGAGCCCGAGCAGCAGCGTCGCTTTAACAAATCGGCGGACGAGCTCATGGCCCAACAAATCAAGGTGGGGCGCATCTTCTCGTTTCTGTTTCCGTTGATCTTTCTGATCGTCAGCCTGGGCCAGGCCGGCATCCAGTACTTTGGCGGGCGCCAGATCATTCTGGGCACCCTGGACCTGGGGGAGTGGCAGAAGTTCAGCATGTATCTGATGTACGTGTTCATGCCGCTGGGGCAACTGGGCATGATCATCAACCAGATGGCGCAGGCCAGCGCTTCCTCGCGGCGCATCTTTGAAATTCTGGACGCCAAGAGCGACGTGGTAGACAAGCCCGATGCGAAGAACCTGCCGCCCATCCAGGGCCAGGTCGAGTTCCGAGACGTCACCTTCCACTATTTCGGTGGCGGTGAGCCCGTCCTGAAAGAAGTCAGCTTTGTCGCCCAGTCCGGACAGACCGTGGCTTTGCTCGGCGCCACTGGCTCCGGCAAGTCCACGATCATCAACCTCATCCCGCGCTTCTACGATTCCAGTGAGGGAGCCGTGCTGATTGATGGGCACGACGTGCGCGACGTGTGCCTGGATTCCCTGCGCCGGCAGATCGGCATCGTGCTACAGGATACCACGCTCTTCACCGGCACGATCCGCGACAACATCGCCTTTGGCCGGCCGCAAGCCAGCCTGGAGGAAGTCATGGCGGCCGCCCAGGCTGCCTCGGCGCACGAGTTCATCATGAGTTTCCTTAAGGGCTACGATACGCCGGTCGGCGAGCGTGGCACGACCCTGAGTGGCGGGCAGAAGCAGCGCGTCGCCATCGCCCGCGCCTTGCTGATGGATCCGCGCATCCTGATCCTGGACGACTCGACCAGCAGCGTGGACACCGTGACAGAGTACGAGATCCAGCAGACGCTGACCCAACTGATGCACGGGCGCACGAGCTTCGTGATCGCCCAGCGCATCAGCACGGTGCGCAATGCGGACATGATCCTGGTGCTGGACAAGGGTCAGGTTGTGGCGCGTGGCAAGCACGAGGAATTGATGGAGAATAGCCCCGTGTACGCCGAAATCTACAATTCGCAACTGGTGGAGGATGCGCCCGGCCAGGAAGAGACCGCGGACGTCCCCGCGTTGAACACTGAGGAGAAATAAACATGGGAATGGGATTTGGTCCTGGTCATGGTGGTCCCCCGGGAATGCTGGCGAGGGAGGTCCGCAAGCCCAAGCAGACGAGCGCCACTCTGGCGCGTCTGGCGCGCTACTTTAGCCCCTATGGGCTGGTCTTGCTCCTGGTGGCCGTGTTGATCATCGGGAATACCTACACCCAGGTGAAGACGCCTGAGCTCACCGGCCAGATCGTGGACCGCTATCTGACCCCTGCCACGACGGCGAGGTTTGCCGGACAGGCGAGTGCAATGGCTGGGCAGATCCCGGGGATGCCCGGGCAGACCGGCGGAGCGACTGTGCAGACCGGTGGTAAGGCGATGACAACCGCTGACTACATCAGCGGCCTGGGACGAATGGTCTTGGCCATTGTGGGCCTCTATGTCGCTGGCGCGCTGATGAACGGGTTGGTCTTCTTCCTGATGAACTGGTCTGCGCAGCACGTCCTGCGCACCCTGCGCACGGAGGTTTTCCGGCACGTGCACCGCCTTTCGCTGGGCTTCTTTGCCGAGCAGGAGGCTGGCGCGGTAATGAGCCGCATCACGAACGACATGGAAACGATTCAGCAGGCGGTCTCGTTTGCGTTGGTCAGCGTTCTGAGCGGCGTCCTGCTGCTGGCGTGGGTGGCGGTCAAGATGTTGAGCCTCAGCCTGCCCTACGCTCTGATCAGCATGGCGGTGGTGCCCTTCATGCTCGTCGCTACCGTCTGGCTCTCGGGCCTGGCGCGCAAGGCGTTCCGCGTGACGCGCATTGAAATCGGCAGAGTCAACGCCAACCTGGAAGAGAGCATCGCCGGAGTGCGCGAAGTGCAGGCCTTCGGGCGTGAGGATGCCAACATCGCAGCCTTCCGCGAGTCGAACGCGGCCAACCGCGACGCCAACATCAAGGCGGTGTCCTTCACGGCGGCCCTGGCACCCACGCTGGAAGCGCTGGGCTACGTCGCCATGGCAATCGTCACTATCGCCGGCGGCTATGCGCTGCTGAAGGGACAGACCCTGTTCGGAACTGCAATCTCGCTGGGCCTGATCATCACCTTTATCGGCTATGTGCAGCGCTTCAACCAGCCCATTCAACAGATCTCGGTGCTGTGGACGAACCTGCAGAGCGCCATCGCCGGCGGCGAACGCATCTTTGAACTACTGGATACCGCGCCGGACGTGCAGGACAAGCCCAACGCCATCGAGATGCCTACGATCAAGGGCCGGGTGGAGTTCGACAACGTCTGCGCCTCCTACGTCAAGGGTGAGTTTGTGCTCAAGGATGTCAGCTTTGTGGCCGCACCCGGGCAGACCGTGGCCATCGTCGGCCAGACGGGCGCGGGCAAGACCACCATCGCCAACCTGATTCCGCGCTTCTACGACGTGGTCGATGGCAAGATCCTGATCGACGGCGTCAACGTGGCGGACGTGACCCGCGCCAGCCTGGGCAAGCAGATCGGTCTCGTCCTGCAGGACACGTTCCTGTTCAGTGACACGGTCATGAACAACATTCGCTTTGGCCGGCCCGAGGCCACGGATGAAGAAGTGTTCGCGGCAGCCCGGTTGGCGCACGTGGATGATTTCGTCGAGCGCCTGCCGGAGGGCTACCAGACCATCCTGGGCGAGCACGGGTCCGGGCTGAGCCAGGGTCAACGACAGTTGATCGCCATTGCCCGCGCGGCGCTTACCGACCCGCGCATCCTGATCCTGGACGAGGCCACCTCCAGCGTGGACACTCGCACGGAGCGTCTGATCCAGAGGGCCCTGGACACGCTGCTCGAGGGCCGCACCAGTTTTGTCATCGCGCACCGTCTGAGCACCATTCGCAATGCGGACCAGGTGCTGGTGATCGAAGGCGGCGAGATCGTCGAGCGTGGCACGCACGCCTCGCTGATCGCGGCCAAAGGTGTCTACTACGGTCTGTACATGCGCCAGTTCCGGCAGCAGGAGCCGGAGAAGGCGAACGGGAACGGCGTGGTCCAGGCACTCACGCCCCGTTCGGGCCGGGAGCCCGACGGGGCGAGACGGCCCAACCCAGCGCCGGCCCAGTAGAACATCGAGACTAGCAATAGCGAGCGCGGAGCTACCAGAGCTCCCCGCTCGGCCTCGGCCTGGCGCGCCATTGAACCAGACCTGACGGGTCTGCCAGGCCCGTCAGGTCTGCCGACGGCATGGCTCACAGGTTGGTCCCCTTGCCATCCAGAAAGCCGAGCAAACCGTCCGGGTAGAGTGGCGCTGCTCCGGCCCGGAACTCATCCAGCGACTTCCACAGTGCGACGAAGGGCTTGCCGTCGTCTTGGCCGCGCAAGTCCGCCTGATAGAGGTCTGGGTCAACAAAGCGGGCCGCATAGACGATCACGACCTCGTGGCCCATCTGGCCGTCCCGGCTAAAGATGTTCTGCAGAGTGCCCAGGTAGGCCACGTCCGCGATCTCGGCGCCCAGTTCTTCGCGGATTTCGCGCGCCAGGCAGTCCTGGGCGCGCTCACCGAACTCGATGCCACCGCCCAACGGACGATAGAAGGTCTCGCGTTTCGTCGGGTCGTGGCCCTCGAACACCAGAATGCGGTCGCCGTCTCGGAAGACGGCGATGGCCATGGGTCGGATGCGGGGTCGGTTCGCTGTCATGGCCTACCTCTCCAGGCGGACGAGTATGATCTCTGGCCTGGCACAGAAGCGTAGCGGCGGTGTGACCGTGCCAACGCCGTTGCTGATGACCACTGTGGTTAGGCCAGTGTGAACGGTGCCGGTGCGGTACTTTTGGCCGTTGCTGCTGGGCAGCAGTGGGGCCCACAGGCCAAACAGGGTGACCTGCCCGCCGTGATTATGCCCGCTCAGCACCAGGTCAACCAGATCGGTGGTCAAGGTTTCGGCATAGTCCGGGTGGTGTGAGAGCAGGACTACCATGTCGCCCTCCGTGACGCCTGCCAGAGTCGGTGCGAGGTCCTGCTCATCCTCCCACAGGTCGCCTACCCCGCCGAGTTTGATGCGCTGCCCGTCCAGCATGACCCACTCGGCACGGTTGTCCAGCAGGTGGATGCCGGCGCGCTGCATGCTCTCGCGCGTCAGCGCGGCATCTTCCCAGGGGTCGTGGTTGCCCAGCACCCCGAATGTGCCCAGCTTGGCCTGCAGGCGCGCCAGCTCGGCAAAGCAGGGCGCGATGTAACAGGCGTCGCGATGCACATAGTCGCCGCCCAGCAGGATGATGTCGGGGTGGAGCTGGTTGGTCCTGTCGACTGCGTTGCGCACCCTGGCCAGGGAAAAATAGGGGCCATGGTGGATGTCAGACAGGAAGGCCATGCGCAGCCCATTGAAGGCGGGTGGCACGTTAGGGTTGTGAATCGTGACCTCGCGCACTGTCAGCCAATATGGCTCAAAGAACATGTAAGCCAGCACCAGCATGCCGACCAACAGCGCGCACAGGAGCAGCCTTGACGCCAGCCAGATGGTGCCTTCAGGGAGCATGTCGACCTTCTGTTCTCCTTTGGAGTGTGATGCTTGTTGCGCTCAGCCAGGCCATTGTAGCACGCTCCTCAGCGGTGGTCAATCGAGAACCTTCCGTGGAGGGACCTTGCCGAGAGGTCTCTCAGCAAGCGCCAGGTGTCATGGCGGCGACGTCTTTAGGTGAGGTCTTTCGCGGACTTGTGGTATACTTGCGCAAGATCACAGCACCCGCAGTGGAGGGTAGGGCAGATGTCAGAAAGCGAGCAAGCATTGGCGCGTCGCGCGGGGGAGATGCTGACGCAGCATTATCACTGAACTGAGGCCGTCATGCTCACCGTGGGTGAGCGCGAGCTGGGCGAGCTGGATCCGCGCCTGAGGCGCATCGTCAGCCTGTTCGGCGGTGGTGTAGGCGGCACGCACGAGGAGCTGTGCGGGGCGCTCAGTGCTGGCGTGATGATCATCGGTGCACTGTACGGACGTAGTAGCCTGGGCGAAGATGAACAATTCGCGCGGAGGTTGGCTGCCCTCTGGCGTGAGCGCTTCCTGGCCGAGTTTGGGCACACGCAGTGCGAAGCGCTGCGCGAACCTTTGCGGGCTCTCGACGGGTCGGTCTCCTGCACTCCTCTGGTCGAACGCGCCACGCTGCTCTTCCTGGAGTTGCTGCGTGAAGCGGCGGGGCAGTTGCCGGCAGCACAGAATTCGTGACCCGAAACCTGGGGCTCGCGACCTGCGGGTAGTGGCCACGACCCACTAACCATAACCCAGGAACCTGTCTTGTACCTGGACTCCCGTATCCAGTATAATGTGATTGCGCGTTCACTTCACAATGAGGTGGCTTCCATTCATGCGATACGATTTCGACCGGGTGCTGGACCGACGCCATTCCGACAGCGAAAAGTGGCACCACTACGCTGACGACGTGCTGCCCATGTGGGTTGCAGATATGGATTTTGTCTCGCCCGAGCCGGTGGTGCACGCGTTGCAGGAGCGCGTGGCGCATGGGGTGTTTGGCTATGGGGGCGAGCCACAGGAACTGTGCCGGGTCGTGGCCGAGCGTATGCTGTCGCGGTACGGCTGGCAGGTCGCGCCAGAGGCCATCGTTTTCCTCCCCGGTGTCGTCACCGGCTTCAACCTGGCCTGCCATGCCGTGACCTCCCCCGGCGATGGGGTGCTTATCCAGACCCCGGTCTACCCGCCTTTCTTGAGCGCTCCCAAGAATGCGGGCTGCACGCGCGACGAGATGGAGCTCACGCGCCAGGCGGACGGGCGCTACCAGATCGATTTCGACCTCATGGAGCGCGTCATTACTGATCGCACGCGCGTCTTTGTCCTGTGCAACCCGCACAACCCGGTGGGGCGTGTGTTCACGCGCGATGAGCTGCAGCGCATGGCCGAGATCTGCTTGCGCCGCAACGTGCTGATCTGCTCGGACGAAATCCACTGCGATCTGATCTTCAGCGGCCACCAGCACACGCCCATCGCCTCGCTGTCGCCCGAAGTCGAGCAGCACAGCATTACGCTGCTTGCGCCCAGCAAATCTTTTAACATCGCCGGACTGGACTGCGCGGTGGGCATCGCGCCCAATCCCGAGCTGCGCCAGAAGCTGCAAGCCGCCCGCGAGGGCCTGGTGCCTGGAGTCAATATCCTTGGGCTGGCCGCCGGCCTGGCGGCCTACCGCAATGGCCAGCCCTGGCTGGACCAGGTGCTGACGTACCTGGAAGCCAACCGCGACGTGCTGTGCCGATTTGTGGCCGAGTGTCTGCCTGGCGTGCGCGTGGCCAGGCCCGAGGCGACGTACCTGGCCTGGCTGGACTGCCGCGAATCGGGCATCGAGGGCAATCCGTACGAGTTCTTCTTGCAGCGCGCCCGTGTGGCGACCAACGACGGCGCGGCCTTTGGTCGCGGAGGAGAAGGGTTTGTGCGCTTCAACTTTGGCTGCCCGCGCTCCTTGATGTTGCAGGCGCTGGAGAGGATGAGCCGGGCACTACAGAAGAGAGGAGCGTATGCGTGATCGTCTCTTGCAGACGCTGAGTCATTGTGGCGCGGACTATGCTGACATCCGCGTGGAGCGCGAGTGGCGCAACGCGGTGCTCTACCGCAAAGACAATCTGGAAAACCTGGAATCCTCATCGGAAGTGGGCGGCATTGTGCGCTGCCTGGTGAGTGGTGGCTGGGGCGTCGCTGTCTTCAACTCGTTGGAGGAGCTGGAGCGCCGCGTGGAGGATGCTTGTCGCATCGCCAAGACCGTGGGCGCCAAGATCAGCCAGAGGGCTGAGCTGGCTGCCGTCAAGCCGGTGCAGGACGAAGTGCGCGCCGCCCTGCTCAAGGACCCGCGCTGCGTCCCGTTGCAGGACAAGCAGCGCCTGCTTCAGACGTACAATGAGCGGATGCTCGGGTTCAGCGATCAGATCGTGACGACGCAGGCGCGCTACGCCGATTCGTTCCGGGAGATCACGTTTGCCAGCTCGCAGGATGCGTACATCGTGGAGGAACGCCCGGACGTCACCCTGCTCCTCTCGGCCACCGCCCGCAACGGAGACACGAACATCCAGGAGGCGTTCGAATCTGAGGGCTGGGCTGCCGGGTTTGAGGCGGTGGAAGGGCAGGAGGAACTGGCCCAGCGCGCCGCGCAGCGCGCCGTGGAACTGCTGCAGGCGCGCCCTGTGTCGGGTGGGGTCTACACAGTGATCCTCGATCCACTGCTGACGGGCGTCTTCATTCACGAAGCATTTGGGCACCTGTGCGAGGCCGACTTTATCTCCAAGAACCCGCGTTTGCAGGAGATCTTGACGCCGGGGCGCAGGTTCGGGGTGCCCGAACTGAACGTGATTGACGACGGCTACCTGCCTGGGCTGCGCGGCAACAGCAAATACGACGACGAGGGCACGCCCCGCAAGAAAGTCTACCTGATTCGCAAAGGGGTCTTGCACGGCTTTTTGCACAGCCGCGAGACGGCGGCCCGTCTTGGGGCAACGCCCTCCGGCAACGCCCGCGCGGTGTCCTACCAGTTCCAGCCCATCGTGCGCATGCGGAATACCTATGTCGATCAGGGTAGCGCAACTTTCGAGCAGATGCTCAAGGGCGTGGAACGTGGCATCTATGCCTGCAACGCCTTTGGTGGGCAGACCGAGATGGAGCAGTTCACCTTCAGCGCCGCCTATGCCTACGAGATTGTCAACGGGAAGCTCGGCGGCATGCTGCGCGACGTGGTGCTGACTGGCAACGTCTTCGAGACACTGCAGAGCATCGACTTGATCGGCAGCGACCTCCAGATCAAGGGTGGTGCGGGAGGCTGCGGCAAGGCCGGACAGTCACCCCTGCCGGTGAGCATGGGCGGCCCACACGTGCGCATACGGAACCTGACCGTGGGAGGAAGGGTGGAATGAGAGTCACAATTCCTGCCGCTGGCCTGCTGGAAAAGGTATCCCATCAGTGCGAGGAAGCCGAGCTGTATGAAGTGCGCGGCGTTTCGATGCCTGTTCGTTTTGCGGCGGGCACGCTCGAGTCGGTCAAGTCCGTGGAGAGTGTCGGCCGTGCGCTACGCGTGATCAAGAATGGCCGTCTAGGCTTCTCCACTACGACCGACCTGACGGACGACATCACGCTTGTGGAGAACGCGCTGCAGTCGGCGCAGTTGGGCGGGCTGGCGGGATTTAGCTTACCGGGCCGCAGGCAGAGCCCGGCCGTGCTTTGTTTCGACGCCGAGGTGGAGCAGCTGACCGAGAGCGAACTGATCACCATGGGCGAAAAGGCCGCTGCCAGGCTCGCCAGCTACGATCCTCAATTGCACGTGGAGATCTCGCTCAGCACCGAGGTGGAAGAGGTACGCCTGCTGAACACGCACGGGCTTGAGGTCAGGGAGCAGCGCACGTCCCTTTCGGTGGGCATCGATGCGGCGCGTGTGCGCGAGGGCGACATCCGGATCGTCTCCGACTCGGATGTCTCGCGGCGGCGCAAGGATGTGAGCCCGATGGCGATGGTGGAGCGGCTGATTGAGCGTCTGGGCTGGTCCGAGAAGACGACGACGGTGCAGTCTAAGACGATGCCGGTGGTGTTCTACCCACGCGGCGCGATCGTACTGTTGCTGCCATTGATGGCCGGCCTGAGCGGCCGCAATGTGAGCATGGGCTCGTCGCCCCTGCGCGACAAGCTGGGGCAAGAGGTATTCGCCTCACAGTTCACACTGCTGGACGATGGTCGGCTCGACTACGCAGCGCGTTCGGCTACCTATGATGACGAGGGCACTCCCACGTCGCGCAAGGCGCTGATCGAGGACGGGGTCGTGCGGCAGTTCATGTACAACCTGAAGACGGCAGGCCAAGTGGGTGCGCAGCCCACCGGCAACGGGTTCAAGTCCGGCTTTTTTGGTGGCGGCTTTTCCGATCAGCCCGGGATTGCCCCCTGCACGTGGTGCGTGCGTGCGGGCGAGCGCAGTCTGTCGGCCATTCTCGGCCGATTGCCTGAGGCACTTCTGGTCGAGCAAGTGATTGGGCTGGGCCAGGGCAACGTCACGGCGGGCGAGTTCTCCAACAACGTCTCGCTGGGCTTTCTGGCGCGCAGAGGCGAGATCGTGGGACGCGTCAAGAACACCATGATTGCGGGCAACGTCTATTACTTGTTGCGCGAGCGTCTGATTGCGCTGAGCGACCGCGCCGAGTGGGCCTATGGGGTCATTCGCGCGCCGGCCATCGCACTCGATGGCGTGAGTGTGGCCAGCAGCGCCTAGACCTGGATGCAAAGAAGGCAATACAAAGATCATGGCACACTGGCGCAACTACCTCGAGGTCGCCAAAACGGGCCAACACACGGTGGCCGGCACCCTGAAGGTGCTCCCGGCGCTGCGCAGCCCGCAACTTGGCAATCGACGCGATCTGTTGGTCTGGTTGCCGCCATCCTACGGGCAGGGGAACGCGCGCTACGCGGTCCTCTACATGCACGATGGCCAGAACTTGTTTGACGAGGCCACGAGCTATGCCGGTGAGTGGCAGGTAGACGAGACGATGCAGGCCCTGAGCCAGGAAGGCGTGCAGGCCATCGTGGTGGGCATCCCCAACGCCGGCGAGCAGCGGCCCTGCGAATACTCGCCCTTTGCGGATTGGCCCGAGCAAGGCGGGCGCGGCGAGGCGTACCTGGCCTTTGTAGTCGACACCGTGAAGCCGCTGATTGATCGCGATTTCCGCACCCTGGCGGACCGCGCTCACACAGGAATCATGGGCTCGTCGCTGGGTGGGCTGATCAGCCTGTTCGCCTTCTTCCACTGTGCGCAGGTCTTTGGCCTGGCCGGTGTCGTCAGCCCGGCTTTCGAGCCAACGCCGCAGGAGATGATCGCTTACGTGGAGCGGGCGCCGTTCGTGCCGGGCCGCGTCTACGTGGACGTCGGCACACGCGAGGCAGCAAGCGGGCCACGCCAGACCCGCGAGGAGCAGGCCGAATCCAGGGCCTACCTGGCCAGCGTGCGGCAGATGCGTGATGTGCTGTTGTGCAAGGGCTATCGACGCGGCAAAGACCTGTGCTACCTTCAGGAGCGTGGCGCTATCCACCACGAGTCGGCGTGGGCCCGGAGGTTTCCAGGGGCCATCAAATTCCTGCTTGGGTGACAAGGAAGGGGAAGAGGAATACAATGCTGTCCAAGCTGAATCCGGGAGTGGTCATCTCCATCTTGGTGGTCGTTGCGCTGCTCTCATTGTTGGTCGTCACAGCGCCGGCGTTCCACTGGCTCTGGTTCGGCCTGTTCTGGCTGCACCCCACTGGTTGTGTGCTGATCCTGGCCTCTTGCGTGATTGTGTTCCTCGTCTTTCGCCGGGTGGGCATCCGGCCAGGCTGTCTGGGCTGGATCACCGCGGGGCTGCTTCTACTCGCACTGGTTCTCTACGCGCAGGTGGCCGACGCGCTGGGCAGATGGTACCTGGTCAAGGACATTGCCGCGGAAAAGCTGGATGTGCTGCCCGAGACCACCGGGGTGCGCTACCTGCCTATGGAGGTGGCCGAGCGCTACGCCATGAACAAGATGCAGGACTCGGTCTACCGCGTCGGAGACATCGATCCGCTGGTCACAGGCGGCCAGGTGGACTGGGTTGCCCCGCGCGTCCCGACCGGATGGTGGAACTCGTTCTTCAAGAAGTCGGACGGGTTCATCATTGTCAAGCCCGATGGCCAGGTGGAGACCATTCACCAATCGATGAAGTACGGCGAGGGCATGCTCATCACATCGAACATCACTTGGCCTCTCTGGCAGCGGCACTACACCGCGGACCTCTCCGAGTTCTACTACGTTCGGGTGGGGGAGGAGGTCGTGGCGCTCTCGCCCTACGTCAGCTACCGCTACGTGTTCCCAGTCCAGGTACCCTACTGGCGCGGCGTGTTCGTTGTGCATAGCAGTGGTCAGATCGAGGACTTGACGCCCGAGCAGGCGCTGGCCGACCCGCGCCTCGAGGGGCAGCGACTGTACCCCGAGGCCCTGGCGCGTGCCATCGGCGAAGCGTGGGGCTACCGCAAAGGTGTGCTGAATGCCTGGTTCACACACGAGGACCAAACCGAGATGCCGGTAGTCTCCGGAACGAGCAACGAGATGCCCTACCTGCTGCCCACCTCCGGCGGAACCAAATGGTTCATCGGGCTGGAGCCCTTTGGACCTTCCTGGAGTATCTTCAAGATGCTGTTCATCGATGCCCGCTCGGGGCTGCTGCAGTCTCAGGAGCTCCCAAGGGAGGCGGGGCTGGTGGGCCAGGCCAGCGCCCTGGGCTATGTGCGCAGTGCCTTCCCGACCTACAACTGGTACAAACGCGGAGAGAAAGAGTCTTCGGGCGACGTGATTGCCATCGAGCCGAGGCCCATCATCAAGGATGGTGTGCTGTACTGGCAGTTCTCTATCACCAACACGGCCTACGCCGGAGTGCGGCGGACTGCGCTGGTCAACGCCCGCACCAACGAGGTGATCTACTTTGAGAGCCTGGAGGAGATTCGTCAGTTCCTGGCCGGTTCGTTCGGCGGACACGGCCCCAGCATGACGACCGCCGGACCTGACCTGAGCAAGATGTCGGACAGCGAGCTGATCCAGCTCTTGCGTCGTATCAGCGACGAGCTGGAGCGGCGGCGCAAGTGAGGCATGCCAAGACCCCAAAGATCTCCCAGGCCTTTGGGGTCTTCGCTTCGCTAGCCCCTGGTTAGCAGTGGCGCGACCAGCAGGGCGAACGTGGCGATGGTCACCAGGATTGAGAGGACGATCGCGAAGACGTTGGTGGGCCTGGAGTTGCGCCAGTTCTTCATCAGGCTGCCGTCGTTGGCCAGGATCAACATGAACACCAGCACGGCGGGCAGCAGCACCGCGTTGACGACCTGGGACAGCCACATGAGTGGGAAGAGCGGCAGGCGCGGGATGAGCACGAAGGCCGCGCTCAGCACGATCAAGGCAGTATAGATGGCGTAGAACATGGGTGCTTCGTCGGGGGAGCGGTCAATGCCATGCTCCCAACCGAATGCTTCGCACACGGCGTAGGTCGTTGCCAGGGGCAGAACTGAGGCCGCCAGCAGCGACGCGCCCAGCATGCCGAGGCCAAAGAGCTGCTTGGCCCACTGGCCGGCCAGCGGGGCGAGGGCCAGCGCTGCCTGCTCCGCCGTCTCGACGTGAATGCCGTGCGTGAAGAGCGTGGCTGCGGTGCAGATGATGACAAAGGCCGAAACCACGTTCCCCGCCACCGCACCGACGACCACGTCCATACGTGTGTAGGGGTATTCTTCCATGGTCACGCCCTTGTCGGCCACCGAGGCCTGCATGTAGGCGCAACCCCAGGGGGTCATGGTCGTGCCGACCGTCGCGAGCAGCGCCAGCAGGTAGCGCGTCTCGACGTGGAAGGTGGGCACGATGGCGTGGTGCAGCACCTCGCCCCAGGCCGGGCGCGCCATGAAGGCCGACATCACGTAGGCCACGGCGTACAGGCAGAGCAGCAGGAGCACCTTTTCCACGCGCTTGTACGAGCCTCGCAGGACCAGGAACCACACGCCAAAGGCGGCGAGCGGCACCATGAGGTAGCGAGACAGGCCGAACAGCTCGCCGCTGGCGGCCACGCCCGCAAACTGCGCCGCGGTCGTGCCCCAGTTCGCCAGCGCCAAGCCGAGAATCACCAGGAAGGTAAGCTTCACGCCGAACCGCTCGCGAATGAGGTCGGTGAGACCCTTGCCTGTCACGGCCCCCATGCGCGCGGCCATCTCCTGCGTCACGACTTCGCCAAAGGTGACCCACAAGATGGCCCACAGGAAGCCGTAGCCATAGATCGACCCGGCCATGGAGTAGGTCGCAATGCCGGAAGCATCGTTGTCGGCACTGGCCGTGATCAGGCCTGGCCCCATGATGGCCAGGAAGAGCATCAGCCGGCGCGCGATGAGTTTGAGTCGTTTCTTCCACGTCATGAGAGGACTCCGCCGTTCGTGGTCATGTGACAGCTAGAAGAAGCGCGGCAGGCGCTTCTTCCATGCTGTGGGGATCATGGCATCGATGGCATCGTCAACTGTGACGATGCCCTGCAGCACCTGCTCCTGGTTGACCACGGGCACCGCCAGCAGGTTGTAGCGGGCCGCGATGCGTGCCACCTCGTTCTGGGGAGTGAGGGGCTGCACGGTGATCAGGTCGCTTTCCATGACGTCCTGAACAGCCAACGTGGGGGCTTTCAGGACCAGATCGCGCAAGGCAACGACCCCCTGTAACCGCTGCGCCTCATCGACAACATAGACATAATACAGAGCCTCATCCTCTTCTGCGGCGGGGGAATGGCGCAGGTAGTCCAGGGCCCGGCCAATGGTCAGACCCAGGGGGATTGTGACGAACTCGGTCGTCATGATACCGCCGGCCGTGTTCTCTGGGTACGCCAAAAGCTTTTGCACGGCGCTGGCGTCCTCGTCCTCCATCAGGTCCAGCAGCTTGGCGCGGTCAGTAGGCTCCAGATCTGCCAGCAGGTCGGCGGCTTCGTCGGGTCCCATCTCCTCCAACACGTCGGCCGCGCGCTCGGGGGACAGAGTATCCAGCATGGTCACCTGCAGCTCGGGCTCGATTTCCTCCATGGTGTCGGCGAGGGTCTCGGTGTCGAGTGAGTGCAGCACGGCTTGTCCGGTGGGGCGGTCCAGCTCGCTAAGGATGGCGGCGATGTCGACGGGGTGGAGTTCGCCGATCTTCTCGCGCGAGATGCGCAGCTTGAGCGGCTCGTCGGTTTGCAGCGGGGCCACGTCCTTCCAGGGGACCACGGCTTCTGAAGGTGCATGGTACACGCGCTTGAGGAGACCAACCAGGGGCCCTTCGACGCCCAGCCGGCGCAGCAGCCCACGCGTGCCGATGTCCACCCCAGCCAGGCAATAGCGCGTCTGGTCCGTGGTGCAGACGCGAGCGAGCTGCAGGTCGTTGACGCGCACCAGGCGGCGACCCTCCGTGTCCACAATTTGACGGTCGAGCACCTTGCGCTTGAGCCACAACTCGTCGCCGCGGGGTTCGTAGGGCTGCGGCGTAGAGGTCTTGAGAATGATGGACGGGCTGAGGAAGGTAATGTCCTCTGCGGCGACCAGCTTGGGCGGACCTTTTCTGTCGCCCACAGCAATGGCGCACAGTGGGGGAAAGGGGGTCTCCAGTCCTGATATCAGAACGTCCAGGCAGCGGCCGAGACGCTCGCCCTGTGGATCCCAGACGGGTTTGCCCAGAACACTGCTCAAGTACGTGGTCATATGACACCTCCACACCGCCTTGTCGGGTGTTTCCTCGGACCACGCGTGCCACGTTGGAGTTGCCCAGGTAAGAAAAGATCGCAGGACAGACTGCGACCTACCGGCGCCTAAGCGCCACGTTCTTCAGTACGCGGTTTGCCCGCCTAGGGAGGGATCTCCTGGCAACCTGCTAGGTCGTTGGAATCGTTCCATGTGTGCGTGTTGCTACTACTACTGCTATCAGCATCCATAGGTTCGAAGTCTTGTCTTCTATCCTTCGCTCTGTCAACGAACGGTCAAAGCCGTCGGACAGAATAGCGGGGCCGGGGCCCCGCTGCTCCAAATCCGCGCGGCTATGATACTGCCATTTGCTGGGGTTGTCAACTGCGAGACCCTAGGAATCGTCAGAACCATTGGCGGCTTGAGCGCTGAGCTCGCGAATCTCCAACAGGATCTCGCGCAGGAGCAGCAGATGCAATCGGCGATACTGGATCTCGCTTGAGAGCTTGGCCCATCTGTAGGGGTCGTCAGAGAGGAATTCCTCCAGCAGCTTGAGGATGTCTTGGCTCACGGGCACCTCCGTCGGAAGTCAGGCCACAAACACGATGCCGACCGTAATCGCACAGGGGATTATGCTCAGGTCGTCCAACAGCGCGTAGGCCCGCCAGCCAACCTTGCCGAGCAGGTCGATCACGTCAATGCCCAACGCTTCCATCGCCGGACGGGCCTTGTTGGGGAAGCGGCAGCGCCCGCTGTCCAGCGCCTGGCAGGTCAACCCCTTGCACAGGTAATCCTTGCACGAGCCGCCGCTTAGACCCATGGCCAGATGGTAGCCATCCTTGTAGGCCTGGCGCTCCAGTTCGCAAACCAGCTTGCCGCTCTGCTCGTGGAAAGAGAGCACGCGCCGCTGCTCTTCTTTCGTGGTTCCGTGCCCGGGTGCGTACTCTTCGATGGGTCCCACGTCGCACTTGATGAGCACCGCATAGCGGTAACGGCCGATTGCCTTGCGCACGAGGTCCAGATCTATCGCATTGGGCGGGCAGTGCGGGGTTTCGCCAGCGCGCATGCAACGCGGCACAGTGCACTTGAGCCGCACGCGCTCGTCGATGACGACATCGTTGGCAGGCACGACCGTTGCCCCGGAAGCGCCCCATTCCAGCGCGAGCTGGCAATAGCGTCCCAGGTCGTCCTTCAACGTGTCCTCACTCAGGTGTGTGCCAAGGGCTCTCACCGCTCCAGTGGCTTTCGTCATGCTGCGCCTCCGCGTGTAGGGGTTGGCCATATCATAGCAGCTCAGTCGCCTTTTGACAAGAGACGAGCCGCGCGGGCCGCCCCGCACTTGGTGACTTGCACGCTTCGCATTACAATGCAAAGCATCAGCGCAAGCGCGAGGAGGAGACATGGCCACGACGCCGACTCACGAGATTATCCAATTGCTGGGCGACCTGGTCGCGCTGCCCAGCGTCAATCCCTACCAGGACACGGGGCGTACCACCGTTCCCTACGGCGAGGCACGTGTAGCCGACTACGTGGAGCACTACTTTCGGTCCCTGGGACAACGGGTCGAGCGCCAGCCGGCGTTGCCAGGGCGGGACAACGTGTTGGTTCAGGTCCCGGGTCGTGATGCGAGCACCCCACCGCTGCTGCTGGAAGCGCACATGGACACGGTGGAAGTGGAGGGCATGCTGGCGCCTTTTGCCCCGCGTCTCGAAAGCGGACGTATGTACGGGCGCGGCGCGTGCGACACCAAGTCCTCGCTGGCGGCCATGATGTGGGCGCTGCGGCAAGTTGTCGAACAAGGGCTGCCGCTGTCGCGCGGCGTCTGTCTGGTCGCCGCTGCGGATGAGGAGTTCATGCAAAGCGGAGTGCTTAGGCTGGTGGAGTCGGGCATGCGCTTCTCGGGCGCGGTGGTCGGGGAGCCGACGTCGCTGCAGGTAGTACCCGCGCACAATGGTCAGCTTTACTTCAAGGTGGTAGCGTACGGCCGGGCGGCCCACACTTCGGCGCCGCAGCACGGCGTCAATGCCATCTATGCCATGACCGATGCCATCCATGCTCTGCGACGCGGCGTAGCTTCCACGTATCCATTTCGCCACCATCCCTTGTGCGGAACTCCACAGCTGACGGTGTCGGTGATTCGCGGCGGCAGCTCTGAGCATGTCGTTCCAGATGAGTGTGAGGTGGTCATTGACCGGCGCGTCATCCCGGGCGAGAACTGGCACCAGGCGCTTGAAGAGATCCAGGGCTGGATCGACACGTATCTCGACACGGATACTGCGCAGCGCATCGAGGTCCAACCGCCCTACAAAGTGGCCCTGCCGGTGAACACACCCCCAGACCATCCCCTGGTGCAGGGCCTGCACCGCGCCGTCGAAAGCGTGCTCGGCAGCGCCCAAATCGCGGGGGTGCCCTACAACACGGACGCGACGCACCTGGCCGCCGCGGGCGTGCCGGCTGTCGTCTTTGGCCCCGGCGACATTGCACAGGCCCACACGGTGGGCGAATACGTGGAGCTCGATCAAGTGGTCGCGGCTGGAGAGATCCTGAAACGTCTACTGTCTCCGTAGCACCCGGAGTGTGAGAAGCAACGCGAGGCCACCAAGACGCGGAGGCAGAGTCGGGTTCATTGGCCTGGATTTCGCTCAGCAACCTCTGGCGTCATCTTGGCGTCTGACGAATCGCATGATCAGATGTAGGGTAAGCGTGGGGAATCCCAATTGTCGGAAGGAGGAGCTGTCACCGTGACGTACCCGTTTCCCGAAGCAGAACCGTTCCGCATCAAAATGGTTGAGCCTCTAAGGCTGACCACGCGCGAGCAGCGGGAAAGTATCCTGCAGGCAGCACACTACAACCTGTTCAGCGTGCGCGCGGAGGACTGCTACGTGGACTTGCTGACCGACAGCGGCACGTCGGCCATGAGCCAGGAGCAGTGGGCGGGGATTATGATGGGCGACGAGTCCTACGCCGGCTGCCGCAACTGGTTCCACCTGCAGGAGACGGTGCAGGACATCACCGGCTACCCCCACGTGCTGCCCACGCACCAGGGCCGCCCCGCGGAGAACATCCTGACCGCGCTCTACCTGCGCCCCGGCCTAAATGCTCTGGGCAACATGTTCTTTGACACCACGCACGCCCACGTGCAAGCCAAGGGTGCGTTGCCGCGCGATCTGATCATCGACCAGGGCCTGGACACGGCAGTTGACTACCCTTTCAAAGGCAACATCGACCTGGACAAGCTGGAGGCGTGGATCCAGCGCGAGACCCCCGAGAAGATTGGGCTGATCATGCTGACCGTCACCTGCAACAACAACGGCGGCCAGCCGGTCTCTATGGCCAACATTCGCGGCGTGCGCGCCATTGCTGACAAGTATGGTCTACCGTTCTTCTTTGACGCCGCGCGCTACGCGGAGAACGCCTTCTTCATCAAGCTGCGCGAGACGGGTTATGCGGAGAAGAGCGTCAAGGACATCGCGCGCGAGATGTTCTCCTACGCCGACGGCTGCACGATGAGCGCCAAGAAGGACGGCCTGGTGAACATCGGCGGCTTCTTGGCGCTGAAAGACGAGGACAAGTACCGCCAGGCACAGCAAATGCTGATCCTGTGGGAGGGCTTCATAACCTACGGCGGGCAGGCCGGCCGCGACCTGGAGGCGCTGGCGATCGGGCTGCGCGAGGCGCTCGAAGAGCCGTATCTGGCCTATCGCGTGGGGCAGGTGCGGCGTTTTGGGCAGCAGCTGCTGGACGCGGGCGTGCCGGTGATCTATCCCTTTGGCGGGCACTGCGTCATGCTGGACATGAAGCGCTTCCTGCCGCATGTGCCACAGGAGAGTTTCGCGTCCGAGGCGTTGTGCGCCGCGCTGTACCTGGATTCGGGCACGCGCGCCGTGGGCCTGGGTTTCCTGGCCTTTGGTGAGGTGGACAAGGCCACCGGCAAGCCGCTCTGCCCCGAGCTGGAGGTGGTGCGTATGGCCGTCCCGCGCCGCGTCTATACCGACAACCACCTGGCCCTGGTGGCGCGCAGCGTGATCAATGTCTACCAGCGGCGCGAAATGCTCAAGGGCATGAAGCTGACCTACGAGCCGCCCTTCCTGCGCCACTTTACGGCCCACATGCTGCCACTGTAAGGGAGAGCATCCGCAGATTAGTGGTGAAGCCTGCGGATCTTTCAATCCGGCAGGATGCGGTGGGCGCTCCGCAGCATTTCGAGGGCCTGGGCCGTGATGCGCTCGGCGTCGAGGTGCAAGACCTGGCGCTGCCACATCAGGGGGCGGCCGCCCACAAAGACCGACTCGACGTCGCTGCCCGCGCCCCCGTAAATCAGGTTGGAGAGCAGGCGACGCTCATCGATCAGGTGCGGCTGCGGGTACTCGATCACCGTCATGTCCGCCTTGTGGCCCGCATCCAACACGCCGACTTGACCCTGCAGCCCGACGGCACGCGCGCCGTTGCAGGTCAGCATGTCCAGGATCTCATGCGCGTTGAAAACGGAAGCGTCGCCGCTGATGCCCTTGTTCAGTAGCGCGGCCAGGCGCGCCTCCTTGAGCAAGTCGTAGGTGCCGCTGCTGGCTGCGCCATCGCAGCCCAGCGCGATGTTGACGCCGCGCCGCAACAGGTCCGGCATGGGCGGCAGACCGTCCGTGATCTTGCAGTTGGTGGATGGGCAGTGCACCGCGCTGGAGCCCGTCGCGGCGATGAGGTCCTTGTCGCGCTCGGTCAGCCAGACGCAGTGCACCAGCTGCGCGTCGGGCCCCAGCACGCCAAAGCGCTGCAGGGCTTCCACCTCGCTGCATCCAAAGCGCGCGTATGCGCCGGCCGTCTCGGTCTCGCCCTCGCAGCAGTGCGTGTGGATGCCCACACCGAGTTCGTCGGCCAGGGAGCGTGAGCCGCGCATCAACTCCTCGCTGCAAGCGGGCAGACCGACTGGCGAGACGCGCATGGTGATGCGGCCCGCGCACTCACCATGCCAGCGCCGGTGCAAGCCGCGCATTTCGTGCAGCACCTGCTGCGCGTTCATCTCCGGCGGCGGGTTGTCACCCTCCTGCACGTCTCCCAGACAACTCCCGATCACGGCGCGCAAACCGCTATCGGCGACGGCCCGGATGGCGGTCTCGCCGGGCGTGCGCACCGTGGTCATCTCGGCCACGGTGGTGGTCCCACTCTGGATCGCTTCGAGGCAGCCCAGCAGGGTGGCCGTGTAGATTTCTTCGGGCGTCAGAGTAAAGTGGCGCTGCAGGGCCTGCAGCCACTGCGTGACATGCCGGTTGTCATAAATGCCGCGTCCAAAGGACTGCGTCAGGTGCGTGTGCGCGTCGACAAAGCCTGGCACGACCAGGTGGCCGCGCACGTCATAGACCTGCATCTCGGGCCTGGCCTGGATTTGGCTTTCACTGACCTGCTGGATGGTGTCGCCTTCGATCAGGATGTGGATGGGACGCACCATGTGGTCGGGGGGCCAGAATGCGATGCCGTTGCGAATCAGAGTCTGCATGGCTGCTACACTCCTGCTCTATCCGGCTGGCGCGAGGCGCACGGCCGCATCGAGTCCGATCTGCGTGATTTGATGCAGCAGGTCCTCCATGGCGTCGCCAAAGACGGGGCGTTCGGGGAAGTGGTGGTGGCCCCCGCCTACCAGGATCGTTCCGGCGCGGCAACCGCGCACAGTAGACAGGGTGAACAGAGTGGAGGACTCGTTCTCGACCGCCAACACGTTGCTCTCGATCCAGGGTTTGTCGCGCGCCAAGTAGTCTCCGCGCGCAAGGGCCGACTCGACGTAGAAGGCGTCGTGACTTCGGATGATGCCCACGTGAGGCTGGACGCGACGTGCCGCGGCGGAGGCGAGCAGCGCCTCCAGAACCTGCAGATTGGCCACTGCCGGGTACTCTAGCGGAAAGTACTCGCGACTGGTGCCATCGCCGCGCACCGCAGCGGTGGCCACGATGATGCTCCCCACTTCCATGTGTTTCTGCAGGATGCCACAGGTGCCGATCCGGATCAGGTTCTTGCCCCCCACCTTGACCAGCTCCTCGACGGCGATGGCCAGCGCCGGGCAGCCGATGCCAGTGGAGGTGACGCTCACGCGCACGCCCCGGTAGGTGCCGGTGTAGGTCACATACTGACGATTGTGAGCGACGAGCTGGGCCGAGTCGAAATGCTCGGCGATGAGCTGGGCGCGATGCGGGTCGCCGGGCAAAAACACCGTTTCGCCCACGTCGCCAGGCAGCAACTGGATGTGTTGTTGTTTTTCCATGCGTTTTCTCCTGTTCTAGGCGAGCCCGCGTTCGTGGAGTAGCCTGGCGGCCTCGATGCCGGCTTGAACCATCTTGCGGATGTTAGCTGCCCATTCCTCAGAGCTGGGTTGTGCCTCCCAAATCGGGTTGCTGGCGGCCAGAATGGTGCCCGCGCGAAGGCCCGAAATGCTGGAGATGACAAAGAGCGCTGAGGATTCGTTCTCTAGGCACAACACGCCCATGTCGATCCAGGGCTGCAGGCGGGCCCGGAAATCGCCGCTGGCGCGGGGCGACTCCATGTAGTAAGCGTCGTGCGTGCGGATGATGCCCAGGTGGTAGGGGAAGTCCAGCTTCCTGCAAGCGTCGATCAGCGCGCGCACCACGCGATAGTCAGCTACGGCTGGATACTCCATCGAGATATACTCTTCGCTGGTGTGCTCTCCGCGCACGGCGCCCGTGGCGATCACCAGGTCGCCGGCGCGCACGTGTGGCTGGATCGAGCCGCAGGTGCCGATGCGGATGATGTTCTTGGCGCCGATGTGCCACAGCTCCTCAACGCCAATGGCGGTAGGCGGGCAACCGAGTCCGGTGCAGGTACAGGAGATGGGCACGCCGTCTTTGGTGCCGGTGTAGGTGATGTACTCGCGCTTCTCGGTCACCTTGTGCGCCTGGTCCATCAGTTCGGCAAAGACCAGCACGCGCGCGGGGTCGCCGGGGATGAGCACGGTAGGGGCAACATCACCTTTGACCATGTTGATGTGGTGCTGGGGGTGCTCGTGTGCTGCAGGCATGGGATTCTCACCTCCATTGGGAGTGTCGCCTATCTTAGCACAGGATGCTTGCGCGGCCAAAGCACACCCTCACCCCCGTGTCCTATCGCAGTCGGTTGTGGGAGAGGGGAGGCTGCTTTTGAACTGACCGTCGTGCACCAGGGTCAGGCCGTGGGCAAGCTGGTGCGTATCATCCGCGAGCTCAAACCGAAGGTGCTGATCACGTTTGGCCCCGAAGGCATCTATGGGCACTATGACCACATCGCGGTGCACCGCTGGACCAGCATCGCTTACGATCTGGCGGCTGACCCAGGGTGTTTTCCCGATTCGGCCGCCGCGGCCTGTGCGCCGCACCAGGTCAGCAAGCTCTACTATCGCGTGTTGCCCGAGTCGCAGGTGGCAGCTATGGCACAGGGCGGCCTGCCCACCTCTGTGATGATGGACGGCGTGCCGTTCCCCATGGTGGGCTGGCGCGACGAGGAGATCACCACGGTCATCGATGTCCGCGCCTACCGCGAGCGTAAGCTGCGCGGCCTGACCTGCCACGCCACACAGTTCGACGCCAGACAACTCACCGGGCACCAGGAGCAGATGGTCGATGGCCCGCTCTTCACCCAGGAGGCTTTTGTCCTGGCCCGCTCGATGGTGGGGCGGCCCGCGGGGGTGGAGAGCGATCTGCTGTGGGGACTGCCCTCACCCCCTGTTCCCTCTCCCGAAAGGACCGAGAGAGGGGGGTAGCCCCGCGTGCGTCAGCTGGGTGCCTCTCTCCGCTGCGTTTAGAGGGGGAACTCAAAGAGCCATTGCCACAGAGCTGAAGCACTGCGAAGCCCGAGCACACGGATACCACTGACCTTGAGCGGTTAGCGACATGTGGGGGAGTGTCCATGGGGGGACTATCTCGTCAATGGTACGCGCGGTTGGCTAGAGCGTGTCATGCATTTTGCACCATGAAAGTCACGAAGCGATGCGCCAGCAGTATGGCGAAGGCTACGAAATGCAGGCCGACCAACGTTTGCGACAGGCGCTCGTAGTCGCGAGCCAGGCGGCGGAAACGCGCCATCCAGGCAAAGCTGCGTTCGACTACCCAGCGGCGGGGCAGCAGCACAAAGTGGCCTCCAAGCGCCACAAAGCCGCGCTTGGCCATAGGCAGCTTGACGACCTCCAGCCGGATGCCATGCGCCTGAGCGTCAGCAGCGGGCTGATCGCCGGTGTAGCCTTGGTCCACGAAGGCGATTTCGACCGTGTCGCCGGTCGCGGCCTGCGTCTGTGCGGCCAGCGCGCCGACTTGCGCCCGGTCCTGTTCGTTGGCAGGAGTGACCAAGACCGCCAGCAACTGACCCAGGGTATCGACGGCCAGGTGCAGCTTCGAGCCCTTGCGGCGCTTGTGCCCATCGTGGCCTCCAAGCGCCACATCGTGGCCTCCAAGCGCCACATCGTGGCCTCCAAGCGCCACATCGTAGCCAGCGCGCCCGCCGCTCTCTGGGCTCGACTGGAGCGTGCGGCTGTCCAGAATGTCCGCCCGTGGCTGCGGCGTACGGCCCTCGATCTCACGCATCAGCAGGCGCAGGTCGCGAACCATGTCCTCGAACACGCCACCCTTCAGCCAGCGCTGCATTTGCTGATACACCGTATGCCACGGCGGCAGGTCGTTGGCCATCATGCGCCACTGCATACCGGTGCGCACGATGTGGCGCTTGGAGGCCACGATGTGGCGCTTGGAG
>Ga0315289_10002622_pt1 | contig 27509 bp, 29 predicted proteins | sample YL17G11_40_MG_FD_203452 | JGI IMG/M metagenome (GOLD analysis project Ga0315289, IMG submission 203452) | Sediment microbial communities from Yellowstone Lake, YNP, Wyoming, USA - YL17G11_40 | ecosystem: Environmental > Aquatic > Freshwater > Lake > Sediment | place: USA: Wyoming | collected...
GCTTCAAGAGATACAGATCATCCTTGAAATCCATACTTCCTTTCATGTCATTAAAGCGGACTTCCTTCTCTACCTCTTTATCCAGAAAATAAACCGGTAAGCCGCTGATAGCAAAATCCTCAACCAGCTTTTTCGCTTTATCAGACTGCGGATAATCAAGATAGGTAACCGTTAATCCCGGGAAATATTTTTTCAAAGACTTGACCACTCCTCCTGTATCGCAGGTGGCACAAGACTTAGTGGTAACGACAAAGAGATTGATCTTATGCGCCTCGCTGAATAAACAGCTGGAATTGGCGGCGCCGGGGTTCTGACAGATGCCAATAAGCCCTTCCTTCTTGCAGTTAGAATCCGAAAAACAGCGCGGCAGCATAGCCAGGATCCCCTGGTCGTCAGCGATTTTATCCGAAAGCCGCAGTTCTTCGGTCTTATAGTTTGAGACCTTGTTATCCTTGAGAGAAAAAGTTATCCTGCCAAGCTTACGGCCCTCCCAGGACGGCCTTAAAATCACAGTATCTCCTAACTTTTCTGGCAATTTCTCTTTTGCGCGGCTGTGGCCCGCGATAAAAATATCTATGCCGTCTACCTCCTTAAGCACATTCAATTCCTCACGTTCACTTAAATGGCTTAAGACTACGATGACATTTACTTTCCTTTTCTTCAATTCAGCGACGGTCTCGGACAGCTTAACCTTAGGATCGGCTATCTCAAACTTCTCTGCCTTCTGCCTTGCCTGTATGCCTGTTAAGCCGATTATCCCGATCTTGATACCCTGGGCCTCTTTTATCAAATACGGCAATATTTTATCCGCCTTGAGGTTACATGATAGAAATGCCACTTTACTTTTGCCGATATTCTCCTGAAAGAATTTTTCTCCGAAACCAAGCTCATCATCGCCGACTGCCGCGGCGTCGTAATCCATCAGATCCATGGCCTTGAGATTTATTTTAGTGCGCTCCATATCAAAGTCCGTATTCTGCGTGTACTCATCCAGTAATCCTCCGGCAAAAAAACCTCCGCTGTCCAAAACCAAGGCATCGGGATATTTTTTCTTCAGCTGCTTAAGCAGCATTGCGCGGCGCGCGATACCGCCAGCCGGTTCTATCGGACAGCTGCATGGATATAGCATCGCATGCGTATCGCCGCTGTAAAGGATGGTTATTTCTTTGGCGTAAGAATCAAACGCCAAACCTAGGATGCAAACGCAAGAAATGAAGATTATACCGGTGACTTTGTTACGTGGTAACATGGCAACCTTTCTACATAATTATGTTTTAATCACCTTCACGGCTAAGATATTTTCGGTTTTTTTGATCTTCTCGATGACTTCCGCAGTAGCGGGACTGTCGATATTCAAGACGCTGATCGCCTTTCCTCCCGGCTCATCGCGGCCAAAAGTCATCGCCGCGATATTGATATTATGCTTACCCATAAGGGTGCCTAAATTACCGATGAGCCCGGGCCTATCCCAGTTGCGCACAAATAACATTTCGCCGATCGGATAAAACTCGACGTAATATTCATCGATTTTGACAATGCGCGGCTGTTTATTTGACGATAGAGTGCCGCATACTTTTTTGCTTTCTTTGTCCGTCTTGATCTCCAGCTGGATCAGAGTTACAAACTCCGCTTCCTTGGAAGATTTGACTTCATTGATCTTTATCCCTCTTTCTTTCGATAAGGTCACCGCATTAATGAAGTTCACCGTCTCCTGCAGGATAGGGCTTAAGACCCCTTTGGCGATAGCCAGGGTCACCGGGGCCAGGTCATGCTGGGCGATCTCTCCGTAATAACTGATGTTTAATTCCTGGATCCTTCCCTCGACCAACTGGCTGCTGAATGATCCAAGCTTCTCCGCTAGTTTGATGTAAGGCTCGATGATCCTGCATTCCTCCGGTTTCAGGCACGGATAATTGGCAGCATTGCGGATACCCCTTCCAAGCAGGGCATCGCGGACAATCTCCGCTACCTCGATGGCCACATTCACCTGAGCTTCTTCGGTGGATGCGCCCAAATGCGGAGTGGTAATGACATTCTCTGTTGTAGCGAACGCGCTATCCGCGGGCAACGGCTCCTGCTCAAAGACATCAATGGCTGCTCCGGCAACCTTACCTTCCTTAATGGCTGCTATCAATGCCGCTTCATCGATGATCCCGCCGCGCGCGCAGTTGATCACGCGCGCGCCCTTCTTCATCATCGCGAATTCATTGGTAGAAATCATATGTTTTGTTTCATCCGTAAGCGGCGTGTGCACGGTGATATAATCCGCCTTCTCAAATATCTCCTTTAATTCCACTACATCAACACCCAGGCTTTCCGCGACTTCCTTGGATAAAAACGGGTCATACGCCAACACCTTCATCCCGAATGACAATGCGCGCTTGGCGACTTCCGAACCGATGCGGCCGAAACCGACGATACCCAACACCTTGTTATACAGCTCAACACCCATAAATTTAGAACGCTTCCATTCGCCTTTTTTCATCGAGGCGTTTGCCTGGGGTATATTGCGGGAGAGCGCTAAAATCATACTAAAGGTATGCTCCGCGGTAGAAATCGTGTTTCCCGCCGGAGTATTCATGACGATAATGCCTTTGGCTGTGGCAGCATCCAGATCCACGTTATCAAGCCCGACGCCAGCTCGGCCGATAACTTTTAATTTATCGCCGGCGCTAATGACATCCTTAGTGACCTTAGTGGTGCTGCGCACGATGAGCGCATCGTAATCCTTAATAATATCTTTTAAGGCCTCCGGCTTTAGCTCAGTGTTAATATCAACCTTGAACTCTTTTACATCCTTTAATATCTTCAATCCCTCTTCTGACAATGGATCGCTTACCAGGATTTTAATCATGTAATCCTCCCTGACACATTGACACCAATTCTATTTTAAAAATATTTCCTCTGCCGCCTTTACTCCTGAACCCATCTGAAACTTATACCCCATCTGCGCCAGGACTTTTTCCAGGCAGGAAATACCTGCGATGATATCGAATTCCTCGATAAAACCCATATGGGCGATCCTGATGAGTTTACCCTTCATCTCATCCTGTCCGCCGGCAATGGTCACTCCATAGGTATCGCGCATGGTCTTGACTAATTTTTCTCCGTCAAGCCCTTCGGGGACTTTTGCGGCGGTGACTACGTCTGATGGCGCTGTCGCAGCGAACAATTCCAATCCCAGGCCTTTTACCGCGGCCCTAGTGGCATCTGCCATTTTCTTATGGCGGGCGAAGATACTCTCCAGGCCATCCTGCTTCATCATCTTCAGGGCCTCATTCAAAGCTATTATTAAGGTAATCGCGGGAGTAAAAGGCGTATCGGTCTTATCAATAGCTTTTTTGGCCTTGCGTAGATCAAAATAATAGCGGGGGGACTTTGAAGTTTCGATTAATTTCATTGCTTTCGGGCTCGCTGAAATAAAACCTAATCCCGGCGGAAGCATCAACCCTTTCTGAGAACCGGAGACCACCATATCCGCGCACCAGGCATCGGTCTTTAAATCTATCGCGCCTAATCCGCTGATGGCATCGACGACTAAGGCCGCTTCGGTATCTTTGACGGCTTCCCCGATCGCCTCGATATCATTGACGACGCCGGTAGAGGTCTCGCAAAGTGTCGTGAACACCGCCTTGATCTTCGGATTTGCCTTTAATCTTTTTTGTATCCCAGCCGGCTCGACTGCCTTTCCCCATTCCACGTCGATTACTTCGGCATCGATTCCGTAGGCCTTACAAAGCTCTGTCCATCTCTCCCCGAATTTACCGCCCTGTACGGTCAATGCGGATTCGCCAGCAGATAAAAGATTCGCCACTGCCGCTTCCATGGCGCCTGTTCCGGAAGATGCTAATATAAAGACGTCGTTCTTAGTCTGAAAAACATATTTCAGCCCATCGGTAGCTTCTTTCAATACCGCCTGAAACTGCGGGGTGCGATGATGGATGATCGGCCGGGCCATCGCTTCCAAGACCTGGGGTGGCAATGGTGTGGGCCCGGGTGTTAATAGGTAATTCTTCTTCATTGTTATCTCCTTCCGCAGAAAGCGGAACACTGGCCTATCCTTTAAGGCCAGGTGTATTACTTTGCTTTAAGCTTACAGCTTACAGCTTTTTTATTTCTGTTTTCCGATGATCACTTCGTCGATTAATCCGTATTCTTTTGCTTCTTCCGCGGACATGAAATAATCCCTGTCTGTGTCCTTCTGGACCTTTTCAAAAGACTGGCCGGTATGCTTTGCCAGAATCTCATTGATCCTGTCGCGCATCTTTAAGATCTCTTTGGCATGGCGGGAGATATCCTCCGCCGCTCCCTGAACACCGCCCCAGGGTTGATGGATCATGATGCGCGAATTTGGCAATGTCTGGCGCTTTCCCTTGGTTCCGGCCGACAAAAGTAACGCGCCCATGCTGGATGCCTGGCCCACGCAATAAGTCGCCACATCGCATTTGACAAACTGCATCGTGTCGTAGATAGCTAAACCTGCGGTCACTGACCCGCCCGGCGAATTGATATAAACATTGATATCCTTGGTCACGTCTTCCATCTGCAAAAATAACATCTGGGCAATGATAAGGTTGGCCACATAATCGTCGATGGACGTACCGATGAATATGATACGGTCTTTTAATAGGCGCGAATAAATATCGTACGCGCGCTCGTAACCGCGGCTGGTCTGCTCGATTACCATTGGTACTAATAGCTGATTCTTGGTAGTCATATTTACCTCCTTAATTTGCCCGCTATCTCGGATCAGCAAATTAACCCCGCAGCCTGCTCTGAAGATTTCGAAGAAATCTGAAGAGCGTTTAGGCAAGGGGCCATGTTATATGGATATTAAACTTCTTTCCAATCCGCCTCGCGCATCAATAATTCCATTACCTCACGCGGCATATGGTCATCAAGCGGAATATTTTCTTTTTTTGCAATCTGTGCCAAAACTAAATAAACCTTCACCTGTTTCTCTGCCTGGGGCTTTAATTCCTTAGTCAATGTGTCGTTTTGCTCTTCTATTTTTACGCGCGGCATCCCTTTCATCGCTAGATCCACCTTTGACTGCCGGATTAGATCCTGCAGCTGCCGGTCGATCATGGATTTTGGAGCCGCGAAATCCAGGCCCTTAAGCAAGGCCTCGACGATTTCATTCTCGATCTTCTGATGCTCGTGATTTTCCTTATTGATAAAAAGCTGCCGCTCGATAGCTCCCTCCAGCTCCTTAAGGCTTGGATACCCTAAGCTCTTGGCAAAGCTATCGTCCAGTATCTGGACTTTCCTTGATTCCTTTATGGAATCGATGCTGCGCTTTATCTCATCAGCGCTGACAGCTGTTCTTTTATAATCGATCTTTATGCCTTTATAGTTATTTAGTTTTATTTCGGGAGTCACTTCTACCTTGGCCTTAAAGGAAAGCGAAGTCCTGTCCAGCTTTACGTCGGATATCTCAGGCATCTCGATCACATCGAGCTTTTCCTGATCGATCGCATGGTTATACACATCCGGCACCAGCTCTTTTAAGACCTGCTCATGCGCCTGCGAGCCGTAATGCTTTTCAATCATATCACGGGGAGCGTGGCCCGGACGGAATCCGGGTATCTTTGCCTCCTTGGCGATCTTCGTAAGGACATCCTCAAATTTATTCTTTACGATATCGCCGCTTACCTCAACGTTTAATTCTCTCTTGTTGGTATCGGTTTTTTTGACTTCGGTTTTCACGGTAATTCTCCTCTGAAGTAATCCCCCGCAGTTTTGCCTAGCTGTTTTGCAGCCCGGCAAAACTATCGCGGGGGATAAATTCGGGCATATAACTTACGGAGTCCCGTGCAGCGGAACTCCGTAAGTTATGCCCTCATTTACATTCTAAACTTCTCGCCCAGATAAAGCGAGCGGGCCTGCGGGTCGTTAATCAACTGCTCCGCTGTCCCTGAAATCAAAATCTTGCCGTGCGCCATCAGATACGCCCGGTCGGTTATGGACAATGTCTCGCGGACATTGTGGTCTGTCAATAAAATTCCAAGCCCCTTTTCCTTTAATTCCTTGATTATCTCCTGCGCTTCATTGACCACAATCGGGTCTATGCCGGAAAAGGGCTCATCCAAAAGTATGAAAGAAGGATTGGTCACTAACGCGCGGGTTATCTCAAGGCGCCTTCTTTCGCCGCCCGATAAAGTAAATGCCTTGTTCTTGCTCAAATGCGCAATATTCAACTCCTCAAGCAAGCTGGTGAGCCTGCGCCTTCTTTCCGCCTTGCTTATCGGCAGGGTTTCCAGGATCGCCATGATATTTTCCTGCACGGTGAGTTTCCTGAAAATCGACGGCTCTTGAGACAGGTATCCGATGCCGTAGCGGCTTCGTTCATGTATGGGCAGGTCCGTGATGTCGTGGTTATCAAAGATGATCCTGCCGCGGTTAGGCGGAATGATCCCGACGACCATGTAAAATGTCGTGGTCTTCCCCGCGCCATTAGGCCCTAAGAGCCCGACGATCTCCCCGCGCTTGACCAGTATATCTACGCTCTTGACGACTTCTCTTCCGTCGTAGGATTTAGAAAGGCCCTTTGTTTCCAGAAGATGCACTAGCTAATCCCTCCGTTGAGTAAATGAGTAACTTCGGCTTTCCCGATAAGACTAACTTTTTATCGGCCATGGAAAAGACCGCTTGGTCGCTGGTAGAGACGTTCTCGCCGCGGATGACCTTGACATTGCCTCTGGCAATGATCTTATCTATCTTGCTGCCCATCATACCCATGGACGAGCCCGCGCCTTTATCTTGGGGGGCAGCTTTTGTTTCCGTGTTGCCTCCGGAAAGAAAATACACATCCATCATGTCGCTGTAAATCTGGGAATCCTCCCTGTCCACTTTCACTTTTTTACTGAACTTGGCGATATTCTTCTCGTAATCTATCTCCAGCGGCCCTTCGCAGGTAATAGTGATCTTATCTTTTTCGCTTATGGCCTTATCCTCTCCCTGCCCAGGGATTATATCCAACCGCACGTCTTCTTTAAGGGACACTTTTTTAAGGGAAGGGTTTCCCCACGCGCCTTTGGCAGTCGCGGTCATTGTATCCCTCTTTATGCAGACCATATCCTCGGTAGCGACAACCTGGTTTTTCCGGTCCCAGTCCAGGGTATCGGTGAGCAGCCGCGTGCCGGTAGAAGTCGTGATGACTACATTATCTTCCATATGGATCTTTCCGTTGACTTTATTGAAATCACCTTTATCGGCGGTGAGTTTTATGTCTTCTTCCTTGCCGTATAAATTCCCGATGACATCCGAGAGCTTGACCACATCGACGAAGATATCCGCGGTCTTACCGGAAAGATCCCAGGTCTTCTTTCCTTTTTCTCCGTATCCTACGAGAGAAAAATCGTTGATGGTCTGGTCGGATTCACCGCTGGTATTCTGGCTTTCGGTCAAAGCCGGAGCCTCAAGCAGACTTGAGCCTCCTGCGGCAGGAGAAGTCCCGGCCGCGCTCTCCGTTTCAACAACAGCTTCCTGCGTTACACCCAACCTTAAAGGATAGGTTGGTGTTCCGCTTTCTGCGGAAGGAGGTTTTTGTTCTTCGGCAAAGACAAAAGATGCGCAGAACACAAAGCACACAACCAAGACAGATCTTCTATACATCATAACTCTTTAAAACCTCTTCCCACTTCCCTTGCGATTTTAAAATCAGCTCCGCGACTTCACGCACAGCGCCCCTGCCGCCTAATCTTATGGTGATATAGGCCGCTGCCCGCTTGATTTCAGGAGCGGCATTAAAGACCGCGACAGGAAAGCCGACCCTTTTCATCATGCATAGATCCACCAGGTCATCGCCCACAAAACAGACCTCATCAGCCTGCACTTTATATTTTTTGATGATCTTATCGAAAGCTTTTGTTTTCGGGGAGATATCGGCAAAGACTTCCGCCACCCGCATGTCGCGGGCGCGGGGCTTGATTGCCCGCGATCCTTTGGCGGTGATCAGGATGGTCTGTATCCCGCATTTTTTCAGAAGATACACGCCTAAACCGTCATGCACGTCAAAGAACTTTGAGTCGCGCCCGCGCGAATCATAGATGATACGGCCGTCAGTCAGCACACCGTCTACATCAAGCAACAGTATCTTTACAACCCTGGCCTTGTCCCTTAAATTTAACTTTATCTCGTTCTCAAGCATTTACACCAGGCCCGCTTTCAAAAGGTCCTGCACATCAAGTAGTCCTACAGGCCGTTTATTTTTATCCACCACCGGCAGCTCGTCGATCTTCTTTTCCCGCAATATCCGCAACGCCTCGACCGCAAGCATCTCTTTATTCACCACGGTGGGATTTTTGGTCATCACTTCCTTTACCTTGCGCCGGGGCAGGTCCACGCATGTCTCCAGATGCCGCCTTAGATCTCCGTCGGTAAATATCCCTTTCAATTTTCCGCCCTTATCCACCACGGTAGCGGAACCCGCTCTTGCCTGGGTGATCTTCAAAAGGACCTCGGAAACTTTTCTCTCCTCGCCTACTATAGGATTACTTAAGCCGCGGCGCATGATATCTTCGACCTTCAAAAGCAGGCGCCTGCCTAACGTTCCGCCGGGATGGAAAAAGGCAAAATCCTTTTCTTTAAATCCCTTGCACTCTAAAAGACATACGGCCAACGCATCAGCCATAGCCAGTGTCGCGGTGGTTGAGGCGGTGGGTGCCAAGCCCAAAGGACAGGCCTCTTTCTCAACCGACACGTCCAAAACCACATCGCTATATTTTGCCAAGATTGACTTAGGGTTCCCAGTCATGGCGATGATCTTTGAGCCGATCTTTTTAAGTAACGGAAGCAGCTGGCGCATTTCTTCGGTTGAGCCGCTATTGGAAATGACGATCACCGCATCATCGGAAGTGACCTTGCCTAGATCGCCGTGGATCGCCTCGGCGGTATGCAGGAATAAACTAGGTGTACCGGTAGAAGCCAATGTCGCGGAGAATTTCTGGGCGATGATCCCGGTCTTGCCCATGCCGCTGACCACAACCCTTCCTTTTGTCTTTAAAACTATCTCGACGGCTTTGCGGAATCCTTTACCCAGGCGCGCCTTTAATGCCTTGATCGCATCTGCCTCGATATCCAGGACTTCTTTTGCGCGCTTGATCACGTCTTTCTTCATAACGCCGCCTCTATTCTTTTCACCTGCTTCAATAATTTTTCTAATTCCTTTAAATTTATCATATTCGCTCCGTCGCAGGGCGCCTTATCCGGATCAGGATACACCTCCAGGAACAATCCGTCACAGCCAAAAGCCACTGCCGCCCGCGATAGCCCCTCGACAAATTCCCGCTCTCCCCCGGAGCAAGTGCCTTTTCCACCGGGGACCTGGATGCTGTGGGTGGCATCAAAGATCACCGGATATCCCGTATCACGCATGATCTTTAAGCTTCTAAAATCAGAGACCAGATTATTGTAACCAAAACAAACGCCTCGCTCGGTAAGCAAGATATTCCTGTTTCCCGTAGATTCGATCTTCTTGATGATCGGCAGAATATCCCAGGGCGCCAGGAACTGCCCTTTTTTAATGTTTACCACTTTCCCGGTCTTGGCTGCTTCAACTACGATATCGGTCTGTCGGCAGAGAAACGCAGGGATCTGGATGATATCCGCGACTTTGGCTACTTCAGGGATCTCTTTTGTGCAATGGATATCGGTCAAGATAGGGACTTTTAAATATTTCTTGACCTTCTTTAAGACTTCCAGGCCTTTTTTGATTCCGGGGCCGCGATAAGAATCTAAGGACAATCGGTTTGCCTTATCAAAACTGGATTTAAAAATATACGGGATGCGTAATTTTCCGGCTATCTCCTTGATCGCCTTGCCGGTCTCTAAACAAAGGCTCTCGGACTCGATCACGCACGGCCCGGCAATGAGCACCAGCGGCTGCTTATCCCCTATCTTGACATTTCCGGCTAAGATCACTCTTGTCATAATCTATGCGTCCCTAAATATGTTTTTAGTTTTTCTAGATCAGCGGGCGTATCCACGCCTATAGTATCGTGCTTTGTCTCGATGACTTTGATACGGAAACCTTCTTCAAGGACCCTTAACTGCTCCAGCTTCTCGATCTTCTCCAGGTTTGAAACCGGCAGATTTTTATAAGTAAAAAGGAAATCTTTGGTGTAGCCGTAAAGCCCGATATGTTTATAATAAACCGGCTCTTTTATATCGGAATTAACTGCCAGATGCGGGATAGGGGCGCGGGAAAAATAAAGCGCAAAATGATTTTTATCCACCACCACCTTGACTACATTCGGGTCCTCAATATCTTTGGGATCCTCGATTTTCTTCATTAAAGTGGCCATGGTAAGTTTTTTATCGCCCAGCAGCGCCTGCGCAACGCTGTCGATCATCATCGGATGGACTAAAGGCTCATCGCCCTGGATATTGATGATTATTTTTACATCAAGGGGGTTTACCACCTCAATGATCCTGTCTGACCCGCAGATATGGTCTTTGGAAGTCAAAATCACCTTGGCCCCGAATCCCTTTGCCACCGACGCCACCAGCTCATTGTCGCAGGCGATGATCAGGTCATCAAGGGTGAGCGCCTGTTTTGCCCGCTCCCAGACATGCTGGATCATCGGCTTTCCTAAAATATCGATAAGGACCTTGCCTTCAAAACGTATTGATGAATATCTTGCCGGTATTACTCCGATGACTTCCATCTTAACCTAACCTTTCTATGAGTTCTTTTCGGTCAGTGGTGGCGGTGCCGACTTTGCCGACCACGATACCAGCGGCATAATTTGCGATGTGCGCTGCCTCTGACTTTGAAGCCCCGACGCACAAACCTAAAGTGAACGTGCTGATGACCGTATCTCCGGCGCCGGAAACGTCAAATACCTCCTGGGCGACCGTCGGGATATGCACGCTGCGTCCGCTCTTCTCGAATAATTTCATGCCATGTTCGCCAAGCGTGACCAGTATCGAATCTAGGCCTAAGTACTTCAAAATCTCACCTGCCGCCAGGTCTATATCCTTATCCGTGAATAACCGGTCAGTATTTATTTTAAACCTATTGGTCGTATCCTTGATCTTCAGGTTCCTCACCGCGTTCTCTAGTTCCCTGCGGTTGGGGGTGATCGAGGTAACATTGCGGTAATACTGGAAGTGCTCTTCCTTGGGGTCGACGGTTATGATCTTTTTATTTTTGCGCGCAAGAAGCGTGAGCTCCTCTAACAATCCCTGGTTGATCACGCCCTTGCCGTAATCCTCAATGATCACCGCGTCAAAATCATCGATATTTTTGCGGATAAATTTCGCTATCCGCTGGTTTAAATCATTGGAAAGCGAATGCGTGTGCTCCCAGTCTACGCGCACTACCTGCTGATGCCCGGCGAGGATGCGCGTCTTTACGGTGGTAAGGCGATTTGACTCGATGAACACGCCTCTTGTATTTATCCCCCTCTTTCTTAGTTCCGAGAGTAAGGTCTCTCCGTTTTTATCTTCACCCACCACGCCTAATAGACAGGCATTTGCGCCCAGAGACCGGATATTATTGGCGACATTGGCGGCTCCCCCGGGAATATAAGTCCTTTTGTTCGCCCAGACAACCGGCACCGGCGCCTCAGGCGAGATCCGGTCGACCGTCCCCCAGATGTATTCATCAAAGATCAAATCTCCGATCACTAACACCCGCGCCTTATTGAATCTCTGGATTATGTTTTTGAGGTTTTTCATAGCTTTTCAATCACTGACTGGGCCAAAAGCGGCAGCATGATCTCGTGGTGGCCGATAATGTAATAGCTCTCTCCGCCCGAGAGGACCGGGCGAAGGCAGACATTCTGCGCCGGCCGGTAATGGTAGATCATGTCAAAATTCGCGGTGGTGAAGTTTTTCACGGTATTGCCTAAATTGCGCGCCAGGTTCAGCGCCTTTAAAAATACTTCCGGCATTATCACTGCCGAGCCGAAATTTAAAACTACTCCCCCGTTATTGAGGCCGCTGATATTCTCGACGAGGGCATGGAAATCTCTCAAAGATCCTTCGCCGGTCAGGCAGGGATCAAATGAAGGATGCTGATGGATGATATCCGTGCCGATAGCCACAAACACGCAAACCGGAATATTATACTTATAAGCATTAAAAGTGAGGCTTAAATTCTTATGCGCAAGCTTAGAAGTGCTGATTTTTCTGGCCACGGCATTCCCCAGGCCCAGGCCTTCTTCTACGCCTTCGCGCACTGCGTTATTCAAGAAATCCGCGGTTTCGCGGCCCATCCCGAACTTGCCATCCTTGAGATTCTGTGCGACATCCTCGGAAGTTTTTCCCTGAAAAGCCAGCTCAAAATCATGAATAATACCTGCGCCATTTAAGCAGACACAAGTGATGATTTTCTTCTTGATCAGCTCGATTAAAACCGGATTTAAGCCGCACTTGATCACGTGCGCGCCGGCCATAAAAATAACGGATTTTTTGCTTTTACGCGCCCTTACAATAGCATCGCTAATGGAGCGTAAGTCTTTGGCCTTTAAGATATTCGGCAAAGATTGATAAAATGAGACAAAGCTGCTCTTCTTTGCCGGCGCCTTGGCAAAATCCTTCAGATTCACCTTGCTAAAGCGCGTCTTGAGCGAATATGTCTTTACCTTATTAATATTGATCATGGGAACTAATGATTTTAGCATAATTCAGCGCTAAATCAACTTTTATTTGCCATTTTTCTTCGCCAAATTTCCTACGTAGCGCCTGCCTTGTCCTGTTTCTCGCGGGGACGCTCGCCCCGCCCCAGCGTGGCGGGGCTTCGCTCGGCCTGCGGCCCTCGCTCTCGCTGACTATGGAATAGCGGGCGAACCATGCCCGCTCGGGTCCTCGGACGCCCCGCTCGAAATCAGTCCAAGTCAGCCGCTAACAATAAGCTTGTGAATTAGCTGCCCCTGGCGGTATTCGAGCGGATGTTCGATTTTAGCAAAAGCAGTTTGAGCAGCGAGGGCATCCCGAGGTCCCTGCCGACCGGCAGGGACAATCTCGGGACGGCGAGGATGCTAAGGAGCATTTGCTAGAGCAAATGCGACGAGTTCCGCAGCCGCCGAGCTGCGAAAGACCTTTTGCATGTCCTGTATAAATGCTTATGGTGGACAAAATCGAACTAGCGAGAAAACCGACAGGGACAGCTATTACGAATGCTCTTCGTGGTGGTGGTCGAGGCGGTGGTCGTGGTAGTGGACGTGGACTTTATCCTTGTGCCGGTGCTTGTGGATATGTACGAGGTTATTGGCTTCGAGGAGTTCTACATCTCCCAATATCTCCTGTGAAAAACCGAATCTGGCGATCCTTCTTTCGCGGTTAAAAACATAGATGATATCGGAGATCTCCTCTAAGATATGCAGGTCGTGAGTCGCGGTGATAACTGTCTTTCCTTCTTCATGCGCATTTATAAGAATGTCAATGATATGCCTGACAGTCGCCGGATCCAGCCCGGCTGTCGGCTCATCCAGCAGGATTACATCCGGCTCCATTGCAAGCGTAGAGGCAATGGCCACCTTGCGCTTCTCTCCTACACTCAGCTGATGCGGGGAGCGTTCAAGTAAGTCCTGGATCTTAAAAGTTTCTGCCAGTCTATCCAAGCGCTTTTTTATCTCACCGTGCGCCACTCCCAGCTGCAAAGGGCCGAATATGATATCCTCTCTTACCGTCGGGCAGAATAGCTGGACATCAGAGTTCTGAAAGACAAGCCCGACTTTGCTTCTGAAGATCCGCGAGAACTCTTCATCTTTAAAAGTGTTTTCGTTTAACTCTTTTCCGAATGCCCGGACACTGCCCCTTTGCGGATGAATCAAGGCGTCCAGCAATTGTAAAAGCGTAGACTTACCTGTACCGTTAGCTCCGATAACCGATACCATCGAGCCTTTAACGATATTCAAATCTACGCCACACAAGGCAGGAAATTTGCCAAGGTAAGAATAATGGACATCCTTTAACTCAAAAATTATCTCGTCCATCTCTAATCCAGCGCCTTCGGCTCTCCGGTGTACCCGCGGGAAAGCATGGCATTATAAACCTCTTCATTAAGCTGCTCGGACCTCTCCCAAAGATTCGCCATCTTCCAGGCTACGATGTGCTGGCCTTTTTTATAATGCAGATTATTGCCTACCCGGCTCTTAATACCTATATATGTATGCTCAATAATCTCAGCAAAGAGGTAAATATAACGATAACACATACTCAAGGTCATCACAAAAATCTGGGGGACGCCAAAAATACGTAAAACCCTAAGCAAGACTGTCTGACGGGTAGTCAAATTCAAAAGAATCACAAAAGAAACAGACGTTAAAACCCGCATCACAAACAATGCCGCTCCGTCAAAACCCTGCCGGGTGATAACCAATTTTATCCCTGCCAGCTTAAAAATAAGCAGTGGCTCTCCGGGAGTGAATACGCTGAACAGCGCAGGTATTGCAATGAAGAGCGAAAATAGCGGAATGAATATCCATGTCCTCTTTAGAAAGTATCCGAGGTTGATCTTCGAGGCCATGGCCAGCAATAGACAGAAAAAATAAAGAACGCCCAAAAAAATAATATTCTTGATCAACAAAATGGTTATCAATAAAATAATAAAGAGTGGGACTTTCAAACGAGGGTCGATCGCCTGCAACAAACCACGCTTTGCTGCATACTCCTCGGAGAAAACCGATTCCTTCAAAAAAGATAGAGCGCCCAATATCGAATGCTCAATAAAATTATTTCTCATCTTTGTTAGTTAATAGTTTGCCGAGTAAAAATATAAAAATCGCCACTACTATTATGCCGATAATTGCGGAAAATATATAACCAAGCCAGCTATGAGAGGTATAATCCGGAATAGGAGCTTTCCAGAATTTCGGAAACAATTCCCATTCTCCCCAAGCCGGTCCTGCCTTAAAAAGCCGCGGCAAAATAACGCCTAAAGGAGTAAGAAGCACCAGAACCCCAATCCCGATCCACAATTTACTAGTTAATTTCATAATTTTGTCTCTGCAAATACCTGATCACCAAAGCTGTCACGATCGCTTCGATCCAGCCAAAGATCAGAATATGTTCTCCGACCATGGTCGGTATAGCAATATTCAGACCATAAGGACAATAAAGCGCCTGGCCGCTATCAGTATGGTGCAATAAAGGCTGAATACCAAATTCAACTGCCGTCAATAGCGCTGCGATGTTAATACCCCCATAAGCAGCAATAAATGCGGCAAACACACGCCTGAATGATTTTCTAGAAGCTTTGAAGCTTATCAACTTATATATATAATAACCGGAAAACACCATGGCAAAGCTCATGTTAAAACAATTCGCGCCTATCGCGGTTATACCTCCATCTCCGAACAATAACGCCTGCACAACCAAAGCGACAGTTACAGCAATACAAGCTGCCCAGGGCCCTAAAAGTATAGCTACTAATACCCCGCCCACAGCATGCCCCGTGGATCCGCCAGGAATCGGCACATTGAACATCATGATCACAAAAGTGAATGCCGCGCCAATTGCCAACATGGGAACTTGCCTGGCCTTAAGCGTCTTTTTGACTATCCTTGAAGCAAACGCCCATATCGGCAGCATCACCGCGTAGAAAAAACCGCATGTCGCCGGCCCTAGATAACCATCTGGTATATGCATATTTTATTTGCTTTCACTCCACGCATATGTTAACATAATTTTCATGTTTTTAGAAACTAAAAAAAGAATAGAATCAGAGCTCGCCAATTACATCCGTGACATAGGCCGGTTGTATTCCCTCAACCGCACCTATGGCCCCCTCTTCCGTCATATAAAGGAATTTATCTCGCGAAAAGGTAAACGCATCCGTCCTATACTCTTTACTATCGGCTATCTGGGCTATGCAAAAAAACCTGCTCCCGGCCTCTACCGAAGCGCCTTATCCATGGAACTACTGCATGACTTCCTGCTTGTCCACGATGATATCATCGATAAATCATCCACCCGAAGAGGCAAACCTTCCATGCATGCGATGCTGAATAAATATTTATCGGCATATAAGAATGTGAAGTTCAGCGGCGAAGATTTAGCCATAGTTATCGGGGATGTGATATATGCAATGGCTCTACATGCGTTTCTTTCTATTAAAGAAAAACCGCAACAGAAGGAAATGGCGCTTGAGAAATTTATCGATGCGGCTTTTTATACCGGATGCGGCGAGTTTATCGAGATCCTCTATAGCGCAAGAGGCATAGATAAAATAAAAAAAGAGGATATCTACAAAATATACGATTTAAAGACCGCCAACTACACCTTTGCCTCTCCCCTGGCCATCGGAGCGACCCTCGCCGGAGCACCTGATAAAGAAGTAAATAGATTATTTCAGTATGGCTTATGCCTAGGAAGGGCATTTCAGATACAGGATGATATCCTGGGGATTTTTAGCGAAGAGAAAGAAATAGGAAAATCAAACCTCACCGACCTTCAGGAAGCGAAAAAAACTATACTCATCTGGCATGCGTATCGCAACGCAAGCGCAAAAGATAAAACAATCATCAAAAATACTCTGACGAAAAAATCCGTTACCAGTAACGATCTATTGAATATACGCAAGGTGATCCTAGGCTCAATGAGCCTGAACTTCGCCAGAAACGAAATCGATACTTTGATCAATAAAGCAACCGGCCTGAATAGGATTTCCGCTATGAAACCCCGCTACAAAAAATCCCTCGACACCTTCTCCAAAGAAATGCTTAGTCTCTAGGCTCAGCGCATACATATTTGCACGTCCCGTCCCTGACACTGATAGCGATCTCATTCTGCGGGTCGATCTCCAAAGCTTTTTTAAGATAAGATCCGTAACCTTGCTTATCTCCTTTTACTTTGTACACTTCCCCCAGCCGCACATAGGCATTAGGAAATAAAGGATCGAGCTCAACAGCCTTAGCCAGGTATTCTTCGGCCAGTTTCAAATCCCCTCCCACAAATCCCGGAGCCAGAAGATAGAAACTACCCAAGCCATACTTTACTGCCGCGCTATCCGGCTGCAGATTTTCCGCTTTCTTTAAGTTTGAGAATACCGCCATCCCGTTTATCAACTTAGAAAGCAGCCCTCCGTAATGCGCGATAACTCCCTTTGCTCCGCCGTATAAAAGAATTGCTCGCACATAATTGCTTAAATCAGAACCCTTCTTTCCCCTGTCAATTACCTTGTTCGCCAGGCGCACCGAACCGTTAAAATCCATTTCAATGTATTTTACATAAGCCAAAGTAATGTATGCGGGAGAAAAATCCGGATGCGCCCTCAAGACTTCATTTAATATTTTCTTACTTGCCTTTAGCTCATGCTGCCGGCGTAAAACTTCAGCTTGTCCCCATTGCGCCTCAAAGGTATCGGGCTTAAGCGCAAGTATCTTTTCAAAAACCTCAATTGCCTCTTTATCCTTATGGACATTTAAATATACAAGCCCCAGCACGTACAGATTATCGACTGAATCCGGCTTTGCCAAAGACTTAGATTTAGCCTGGTCAACCGATTCCTTATCTGCCTCTTCGTGCAGCTTGATCCAATCCAGGGCAAAAGAGAAATTTACCCACGTAAACAAAAATAGCGCAAGCAGAAAAATAGTTTTTCTCACAAAGCCTCCATTAATAAAAATGCCCTCTAATTTATTAGAAGGCATTTTTAAATATTAAGAAAGTAAAACTTAATAAACTATCGACAGGCCGACCAAGGCCATATTCACGTCTATACCGCCGTTGGGCTCAGCAAGGGAATTATTGGAAAGATGGCGGTAACGGTATCCTGCGCTAATAGCCAGGTTATCTTTTAAGAAATACATTATCCCGCCGCCTGCCTGCGGAAGAAAATTGTACTGCGATCCCTGCTCGAGAGTATGCTGAGACATATATAACATACCTAAGCCGCCTTCAAAATAAGGATAAATTTTTTGGGTGAGCGGAAGGGCATACTTGACCAGGAAATTGCTTCCCACTTCCACGTTGCTATTAGGGCTGATAATGGTGTTAATAAAAGGCTCTAATTCAAATTCAAGGATGCCCTTGGTGTTCCAGCCAAATTTGTTAATGAAAGGATTGAGGTCAAAGCCTAAGCGCAATATTGTAGGGACAATTTCGTAGTCGGGCTGATCATACTTAAGGCTTCCGACTGCGTAGCCGGAGAGAATTCCGACTTCCTTAAGCCAGCGGCAGGGTGGATTTGAAGTTGTTTCTTTCTGGGCGGAACCGGAAGCTGTCTCTTGTTGATCAAGCGCAGCTGACTGTGCCTCTTCTTTATTGCCGGCAACTTCTTCTGATGCAAAAACATACGCCGCGATGAAGATAAAGACAAAACAAAAAATAAGCGATAATAAGATCTTTGTATTTTTCATATGCCCTCTCCTAGTGCTTTTATTGTATCCTAGCGCGTTCCTTTGTCAAGTAAATTCACAAGGTCAGATTGATTATATCCTCGCAGATCCTGTGCATATCTTCCTCCCGAAGGAACGTGCTGGTAGATAAAGTCAAGGAGCGTTTTGCCAGGTATTTAGCGTTAGGGCACTCTTTTGCCGGCACGATCCCTTTTAAATAAGGATATTCCGTGACCGGGAAAGCGTAAATCTGCGAAACGCCCAGGCCCGTCCCCTCGAACGCCTCCAAAATCATATCTCTTTTCTCCTGGTCGGTAAAAAGCAACGTCACATACGGGTACGTCGCGCGGGAATCGCGCGGCTCGCAGATGATACGTATCCCTCCCATGTCTTTGAGTCTATTCATGTAATAATTTGTTTTATTGCGCTGCTTATTGATCTCCTCATCCAAGCGGGAGAATGCGGCATGTCCAATCTTCTGCCTGATGAATGATACTTTGTGCGTGGGGAAATCTTCCGTGAAATCCTCCAGGCGCGCCTTTAATTCTTTACCGCTCACCCTCCAGAAAATCTGCGGAAGCTGATAGGCGAACCAGAAAAACTGCGGCCGGTAAATAAGGCTGTATCCTAATAATTCTAGAATTTTCAGCCCCTCAGAGAATATTGCGCTCTTTATAGTCTTACGCGCCCTCGCCTCGATTACCCGCGCGTATTCCTGATTATCCGTGACAATCGCCCCGCCCTCATAAATAGTCAGGCCCTTGCCGCGGCAGAGGCTAAAGAATGCAAAGTCCCCAAGTGTGCCGACCTTTTTTCCGTTATATTCAGCACCCAAAGCCTGGGCGCAATCCTCGATGATAAAAATACCGTGCTTCTTAGCGATACCCTCCACGGCGTCAAAATCTATCGGAATGCCAGCCAGGTGCACAACAATGATCGCCGCGATATCATTATTTTTGCTGCATAATTGCTGCAGGCTAGCGTGATTAAAACTGAAATCATCCTTATAAATATCGCACACCTCTACCTTAAAACCCGCTCTTTTGACCGCCAACGGAACCAGGGGGCATATATAGGAAGGGATGACCACGGTTTTTTTGGAAGACAATTCCTTGATGCTTTCCAGGATAAGATATAAAGCGGCGGTTCCGGAATACGTCACCCGCGCATAGCTGACATTCAGATAATTCTGGAAATCATAGGCAAGGCAGTTTTTACCTGCCCCTGCCTTAAATACTGAAAGGATATCTTTAAGGCGAAGCGGGAAACCGGCTGTGGGTGGGATTTCTTTAAATATGCTCATAAAGTGTTTAATTAATTTTATTTCCTATAGACTATATTCTATGTTAGAATATTGCTCAAATCAAGTTGTTTAAGCGCCCTAAATCATGTCTAAGAAAAAAATAACACTTACAATCCTGCTCTTCCTTGTCTTCACCGATATCCTGGAGACCTTCACCCAATTCTGCTTCAAAAAAGCGGCTCTGGCGCAAAGCGCATCGAATATCGCGGACCTTTCACAAGTAGCCGCCTTTCTTGCGGACACTGTCTCCTCGCCATTTTTGTGGATTGGTTTATTATCGGTGCTGTCAACATTTGTCATCTGGTCAACCATTCTTTCCAAAATAGATCTAAGCGTAGCAGTGCCTATAGCCAGCTTCAGCTACATCCTGGTGCCCATCACCTCCATCATCTTCTTCCATGAAAAAGTGGTGCTGTTAAGATGGATAGGGATTAGCTTTATTCTAATGGGAGTGATCCTTGTTTCATTAACCAGTAAGGAAGAAAAATAATGCGCTCCGGCCTTCTCTTGATTTTTGGCTTAATCGTCCTCACGAGCATCTGTGACACTATCTGTCAGCTGTTCTTAAAAACCTCGATCAACTCGCTGGGTGAATTTTCTTCCCGGCGCCTGATCAATGTCCTGAGATTCATTCTTAAACTAATACTGAAACCTAAGGCCTGGATAGCCCTCCTGTTTAGCACCCTTTCCTTATGCATCTGGCTCATTGTCCTCTCAAAAGCAGACCTGAATTTTGCCTTTTCCGTGGACAGCATGCACTACATCTTTATCGCTCTTGCCTCTGGGCTGATTTTAAAAGAAAAGGTGGGAGTGCTGCGCTGGACAGGGACCTCACTTATCGTGGCGGGGATCACCTTCGTAATGCTCACTTAGCTTACCGCAAACTCTTTAACGCCAAATCTGCAGCCTCAATTCCTGAAACAAAACACCCATGCACCCCGCAACCCGGGCTTGTCCAGGCGCCGGTAAGAAACAACCCCTTGATTTTGGTCTTTTGAGGTAAGCGGTTGATGCTCGATTGCGCGACCGTCTCGGCAAAACCGTAGACCGCTCCCTCAGGAAGCAAGGCGTATCTAGCCATCGTCTTGGGCGTACCTGCTTCAAGGACCTCTATGTGGCCTGATAATCCCGGCAGATACTTTTCAAGATGCGCCACAATAGCGCCGGCAGCTTCTTTCTTCTTTTTTGCGTACTCTTCGGCCGCCAGGTCCTGCCAGTCCGCATAGTTAGTCAAAGTCATCACGCAAATAGTAGATTTACCTGCAGGGGCAAGCCCCGGATCAAGCTGAGAATGATCTATCGCGGCGAGATTACAGCGGCCGAGATCTCCCGAAAGGCAGCATCGGAACGCCTCATCATGGTCGTAGCCCGTATTAACGGCTAAGAGCGGATAACGCATGCCTATTGCGCTGGCAGGCACATCCAACCCCAGATAAACAGTCATAGCAGAAAGGGACTTTTGCAGGGAAGAAAGTTTTTTTGCGTACTCGATCTTTAACGCATCGTGATCTATAAGCTTAGCGAGGGTATCAAGGCAATTGGCATTTGAGATTATCACCTTTGCGCTGAGCTCTTCTCGGCTTTCGGTGCGCACTGCTTTTACGCGCCTGCCTTTTTCAGTAATGATCTCTGTGACGGCCGTATTAAACCTGACCTCTGAGCCGTACTCCCTGATCCTCTCGACCATGGCGCTGAATAACTTACTAAAGCCTCCCTTGACATACGCCGTCTTTGCCCCCCAACAACCCCTCAAAACTATCAAAAAATAAAAAGCGGAAACCTGGGAAGGCGGCAGCCCGATAAAACCCCAGATACTGCCGATAATAGCGCGCGCCTTTTTGTCTTTGATCTTTTTGGTGATAAACTGCTCTAAAGTAAAGCAGGATGTCTTAATGATCTGCGGATAACATACCGGCGAGAGAAAAAGCTTAAGCCAAAGAGGGATCTTGGAGTCCATAAAATGATCGAACTGCCCGTAAAACTTGTGTATCTGCCGGAAGAATTCATCCAGCCCGGCTGCCTCCTGCGGAAAATTATCCTTAAGCCAGGCCTTAAGGGAATCAAGATCATTCTTCACAACATAATCATGCCCCGGATATATTACCCGGCCGAATTCCCGCATCTCTATATAATCGATTTTCTCACTCACGCCATACTCATCCAGGAATTCTCTTACCTCTTCTCCGGGAGCAAGGGCATCAACATAATGCAGGCTAGACTCAAACACAAAGCCTTTTCTCTTAAAACTCGTAGCTACTCCGCCCGGAACCGGCTGCCTTTCCAGCACCAGGACCTTCTTGCCGCTGGCGGCTAGCTTAAGCGCGCTGGTCAATCCTCCTGCCCCCGCACCGATTATTATACAATCGTAGGCCATGGCTTAAAACTTATTTAGAAATTTTATTACTTCTCCTGCTACCTTGTCTTTTTGTTTATCAATGACTATCATATGATAGCTGTCATCCAGCATCACTAGCGCCTTGTCGGCAGAGCCGATATGTTCAAGCACATACCGGGCATTTTTAGGGCTGGTCATATCATCCTCTTCGGCATGAAGGATAAGGATAGGATTCTTCACCAAAGGCATTTCTTTCTTTACCACCTCTGTAAAACGGCGATGCTGATAAAGGCAGGCTGCGGGGAAGAAAGGGCTCCCAAAGAGCAGGACTTTTTTGCTGAATTCGCGCGAACTTGCGTTTTTGTAAAACCTTTCGATACTCCAGCGCAGATCTTCGTCTTTTAAACCATACGGCCAGCTCTCCCTGATATCAAGGGCATTTCTAAAAAAGGGCACCGGCCAGACGAGGTTAAGGAAGATCTTCCCTTTATGCAGCGCCCAACCGTCATAAAATAAGGTAGGCGCTAAAGCGATGATTCCGGCCACGTCTTGGGGAAATTTATAGGCAAGGTGCAATGCCAGAAGAGCGCCCATAGATAGGCCGCCGACAAAAACCTGAGCGTATTCTTTCTTAAGCCTCTGCAGATCTTCAGAGCAGGCATTTGCGATCTCTTCCCAGGTGACTTTCTTGAGCTCTCCCAGCGTATCGCAATGGCGGGGCAGGGTATTGCAAAAAACAGTGTATCCCGCCTTATTCAGGCTCTTGCCTAAATACCGCATCTCGGAAGGCGTGCCGGTGATCCCATGGATCAACAGGACCGCCTTAGGCCCGTTGCCTTTTAAGAAGAAAGTATATCTTTTGCTATTTTCTATCTGCATAATGCGCTATATTATAGCATAAAATTATTTTAGGTAAACTCTTGTTTATCTTACGCAACAATTTTGCTATACTTACCTACCATGATAGATAATACTGGGCTGACATGCTCAATCACCCATACCATAAACGACATCCCAAAAGAAGACTGGGATAGGCTTTTTGGCAAAGATAATATCGAGGGCTGGGGATTCCATAAGGCGATAGAGGAATCACATCTGGTAAATTTCTCTTTCAGGTATCTTTTGGTTCATCGCAATGCCGCCCTGGTATGCATCATCCCCCTTTTTATCACGGATTTCTCTTTCGCTACCATCATCCAGGGTCCACTGCAAATATCAATACTCTTCCTACAGAAAATATTTCCCGGCTTCTTAAGATTTAAGATTATTTTTGTCGGCAACCCGATCGCTGAAAAACTGTATGTGGGAATATCGCCGAAAGAGAATTTCGGAGAAATCATCAATGCCGCATTGAAAAAGTTGTCGGCTTTTGCTAAGGATCAAAAAGCGAGCGTGCTTTTATTTTTCAACCTCACGGAAAAGGACGGCCTGCTTGCCGGGAGCCTGGAAAGAAACGGACTTTCACGGATGGAAAATTTCCCCAACACCATCCTGGATATAAAAGCAAAGACTCTTGAGGATTTTATCAGAGGGCTGGGCCATAGCACCCGCAAGGACATGCGCCGCAAATTACGCAAGGCCTCCTCCCTCGCTCACCTAGAAACCGAAATCCCTGAGGATATAGACAGCTTCATTGATGAAATATATGCATTATATTCCACTAACTTTGAGAAATCAGACGTGCACTTTGAGATACTTAATCCTGAATTCTTCCGGAATATTTCTAGGAATATACCGGATAAGGCAAAATTCTTTATCACGCGGGACGGCAAAAAGATCGTAGCTTTTAATTTATGCCTGATCAATAAAGACACCTGCATTGATAAGATCATCGGCTTCGATAAGGAGGCCTCCAAGGCCCTTAATCTTTATTACGTGACCTTCCTCCATAACATCGAATGGTGCATCAAAAATGGTATCCGCTACTATGTAATGGGCATCACGGATTATCATCCTAAGGTCCGCCTCGGCTCTTCGCTTGTCCCTTTGTATATTTACGTGCAATTCCTTAGCCCGCTCTTAAGGCTATTCTTCAAACCGCTCCTTAAGCTCATCCAGCCGAAGAATTTTGATCCCACCTTAAAATATCTCAAAAAAACCGGAAAAATGGAATTAGTTTCAGGAGAGAAATTTCTTTAATACAAGGCAGGCGTTATTACCGCCGAAGGCAGAAGCGTTGTTGAGGGCGATAAAGACTCTCTGCTTGCGCGCGGCGTTGGGAACGCAATCAATATCGCATTCAGGGTCGGGCGTTTGGAAATTAATCGTCGGCGGGAGGATATCGTTCTTGACACTAAGGGCGCAGGCGATTGCTTCGATAGCGGAAGCCGCGCCCATAGTATGCCCAAGCATGGATTTAATGGAGCTGACCGCTAATTTCTTATAATATTCCCCAAAAACTTTCTTTATCGCCAGGCACTCTTCCTTGTCATTTGCGGGCGTGCCGGTCCCGTGGGCATTGTAATAATCAACATCGCTTGGCGATAAATCGCTCTCGGCAAGCGACTTTGCGATTGCCTCTGCTATGCCTTCGGAATAGGGCGCTGTCATATGATGCGCATCGCAGCTTAAACCGTATCCTAAAATCTCAGCATAAATCAGAGCTTTTCTGCTTAAAGCATTTTCAAGGGATTCAACAACCACAACACCTGCCCCCTCCCCGATCATCATCCCTTTTCTGTTCTTATCAAAGGGCTGAACTTTTTCTGGCGCCACCGCCAATAGCCGGTTAAAACCGATAAAGGCAATCCGGGAAAAGGCGTCTGTGCCTCCGGCAAGCATTATCTGGGCTTCATCCAGGCGGATACGGTCAAAAGCATACCCGATCGCGTAATTTCCTGCGGCGCAGGCAGTGGGGATTACACACGCAGGGCCCCGTAAATCAAGCTCCTCTGCAAGATTTTTGCAGAGACTGTCTGCGGGAAGGATGCGTATCAGCGAAGCATCTATCGCTTCCTGGTTATTTTTTACCCAAGCTGCATTTAATTTTTGAAAAATCTGCGACTCGCCCATGGTTGTGCCTAAGGCAACGCCGATTCTCTCTTTATCAAGAGCGGATAAATCTATGCGCGCGTCACTCAAGGCAAGTTTGCCTGCGGCAACAGCAAGCTGGGAAGCCCGCCCCATTGCTTTGATCTTCTGACGAGATAAATAAAGGCCGGGATCAAAATCTTTGACTTCACCGCCAAGATGGGTAGAAAATTCAGAGGTATCAAAACTCGTTATTTCGCTGATCCCCGACTTTCCGGCAATCAGCGAATCCCAGAAACTTTCCCTTCCTATGCCGATTGAAGATATTACGCCTATTCCTGTGATGACAACGCGCTTACTCATGCTTCTTTGGCTACAAAGCTTATCTCACCGCCGGCTACTTCTTTTTCACCGACTGAAGCCTGGGCCTTGACTATCGCAGCACCCGAAATGACCTTTATCGGCTCAATGGTAATTTTCAACTGATCACCCGGCATCACCGGATGCAGGAAGCGCACCTTTACTGAACCAATGTAATAACTCAAATTCTTTTTGGCCGCATCTTTTGCGTTATAAAAAAGAATGATCGAGGCTTGGGCCATGGCTTCGATGATCAAGACTCCCGGCATGATCGGCTGTCCCGGGAAATGACCGGAGAAAAATTCCTCGTTGTAACTGACGTTTTTAACCGCCACAACTTTCTTACCGGGCTCAAGCTCCAGCACCCGGTCGATCATCAGGAACGGATACCGCTGCGGCAATATTTTGACTATCTCTTGGTAATTAAGCATTCTTAGATAAATATTCTCTGGCGATAGCTACAATTGAATCCAGAGTCTTAAATTCCGCGAGTTTCTCTTCCGGAATAGCGATCTTATACTTTTTCTCGATCCCCGCCAGGATCTCCAAGGCCATCATTGAGTCTACACCCAGATCTTCCACAAACCGGGCATCCGGCTTTATCTGTGCCGGATCTTTCTCAATGATCTCAGCCACTAGGCTCCTGATATCGTTTTCTATATCCTGCATTACGACCCTCCTTAATGAGCCCGCTGACAGGCGGGCGAATTATCTTATGGCTAATCCGCCATCCACAACCACCACCTGGCCTGTAATATAGCTTGCTGCCTCGCTAAGCAAAAACCTTACAGCGCGCGACACATCCTCAACCTTCCCAAGCCTGGCCAGGGGGATGTTTTCTATCATTTTGCTTTTAAGCTCTTCTTTTAATCCCGAAAGCATATCTGTTTCGATGAAACCGGGCGCGACTGCATTCACCCTGATCCCGTAGGCCGCTACTTCACGCGCCAAAGACCTGGTAAAGCCAATGATGCCTGCCTTAGAGGAAGCGTAATTAGTCTGGCGAGCAAGCCCAATAATACCACTGACAGAAGTGATATTCACGATATTTCCGCTCTTTTGTTTTAAAAAAGTAACTATTGCGCTGCGGGTAACATTAAAAAGGCCGTTTAAATTAGTGTCAATCACCTCAAGCCATTCCTCGCGCGTCATCATCATCAATGCCTTATCGCGGGTAATCCCGGCGTTATTCACCAGGATATCCAAACCGCCAAAGGTAGATTTTGTTTTTTCGATTAATTCTTTTGTTTTCTCAAAATCACGCACATCTATTTGTAAACCCAATGCCTTTGAGCCAAGTGCTTCTGTTTCCTGCATCAGGGCTTGAGCATCTTGTGCGCTCTTTACGTAGGTAAAAACAACCTTTGCACCCTCTCGAGCAAGCATTAAAACAATCTCTCTTCCGATCCCTCTTGTTCCGCCGGTAACTATCGCAATTTTATCTTTAAATATCATATTTCAAACTTAGAAATTAATAAACTTGAGCTAATACCGCCCTTGCCAAACGAATTTATCAGGATATTCTTAACCTTTGCTCCTTGCGCCTTCGTCACTATATTCAAATCACATAGCGGATCTTTATCCTGATAATTAATTGTGGGCGGCAACATCTGTTTTTCTATCGCTGACACCGCAGCCGCCGCCTGCAATGCGCCGGAATTGCTGTACTGCTCGCCGACCATAGACTTTACTGCACTAATATACAGGCTTTTCGCTTCTTTTGCAAAGACATCTTTTATGGCCTTTGCCTCCTGACGGTCGCCTTCCGTCGAAGAATTGGCCCCGGCGAGAATACAATCGACATCGCCCGGATTTAACCCTGCCTGTTTTAACGCTCCCCGCATCGCCCTCTCTATCCCCGAATCCTTATCAAGACAAGAGCTAAATCCTTTGATTTCAGCCAAAATGCGCGCCTTGCGTTCTAGCGCTGAATCTAAATCCTCTAAGGCCAGTATCGCCGAGCCCTCTCCAAGAAGAACGCCATTACGCCTTAAATCATACGGACAGGATAATTCAGCTTTCCCTTCGCTAAGCCCGGCCATACAGCCGGTTTTATAAAATGCTATAAAGAGCTGCTCGCATAATTCCTCTACGCCACCGGCAAACACTACCTTTATCCGGCCAAGCCTCAAGAAATCCGCGGCATAATTGATCGCGTCAAGGCTTGCAGAATATCCTGTCGAGAGCGTAGCGTTAAACCCCTTGATATTAAAACGTATGGATACTTGGCTTGCCGCGGAATTAATGACAG
>Ga0315289_10002623_pt1 | contig 27502 bp, 38 predicted proteins | sample YL17G11_40_MG_FD_203452 | JGI IMG/M metagenome (GOLD analysis project Ga0315289, IMG submission 203452) | Sediment microbial communities from Yellowstone Lake, YNP, Wyoming, USA - YL17G11_40 | ecosystem: Environmental > Aquatic > Freshwater > Lake > Sediment | place: USA: Wyoming | collected...
TTGACCGGTAATATCATAAAAAATGATAAAGGAGCAATACTCATGGTAATGATTAGATTAAAGGTAGAGGTAATAAAAAATTGGCTGAAAAACAAAACGACACCTCCAAGGAATTCTGAAGAGATGGCCGATCAACTTGGAATCAGCCAGAGTCTTTTCTCAATGATTCTTTCAGATAAGCGTCAGGTTACTCCTTCGGTCCTACGCAAACTCTGTGAGCTTACCGGCTATGATGTCGGCGATCTTTGTTTTTATGACCGCAGCAGAGATCCGGTAGAAGAATAACCGCTACCTATATTATAAACCACTTTTTCGATTTTGTGGGAGATAAAAGGAGAGCGCATGTCAGGAAAACCCACCGTAAAGAATGAACTCACTGAAGAACTCATGGAAGCAGTATCTATACTCAGCAACTTTTCCTCCGATATTGATGCAGTTATCTCAAACCTAAATATCAATGAAACCTTGGATCACGAAAATGACAGACTTCGCAACGAAGCGGTGGGTTTTTTTCTTGATTCCTTGGAAGCTTATAACGCAAAAGACTACGAAGGCATGCAGAAATTTATTCATGCTGGCATTCAAAAAATGCACCAACAAGCCGAAATTGATTTTAAGGATGATAAGCCACGCGTTGATGTCAGGATCAAGCTTTCTGAGGTGCGCTGCAAAGCGGTTTTTAATCAGGGAAGCATCCTTAAACTTATAGGTAAACTCGGAGGAAGAAATGCAGGCAGTTCAAGATGAGATTATTGATTTGAATCGGGCCTGTCAGATCATCGGCATTTCCGTAGGTTATGCCTACCAGATTTACCATACCTGGCCGAATTACGGCGTCAGGATCCTCAAGCATCAGCCAAACGCCAGGCCGCGATTCTATACGGAAGACATCTACCGAATGATGGAGAGCCGGAAATAAAAGAGGTGCCTCGTGAATCCCCTCGATCGAATCATCGCACAAGTCAAAGAAGATATCTTCCCCTTTGCCATAGGGGCAATGATTCTCGCCTTTATTTTTCTCAGCTTAACGCTCGCGCGGGCGCAGGTTCCTGTCCCGGAGAATCTCTGGCAAGGGTTAATCGCCGAGGACGTCTCTGGAGGATATACAGGTATGTATGCAGTAGCGTGCTGCGTAAGGAATCGATTGAACAGTGGGATGAATCATGGCCTCTGCGCCTTAAAGCGCAAGGACCTTGCCTCGTTCTGCAGGAAGGAGGGGCCCCGGGCTGAAAAGGTAGCAAAAGAGATAGTCGCAAAGGTATTTTACGAAGGCGCGCCGGACGTCACGCACGGCGCAACCCATTACGAAGCCGTGGAAAGATACGGCTTGCCGAAATGGGCAAAGAGGATGAGCGTGACGGTTAAAATCGGAGAGCATACGTTTTTTAGGAGAGGCCTCAAATGAACGACTACTATAAGGGAAGATTTGCCGATTCCGTCCACGAAGCAATCATCGTGGTGGCTTGCGGAGTGCTGGCAGGTGTACTCATACTCATAGGAGTGTTGTGTAAATGAACCCCAAAGACAAGGCTTTTCTGAATCAAATCTATCAGAAGTATTACGGCAAACAGACGGATATATCCGAGCGCGAGCATGAAGAGCGCGTCCTGAAATTCGACGAGCGGAGGGGTGCGGCGAGGGAAGGAGAGGAATTATCATGATTGATCTTGCAAAAATTATTGAGCAATTGGTATTAGAAGACAATGAGAAACGCGGTAAGAACTACGGCCCCCGGGATCATTTCTGGGCGAGCGATGTCTTTAAATGTAAGCGCGCATTATTCTATGAATTTAAACTGGATATTCCAAAGAAAGCCTTAGATGCGCGGGCCCTGATGATCTTTAAGGCTGGGGATGCCTTTCATGATCTGGTAAAAAATTATCTCTGGCGTTCTGGGGTTTTGCGTCAAGAAGAGGCACGTCTTCCGCAAACCGCAAAAACTGAACTTAATCTTACCGGCCGTTTTGATGCGATGGTTTCTACTACTCCGGAAGGTGATCGAGAACTCGTGGAAATCAAGAGCATCAGTCATTTTGGTTTTGAGGATATGTCAGAACCAAAGGAAGAATGGCTCGGCCAGCTGATGATCTATATGCATTATCTCGGGGTTAAGAATGGAGTTATTTTTGCCATCAATAAAAATACTTCTGAGATGAAGCAGTGGTCTATCGACTACGATGAGAAAGTCTTTGCAAAAGCCAAGGGCTATTTTCTTGAGGTGGCAAAATTCATCAAAAAAAATAAGGAACCAGAACGGCCTTTCGCACGTGACAGTTGGCAATGCGGTTATTGTAAGTTCAATGGCCATTGTTGGCGCGATTGTCCTATCCCTGAACCGCCTGCTTTTAAGATTGATGCTACTATTGAACCGCCTTCCCAAGAGGTCCTCGAATCAGCGATCAACGCTTATTGCTCGCTTGATGAACAGCTTAAGATGCTCAGAAAAGAATATGAATCAGCAAAGATGATTGTCGAGATTTATTTCAAGACAAGCATCGAAAAGACTGTTTCAAGCAGTAATTTTTCAATCGAGAGAATCCAGCGGCAGAATGTCAATTACGATCCCGAGAAACTCCGCCGAGGTTTAGGTTCCGAAAAATTTGCCCTTATCAGCAACCCCTCATCGACGTTAATTAAACAAGCGTTAAAAGAAGGACTTGTGGATCCTACGGTGGTTGAAAAAACTAAATCTTACGAATATACCGAGATTCTAAAAATCAAAAATGGAGAAAGGAAGGCGACAAATGCCGATTAAAACTATCTCAGATATCCGGCGTTGCCCGCGGCTCGGGCATATCCGGTTAGGTATCAAGAAAGTTTCAGAGAAGACTGGTAAGGAATATCCGGCTGAAGTTGATTATTTTATTCTTGATCCCCAGACTGGTGATCAGGGGCGCAATGATCAGTTGAAAGTTCAGTTTAAGGAACTCTATGGCGAAAAGCCTACCGCCATTAAAATCATGTTCCCGCCGGTTGAGGCAGAGATATTCTTTCAACAATGGTACAAGCGTTATGGATCGGGGACATTACTCAAATGTAAAGGTGACGGTGAAACCGCCGTCTGCGCGCTTCCTGAATTTGCTGAAGGCCTTGAGGTTGTTGGTAAAGACGAAATGGGACTTACCAAGGTTGAATGCCTTGGTCCTGAGTGTATCTATCAAAAGGATAATTCCTGCAACCGACTAGGGGCGTTGCAAATCCTCTTACCTGAGTTATCAGGGATAGGGGTTTGGCAAATCAGCACCGGGTCCTGGAATTCCATTGTCAATCTGAACTCTGCACTGGATTGGTTGAGGGGGCTTTGCGGAAGATTCGCCATGCTCCCCATCACGTTGCGCCGGGTGCCTACGGATATTTCCTACGAGGGGAAGAAATCCAAACATTATATTATGCAAATCGACTTGGAAAATGCCAGTATCGAACAGTTGCAAAAGGCAGCTTTGATTTCCCCAGAAAAGGCGGCAATAGGCGCTTTGCCGGCTCCTGATGAAACCAAGGATCCTTTACTCTATTCAGAGGCTGAAAATGGCAAGGGAAGCGTCCCTGCAGTCGAGAAGGTCAAAGAAACCTTCAGTGCTCAGGTTATCAATGAAGAAAATATTGTCCCGGGGCCCGCGCCTTTAACGGTAGGTGAAGCGTTGAAGATCAAGTTGCAGGAGGGGAAAGAAACCAAGCCTTTTGACGTGAGGGGGATCCTCTCTGATGCCAAAACAGAAACCTTTACCAAGAAGGATAAGACTAAAGGCGAAGTTACTCATTATATTATCTCATCGGAAGACAACAGTGACTGGATGACAATCTCCAAATGGGGTAAATGCGCTGACAATGTTCGGATTGGTGATCTGGTGGTATTTGAGAATGTCAAAATCAGTATATTTAAGGGAGAAAGAAAACATCTCGCCTTAGCAGTCTCGTTATTAAAAGCAGTTGAAAACTAAAAAAGGAGAAGGTTAATATGAAAAAAAAGGATACTGTCCTAAGCATACTGCAAGAGATCAGAAATCTCTTGAAGCAGGAAACAATATCCACGAAGGTTATTTTACCGGCTCCGCGTCAAATCAATGACCGTTTCATTGACAACAATGACGGAACCATCAGCGATAAGCAGTTCAATGTTATCTGGGTAAAAGATCCTACGGTCTTAGGAGCAGTTTTTCAAAAAACAATGACCTTTGAGGAGGCAAAGGAGGCTTGCGAAAAACTTTCCTACGCGGGTTATAACAGTGGGTGGAGGCTGCCCACGATAGAGGAGCTGCGTTCGATCATAGATTATTCACGGTCTGATCCGGCCTGGGATACAGACGTTTTTGCCGGAAAACATAACGACTGGTACTGGACAAGCACACCCTGCGCTTGGGATTCGGACGCCGCGTGGTGCGTGGGCTCCGTCAACGGCGTCGTGTTCTACGACCATAAGTACGGTCATTACTATGTGCGGCCAGTCCGCTCCAGCCAGTGATTGACGGTTTGACAATTTAACCTTTAAAAGGAGAGAAGTATGGCAAAGACAAAAACAGCAAAGAAAGAGGTACTACCGGAGGCACGTTTTATCGACAACAAGAACAATATCATCACCGACCGCAAAACAGGTCTGGAGATTACCCAGGACCCTACGGTTCTTGGAGAGATATTCAAGAAGCAGATGACATTCGAGGAAGCGGAGAAGGCCTGCGCCGCACTTGATTTCGCAGGTCATAAGGACTGGCGGTTGCCGACCGTGGAAGAGATCTGCGGCATGGTTGATCGTACGAAACATGATCCTTGTTACGATACCAAAATCTTCAAGGGCAAATTCGATGATTGGTATTGGAGTAACGAAACTTGTGTCTGGAATAAAGATGCCGCGTGGTGCGTGCACTCCGGCAACGGCTACGTGGACGGCCTCCGTAAGTTCAATCATGTCTATGTGCGGCCAGTCCGCTCCAGCCAGTGTCATTTTGCCCCTTTGCCAGTGAGGTAGTTGAATATGAGTACCGCATACGAAGGATTGCCGATTTATAGAGCAGCGATTGATATGGTCGTTTATTTTGAGACGATCGTCCGCGGATTCTCTCGGTATCACAAATATACGAGCGGTACAGAATTGCGCAACCTTTCGTATACGGTTCTTGTTTTGATCGCACAGGCGAATATTAGAGTTGACAGAGAAAATAGGCTCAAATCTGCCCTGGATAAGCTTCAGGAACTCAAAATCAGGGTTCAGGTGTGCGCGGAAATTAAAGCTTTCCGGAGACCGAACAATTTTCCTACGGCCACCAGGAAGGTTATTGAAATATCAAAGCAATGCGAAGGATGGCTAAGGAGTTGCCAGAATCCTGGAAGATCAGAATCTTCATAGGAGAGTGCGAACATGAAGCCACTGGGCGCTCATGCCACCAGTAAGACAGGTATAAGAACACAAGAAGCAGTACTGCAAGGATCTGCTTCTGATGGCCGGAAACGGCATCAAGTGCGTGAGTAAGTAGTGCGCTGTCGCGTGTTGGGCCGCGTGGTGCGTGAACTCCAACAACGGCAACGTGAACAACAACCATAAGAACAATCATAACTATGTGCGGCCAGTCCGCTCCAGCCAACGGCTCATCAAGCATTTTTTCGTTCGAGAATATCCACCGGGCATATCTCAACTGCCGGAGGAATAAACGTGGAACTATCAATGCGCTGCGGTTTGAATTTAATGCTGCTGAAAACCTGCTTAAGCTCGAACGAGAACTTAATGATTACACCTACCATGATTCATACGCCTGCCGAAGAAACAAAGGAACCCATGCCGCCGTCATCCGGCTTCAGAAATTTACCCGCCAAATAACCAAGAACGGCAAGACCCGCGCATATTTTTTACAGTTGGACATCAAGGACTTTTTTCCAAATATTGATAAGGAAATCCTTTTCCAGTTGATCGCACGTAAGGTGAGGAGTTCGGATATCCTCTGGCTTACTCGCATAGTAATCTTTTGGGATTGCACTAAATCATACGTTACTCGAGGCGGTTCTTCATTGCTCCGTCGTGTCCCTACGCACAAAAGTCTGTTTGGAAAGAATAATGAACGTGGTCTGCCGATAGGAAATCTTACCAGCCAATTTGCCGCTAACGTCTATCTAAACGAACTGGATCAGTTTGTGAAGCATCGGTTGAAGGCGCATTATTATCTGCGATATGTTGATGATTTTGTGATCCTGCATACTGATTCGGAACAACTCAACAGATGGCGCGGAGAGATTAGTGCGTTTTTGGCACAAAGGTTGAATTTACGGCTGCATCCAACACGGCATAAGCTTTTGTCGGTATCGAACGGAGTTGACTTCTTGGGATACATTGTTCGGCCAGGATATATTTTGGTTAGAAAAAGGGTGGTAAACAACCTAAAGTCTAAACTAAAGGAATTGAGAAATTATCCCGATAAATTAAGGGATTCTATTGCATCTTATCTGGGCCATTTTAAACACGCAAACAGTTATCGCTTGGTTAACAGTTTAGGCTTATGGAAAATTTAAAAAACACAATCTACCAATACCTGGAAACCTACTGCCAAGGGCGTGGCCGGGCTGTGAAGCTCGACCACCTTGGCAGTATTGTTTCTCTGGAGCCGGTCCCTTGGCGTCACGTGGCTGAGGCAGTGGAGCAGTTGCGTAAAGAAGGAAAGCCTGTTGCTTCATGTGCCAGGGGAGTATTCATTCCCTCAACGCAAGATGAGAAGAAGTCGTGCCTCAGGACGATCTACCGCAGGGCGCTGCATACCCTGGAGACAGCCCGGGCCCTTGAGAAGGCCTTTGGCCGGCAGATCGTGGAAGAGGTCAATGATGAGTTTAACCAGCTGCCAAGCGGTCAGCTGGAGATGAAAGCTGTCTGTGGAGCGAGGTAATCAATGGAGCCTACCGGATTTTGCTGGAAATGCGGGCACCCTTGTGAACCAAATGAACTGTTTTGTTCTAAAAAACACGAACAGCAATACTATAGAGACCGGGCCCGGCAAGTCAAGCGCGGCAAGAAGGCCGGATACGGGCTCGCGGGGAGTACGCATTGATGCCAAGAAAAGAAGCTGACGTCAAGCGCGCGATCGCGCAATACCTGAGGTGCCGCGGCTGCCTGGTGATCCCCTACCGGAACGTGGGGATTTTTAAGCGGGATACCGGCAAGTATATCCCTTCTCAACAGCTTGGTATCTCTGACCTGTTGGGTCTTACGCGCGAAGGCAGATTTTTTGCGGTAGAGGTTAAAATGCCGGGGAACAAACCGACCATTTTTCAGGAGAAGTTTCTCGAGACAGTGCGGAGCTTCGGCTGTATCGGTATAGTGGCGTATTCGATCGAAGATTGCATGAAAGCTGGATTATGACAAGGAGCTGAGACTATGGCGCGCAGGAGAATGGCCAACAGAAATTACTTTATGGGATCTTAAAAAACGTGAGGTACTGAAATGCCGACTTATGTAGATGTTCACACCAAGATTTGGAATGATCCTAAATTCAGGTCTTATTCCCGAGATGGTAAGTTAATCTTTCTTCATGCTTGGGCAAACGACAGCGCGAACCTTTGTTGCATTTACGAGTTCGACAAAGAGACAGCGATGTTTCAGCTTGGTTTTAAGGAAACAGAAAAGGATGACTTTGAAAAGCAATTTCTTGCGGTTTTAGAAAAGAGAGCCCTGGAATATGATCCTGAGACCCATCTGATTTGGGTTGTCAACCGCTTTAAATACCGGCCAAAGAGCCCCGCAGTCATCGCTGGAACCATAACAGAGTTGAATTTTCTTAATAACCACCCTTTTGTTGAAAGATTCATCAAGAAATATACCGGTTACTTAATACCGTATGCAGACCGTCTCCAGACCGTCTATAGACCATCCTTAGACAAACAAACAAACAAACAAACAACTACTGTTGATAATAATTATTTATTAACGTATTTATCAACAGAAAACATCAAGAATTTAAAAAGCATTTTTAAAGACGATGTTTCCGTTAAAAGACATCTTTTGCACTTAAATTTTGCAGAAGCTGATATAGATGAAGCACTTGGGAGAAAATAAGCATTTTGAGGCTGCAATGAGTGCAATGCCTACAAAAAAGGGGGTCTCATGAATCGTCTTTTTATGGAAACCACCAAGATTGAACCAGAGCAAACAGTGTCTGAGATTCAGCGTGTCCTTGGAAAATATGGCGTTGGGGGTGTGATAACCGAGTACGAGAATTGCGAGGTTGTGGGAGTTGCTTTTAAAGTCAACGTCAGCGGCAAAGACATTCCCTTCCGACTGCCCTGCCGATGGTTGGCGGTTCATCAGGTTTTGCTTTCAAGGCGCAAGAGGCCGAATAAGCGCAGCAATGACGAGCAGCAGGCAAAACGCATTGCGTGGCGTCAGGTCCTTCGCTGGGTAGAGGCACAGATGGCTCTGGTAGAAACAAACATGGTGAAGATTCAGGAAGTCTTTATGCCTTACGTCCAGGTGAGTTTGCAGGGTCAGACACTTTTTGAAAAGCTTGAGCAAAAGGGCTTCGCGAGTTTAGAGGATAAGCGGGAGAAAAAACTATGAAACGCATCGAGGAGATCGAGGGGTTGCAGGAGAGTCTTGAAAAGCAAAAGCCGACATTGGCCGAGTTATTCCGCGCGTCGGGCAAGAAGAGCATCAAGGTGTCGGGACACACGTTCTCGTTTTCGGAATTCAACCAGATCAAGATATCGGTCAGGGAGGAATAGGAAGTTGTGTATTGCTTAGGTAGTTGTTTTTCAGGTCAAGGTTTAGGGGACTTCGGTTTTTACCTCGGGGGGTGGGAGATATCTTGGCAGATTGAAATAGAAAAATACGACCAAAAAATTTTAAACTTACGGTGGCCGGAGAGCAAAAAATATGGCGACATCAAAAAAGTCAGGCCAAAAGAACTCGCAGCAGTTGACCTTGTTTGGGGAGGGTTTCCCTGCCAGCCATTTAGTTGCGCCGGGAAGCGCAGAGGCAAAGACGATGACCGTAACCTCTGGCCAGAAATGCGCCGGATTATATTCGAAGTTAAACCACCTTGGGTCGTTATTGAGAATGTTCCTGGAATCGTCGGAATTATGCTCGAAGAAATTCTTGATGACCTGGAGAACGAAGGTTACGAAGCAATCCCGTTTATATTTCCGGCTCACGCTCTCGGCGCCCCGCACAAAAGAGAAAGGATTTGGATTATTGCCTACTCCCCGGAGCAAAGACAGCGAAGGAGGAAAGGCAACAATTATACCGGGGACTTACCAGAGAATATCGAAACAAGGAAAGAAGCACGGAGCGAAGTTAGCCGACATTTTCGGTTCTGGGAATCTGAACCCGGAGTGGGTAGAGTGGTTAATGGGATGCCCCATAGGGTGGACAGACTTAGAGGTCTCGGAAACGGCGTTGTTGTTCAAGTCGCGTATTTTATCGGGAAAATGATTATTAAGTGGGAAGAAGATAATATCAAGCAGGTTTAATCGCCCGCGGGGCATCGGCCGGAACGACCGATAAACGGTGCAGAAATCTCGGCCGGTCGATGCCCGGGGCCAATTGGTGTCAATCGCTGTTACAGAGTAGGCCAGAAGAAAGAAAGTGAGGGGTAAGATGGGAAGTAAAAAAGCAGTTTGGAGTTGTGAATTTTGGATTATGTGTGCGGCAATCTGTTTTTGGGCAACGTGGGCAAGAATTGATATTCACAAAATCAACCAGCGCATTTACCCCGACGGCAACACGCAACCATTGGCAACGGAGTGCTGGGTAAAGGAGCAGATTGAGCCAAGGTATGATGGTTATATCTATGGGAAAGACAAAAAAGTAATAAGAGTAAAAATTTTTGCTGAGTCAACGGATTCTTCGCATTTGATAGTTTATAACAATCACGATCCAAATGAGATATTACTCATTAAGCAAAAGGACTTCCACCGCTATCTTACTCTTGAGGAGTTGCAGGAGAAGACGGAGGCAAAATGCTTTTCATCAAAGCCATCGCAAAAGTAACCATCGTGATCATCAGCATCGCGCTTACCCTGATAGGGGTGGCGCTTTACATAATACATAATTTTAACCAGAAGTTGGAGGATATGCGGAAAGGAGATTTCAAATGACCCTCAACAAACTCGCAAAACTCGTCACGGAAATCGAAGGCAAGAAGGTTCAGGTGAACATCGCGCAGGTCAAGGAGGTTTTGGCGTGCACCAATAAGGCGCTTAAGAAGTGCGGAGTTGACTTTTATACAATCGTCAGGAACGCGATGAGATCTGCTGATGAGAATTCTTGACAATCAAACCCGACCCTAAGGAGCGTGTGAGTGATACAGGAAATTATTGAGATAACATATTGGTGGGAAAGTAGGATATTAGGCATAGGGCTGCTTCTTGCGGAGATCATCGTGTGGCACGATTATAAAACTGAGCCAGGGGTAAAAGAATACCTGGATAAAATTAACAACATAGTGCACATGGAAGATAGCTTGATTTCCTATTTGGTACTATGAAAAGGAAAGGATCTATGAAAACAATCCAGCCAGTAGGTGAATGGGTATTGGTGAATATCATCAGCGCATCACAGACAGTCGGCGGCATCGTGCTGCCTGACTCCGCCACTGCAAATTTCAATGATAATGTCGTTGAAGCTGTCGGGGATAAGGTGACGCGGGTCAAGCCGGGGGACGAAATAATCTTTGTCCCGATGAATCTCGTTAAGATTGAACTTCCCAATTGCGAAAAAGGCAGAATACTGGTCAGAGAAGAGTTTATTGTGGGGGTGCTGAAATAAGACAAGAGATAAATGCCTAAAGAACGATATTGCCGTATCCACGCGCCCGGATGCAAGATAACATTTATCCCCAAAAGATGGTGGCATAAGGTATGCGAGAATGAGGCGTGCAAAAAAGAGGCCAGACGGAGGAATTGGCGCGCATGGAGGGTGAAGCAGCTATTTTAGCAATATCATTTGACAATATCAGATTTCCTGATATATACTTTAATTAAAGTGGGGGGACGCCTCCATAGATTTTAGCCGACTTCCTGTACAAGGCGGGAGTCGGCTTTTTTATTTGCCCGCAGCCGGGCATGGTCGACCAAAACCATTTCCTCAAGTTCGAGGCTTGAGGTGTTCTGTTTGAACTACGACTGCGAGCTAAATCATTATAACATATTTTGCATTTCGAGGGGTGCAAATAACTCGATATGCAAGATGCCTCGATAGAATGGAAAAGCGAGAAGCGAATGATCGCAGAGCTAATTCCTGCCAAATATAATCCGCGACAAGCTTCCAAAAAAGAAGAAAACGACTTATTACTTTCCTTTGAGAAATTTTCTCTCGCAGACCCCCTGGTCATTAACCGCAACAACACAGTCATCGGCGGACATTTCCGACTGCGCCTCTTACAGCAAAAAGGAATCCAGGAAGTAGACGTACGGGTGCCGAGCCGATTGCTCTCTGAAGCAGAGGAAAGAGAGCTCAACCTAAGGCTTAATAAGAATACCGGAAGTTGGGATTTCAAACTGTTGGAGAATTTCGGCAAGGACATGCTCTCGGACGTTGGCTTCGATAGCGCGGACTTAGATCGCATCTTCGGCCAGCCGATTCATGAAGACGATTTTGATGCTGAGGCTGAATATCAGAAAATAGCGGTCCCGAAAGCAAAGTACGGAGATATTTATCAGCTTGGAGAACATCGTTTAATGTGTGGGGATTCCTCAAAAGAAGAAGACGTGGCTCTCTTGATGGATGGACAACTTGCTAGGATGATCTTTACTGATCCGCCATATAACGTCGATTATAAATCTCCAGCAGGACTCGATTATTCCTCAAGAAAATTCGGAGGCACGGGAGGAAGGATTTTTAATGATGATCTATCTGATGAAGAGTGCCTTGCTTTTTACACAAAGGTCTTAAGTAATCTTTTAAAATTCAGTACCGAAGACGCCACGATTTACTGGTGGTTTGCCAATAAAAATAACTGGATTAACAGAATGGCCTTCGATGCCACCGGCTGGCACATGAGTCAGATTATTGTGTGGCTTAAGAATTCAATGATCTTTAGCCACGGACAGGATTACCACCGGCAATATGAACCCTGCATGCTGGGATGGAAGAGGAAGCGGTCCCATTTTAGCAATAAACAGATTGCGGACCTCAAGGACATCTTTAATCTCGATTTCGATGATTTTAACGACATGCTCGATGTCTGGTATCAAAAGAGGGATGTTACGACACAGTATCTTCATCCTACCCAAAAACCTGTCAGGTTGTCTGAGCGGGCGTTAAAGAAGAACAGCGAGCGCGGCGATATCGTTTTGGATCTATTCGGAGGCTCAGGATCCACGCTCTTAGGCTGCGCGCAGCTCGAGCGCAGGGCGTATCTCATGGAGTTAGACCCAAAATATGTCGATGTAATTATTTTACGCTGGGAAAGGTTCACTGATAAAAATGCAGTCAAAATTTAAAAGCGTCAGAGCTATTATGGCGAGTTTAAGAAACGGTACCTCAATTTCTGCCGCATGTAAAGCTGCAAACATTGAAGCAACTACTTTGTGGCGATGGCGGAAGGCAAGGCCGAAACTCGATGAACTCATTCGAAACGTTATTGATAGCCGTATCCAGATTGTTGAAGACGCGCTTTTTAAAAGCGCAATGGAAGGCAACACGACTTCAATTATTTTTTTCTTGACCAACCGTGCGCCTGATCGCTGGGCTGATAAGCGTGCAGTTGTCAATAATACCATTGTCAACAGGGTGGGGGGAAAGGTAGGAGGAAATGGAAGCTTTACTGGAGAAGACAAAGACCTCCAAAACAGAATCCGGGCCGAGTTTCTTGGCCAAGTGCCTTAATAGCTTCTCGTTTTATTACTTCTATGCGTTTAGCGTAGCGATAAGGCGCGTCGAGGGTTCTTTTTTCACTCCGTTATTCCACAAGGAAACGTGCGACCGGCTTGAGATGTATAACCGTACGTCTACTGTGGCCCCGCGATTCCATCTTAAAAGCACAGTCGAAGAAGGGCATGTCAGCTGGAAACTTCTTCGGATGGAACATTTTTTCAATGAAGGAATGTATTTCTCTTATACCAACGACCTTGCTGCTTACCATACGAAACGACTTAAGCGGTATATCTTTGCCCTCCCCGAGTTATTCGGAGAATACAGAAACTGCACCGACAGCGAAAGCGTCTTACATTACCGCAATGCAGACGGAAGGATTTTTGTCTGTGAGCCAGCGGGAATCTTGACTTTCCAGAGAGGCAAGCATCCTCACAACATTTGGGCAGATGATATCCTCCGGGACCCTCAGGTTAGGTTAGACATCACACAGATCGAGAAGATAGCGCGGACCTACTTTGAAGAGATTGAGCAGATGCCCAAGGAAGGACTTCATCTGGTAGGTACGCCGCAGGACAGCGAGGATCTATTCGCGCAGTTGGAAGGCAACCCCGGGTACAACTGCCGAAGATATGATGCCATCGTTGATGAGGCGCGCAAGTTAACTTTATGGCCGCAGCGTTTCTCATGGGAAAAGTTAGTTGAGATACGGCAGCGTATCGGAGAGAAAGCTTTCAACAAAGAATTCCGATGCATGCCGGTTCGAGGCGAAGAGGGGTATATCAATCTTTCGACGCTCTCAAGATTCATCAATAGCCGTCTTCGTAATTATGAAATAAATAATCCTCCGAAACTAAAAGACACCCGGCTCGTGGTTGGCGGCTTCGATATCGGGAAGAAGACGCATCCAAGCCACTTGTCTTTATTCGCGGAGAGCCAAAAAAAGCTTAAGCAGATACATAGCAAATTCATGGACGGCTGGGATTACAACGATCAGGTCGATTATCTCAGGCAAATCATTAAGAATTTTAAAGTCCAGAAGCTTTTCTACGATAACACTCGGGCTGAATTTGAAGGCTTCCAAGAGAGGGGGGAACTTCCAGGGGAGATGGAAGGGATAAGCTTTACTGCGGGGAGTAAATTTTCAATGGCCGCAGAGCTTGACCAGATCATCACGGCAGGGCAGATTGAACTGTTAGATGATGCGAGGCAGAAGCGACAGATCCTCACGGTGGATTGTGATTTAAAAGCCCCTGAGACACAAGACGGTCATGGGGATGCGTTCTTTAGTCTATGCCTTGCGGCGCACGCTTGGCATGAAGCAAGCGGGATAATCATCTGGTCGCCATAAGAGGAGAAAATGGGATTGCTAAACTTATTCGTAAGATTTAGAAAGACACGCGCAGAGCCAATAAAACGGCGGACTGTGAGAGAAGTCATCAAGAAAAATCTAAGCTGGGGGAAGCTCTTTGCTCTTGGCAAAGAGATGAATTTGTTTGGCGGTAATAAGGTCACAGAACCATACAAGCAGGTTGCCACTATCTATAAGGCAATCAAAGCCATTGCGGACAATATCCCCCAAGCCAAGATAATTTTTGTCAATAAAGATGAGGAGGAGATAGACGATCCTCTCCTGACCGAGCGTTTTGCCAGGCCTAACGGATATCAAAGCATAAACGACTTCCTTCAGGAGATGGCTGGATATTATTCGCTTTATGGCGAGGTTTTTCTACTCAAGGATATACAGACTATCGGAGAGGCAGCCGGGACTAAGTTACCGGCGCTTGTCAATCTTAACCCAAAACTGATGAGTGAGTCGGTTGATTATAGCGTTGGATTGCTAAAAGGGTGGAAGTATGGCACGAAGATTTTCGCGCCAGAGGAGATAATCCACATCAAGGATTTTAATCCTTACAACAAATTCCGCGGGTTGTCGCCGCTCGCTCCTATTGATGACGAGATGCAACTTGACCAAGATACGATAACCTTTAACAAGAAATTTTTTGAATCTGATGCGACGCCGAGTTTTGTCTTGAGTACAGATAAAAGTCTCAGTGATCCACAGCGCAAACGAATTGAAGAATGGTGGAGATCACAGTATGCAGGGCTCGAGAATAAATTCAAGATGGCCGTGCTCGAGGGCGGCCTTAAGGCAGAGGCATTAGGGCAAACTCATAAAGACATGGAATTCATTGAGCAGAAGCGGCTTACCCGAGAAGAGATCCTCGGAATTTGGCGTAGTCCCAAAGCATTGTTCAATATAACCGAAGATCTTAATTATGCCACGTTCGTCGGGCAGATGAAAATCTTCTGGCTCTATACGCTTATGCCTATTTTGCAGAAATTCAAGGATGGCTTTAATGCACATTACATAAAACAATATCGGAATGATGTTTTTCTCACCTTTGATATCAAAAATGTTCCGGCCTTTGCTGAGGATTTTAAGGAAAAGGTTACCACAGGATCAGTACTTTTCACGATGGGGTTTACCGGCAATGAGATCAACTCAAAACTTGATCTCGGATTTGAAAATAAACCATGGCGCAATGAGTGGTGGATACCGTTTGGCCAGACGCCGGCAAGTGCGGCAAAAGATGAAGGCGCGGATGGTCTTCCACCGGAGGACGAGACTCAGGATGGGGCGCAGAAAACCCTGCAATATACCCCGCGCCAAAGAGCAATCATCAGGAGCTTCTTGGCAAGGCAAAGCAATATTGAGGATTTGTTTCACAGGAAGCTTAAACGGTATTTCTACGACCTGCGCAGCAAGATGCTTAATACAAGCAATGATTTGTTGATCTCTGGCAAGGTTGATGTCAACTGGGACAAGCAGGATGATGAACTTGTTGAAAAAACAAAGCCGATGCTAAAGCTTGCCATAGATCAGGGGGTTGCGCATGCAGAGGCAGCCCTGGGAAGCAAAAAATCGATAGACGATGATGCGCTCGAGCATAAGATCAACAGCTATCTTGCGGTAAGAGCAGATAAAATAACCGGCATCAACAGGACCTTGCAAAAGAAAGTTTTTGATGTTATCGCCGAGATCACGCAGGCGGGCGGGACGATTACGGATATTGCCGCGGGCATCAAGGAAGAAATCAGGAACATGTTCAATAATGCGGCAACACGGTCCCGGCTTATTGCGCGTACTGAAACCGTAGGCGCGGTGAATGGAGGGAGTCTTATTTATTATCAGAACGAAGGCGTTGAGAAGAAAGAATGGCTCACTGCTAATGATGAGTTTGTCAGAGAAAGTCATGCGAGATGCCAAGGCCAAGGGGCGATAGATTTAGATAAGCCTTTTAAAAACGGGCTCATGTATCCTGGTGATCAGAACGGAGGCGCGGCCGAGGTTTGCAATTGCAGATGTACCATCGCGCCGGTGGTTGAATAAGATGCGTAAGAAAAAGAAAAAAGAAGTGAGTCTCTGTGATACCTGCCAATTGAGTTGTTTGACTGCACAACCGGTTACTCATTGCAGAGCTTATTATCGCAGAGACATGTCAAAGGAGAGACGATGAAAGAGAAGATTCTCAAGACGTTTAAGGCGGAGATCAAGAGCGTGGATGAAGACAAGCATACTCTTGAAGCAGTGATCAGCACCAAGAAGGTTGACCGGATGGGTGATGTAGTGTTGCCGAGTTCGATTGAAGGACGGATCAAAACCTATAAGCAGCATCCGATATTGTTGAGCTCCCATAACTACTGGGCGCTTACGGCCCAAATAGGCAAAGCCGAGGATATCAAAATCGAAGAAGACAAGATCACTGCGCGGTTTAAGTATTTTGTCGGAGAAGGGAATCCTGAGGCAGACTGGGCGTGGGTCCTGGCATCAAAGGGGATCGCTGCGTTTTCCATCGGTTTTATGGCGCATGAGTTTGAGTATATCACCGAAAAGGATGATGAGGGAAATGAGCGTACGACCGGCAGAAAGTTCACTGATGTCGAGTTGCTTGAAGTATCGCAGGTTCTGGTCCCGGCCAACAGAAGCGCCTTGCAGATGAGCATGGAAAGTGCCGATGAAGAGCGCGGCCTTTGTGAAGCAGTGATGAAGTCTTTTGAGAAAGGCGAACTCAAAGAGAGGCCTTATGCTCCGGTTGAGACAAAGCCGGTAGATGTTACGGATGACTATATCCGCGTAAGAATACGCAATCCAGATTTATTCAAGGATGACAGTTTCCGCACGATCTGGATGAGCAAGGACGACGGTATCAAGGCAATCGTCGGGAAGTTCAAGGACGAGTCAGATGATTCTACCCATGTGCAAGCAGTGCTTTTTGACAAGGAAAAATGGACTGTCGATAAGGCAAAGCAGTGGGTTGAAGATCATAAAGACGATTTGAAGTCAATCAATGAGACACATTACTCCGAGGCGCTCTTGGGCAAGGGGACTACAGAGTCCGACACCGAGCCTACACAAGAGGATATCATCGGAGCAGTGAAGTCCACAATCGCCGAGAAACTCGGCACCTAAGGAAAGGAGCATCATGTTAGAGGATTTGAAGAAAGCGATTGCCGATATGCTCGATCCGTTAACGAAGAAGCTGGCTGAAGTTGAAGGGAAAGCCGGCAAATTCGCTGACATCGAGACTCGCATCAAGAAGATTGAAGAGACTCCTTTGATGAAGCGCGCTTTCAACATTAACACCATACCTACCGAACACAAAGGTAGGAAGCTTTCGCGGATGGGTTGTTCTATTCGCGAAGCAGTAGCAAAATCTCCTTACTCGTTCGGCGCATTCCGCGAGGAAGGCAAAGTCGAGGAGTTTTGTAAGTGGGTCATTGACCTGATTACCGCCAAAACTGCCCTCAACGAAGGCACAGCGGCTCAGGGTGCGTATCTGGTACCGGAAGAGTATCAGGCCGATCTTATTCAGCTGGCGAGGAATTCCTCGTTTATGCTGAATGCCTGTACCGTGGTCCCGATGGGGTCTGACACGCTTCATATCCCGTCAGAGGCGACTCACGGCACCTTTACGTGGGAAGATGAAGCAGCAACCAAGACTGCTTCAGAGCCTACGTTCGGGGAAGTGAACCTTGTGGCCAAGAAACTTTTCGGGCTCGCGGTTGCATCAAATGAAGTACTCCAGGATTCGCTGATTGACATCCCGTCAATCCTCACGGAGCAATTCACGTACGGTACAGCGCAGGAGCTGGACAATCAGGTGTTTGAAGGTACTGGATCGCCGGTTTCCGGTGTTTTGACCGCTAAGGCCGGATATTCCGTAGTGCTAAGTGGCGCATCATTTAGCACTATCAGCGCGGTGAATCTGAGTCTTGCAATAGAGAAGCTCGAGGAAGGGTATCTCAACGGCGCGAGATTCTTCTTTGGAAGACTACAGCAGCACTATATCCGTAGCCTGAAGGATAGCAACGGAGCCCCGATCTATGCTCCAGTTGCTGCTCAGCAGCCAGCAACCGTTTACGGTTTTCCGTCAAACGTCAGCGAAACAATTGCTGTTACTGATGGTACGACAAAACCGGTTGGAGTATTCGGCAACTTTAAGTATCTTGTCATCGGTCGAAGACTTGGCCAGATGACGCTTGAAGTTGATCCGTATACGCTGTTTGCCAAGTATCAAACCCAATTCCGCATGGTCACGCGGTGGGCGTTTGATTATGGCCAGACAGGAGCTTTCTGTCGGATCATAGCTGGATAGGTTATCCGCCGTTTTCGGATGGGCGTTTTGCGGTGTCCGCCAGAATAACCGCAATAAAATATGCGTAAAATCACGGTAGCAATACCGAGTTTTAATCCGGTTAAGGAATGGCTCCAACAGCTTCTTGATTCATGCGATGGTGTGGATGAGATTATCATCAGCGATGATGGAAGCGATCAGCCGATTAACCTTGAGGATTATCGGTTTCCTCATGGGGTGGATGTGCGGCTGCTTAGGAACGATAGAAACCTTGGCATGACTGCGAATTTCAATATCGTAACTAATGCCGCTGATGATGGATTCATTACGGTACAGGCTGATGATGACTATTTTGATAAGATATATTTTCAGTTATTGCTTCGGTTCATGCGGAAGAGTTTAGCTGATGTAGTATATTTTCCGTGTCAGTATTTCGGGAAGCGCGATTTTATCTACGGGGATATACGAAACGTTTCCTTGAACGATGTCTATGAGAAGAACTACATCTATGGGGCGAGCTTTTTTACCAAGGAGATGTGGCGCTTTTTGGATGGCTTTCAGCTCGATTTCGCGCAGGACTGGGATTTTTGGCTCCGGGCGCTCAAGAGTGGCTTTAGGTTCGAATACTTTCCTCAGATATGCGCGCATTTCAGGGTAACAGAACGGTCTTATTTTGAGAGGATGCTTGTGAAGCATGGCCGGCAGCATATACACAAAGTAGTCCACGAGCATGTGGATGCGTGGGGGCTAATGAGATGTTAGGAACCCGGCAGTCAACGTATGAATGTATTTGTGGCGAGAGTATCCAGGGAGAGCCAGCCACGCGGCATATCTGCAGCAAATGCGGCTCCAAGATGCGGGAAACTAAAAGGGGAATCATCACTAAGGTTGAATTCAGTAATCGGCTCTGGAAGGGAAGGCGATGAGCGAGAACGGAAAGGTCAGAGTTTTCTGGGCAACACCTGAGCGCGATATGCGCGGCAATGCGCTCGGATATAGTTATCAAAACTCGATGCTCAAGAAATATGCATCCCCCTATATTATTGAGGATCCGAGCGCTGACATGATCCTGCAGATGGTATCGGCTGAATTCTATACCCACGTTATCGGCAAAATAAATATCCTCTCTACAATGTGGGAGTTTGTTGATGTCCCCGAATCGTATAAAAAGGCGCTAGCCTTAGCTGATTATGTCATTGTGCCGAGTTCATTTTGCCGTGATATCTTTAAACCCTATACAAAACGGATTCCCTATGTTTGCCATAATGGCGTTGAGCCGCAAATCTATACCTACAAACAGCGTGAGCTTAACAATGGACAACGCTTCCGGTATCTTTGGTGCGGAGCAAGCAACGTCAGGAAGGGGTATCCTTTTTTGATAGAAGCGACAAAACTATGCGATAAATTCCCGCAGATGGAAATATACCTCAAGACTACCATGGTGCGGGTTACTTTTAAAAGCATGCTGAGGAGCATTAGAATGTACTGGAAAGATATTATCAGAGACAAAGACACCAAGCGTTTTCATTCGATGCTAAGGATATTGAGGCGCATCCCGAGCCCATTCAATTCAGAGAAAATCTTTGTCTATGGAAAGAATAAGAACGTCGTTGTTGATAACCGTAAACTTCCGATAGAAGAGCTGGTGGCGCTTTATCACTCGGCGCATTGTTTCTTATTCCCCAGCCTCGGTGAGGGATGGGGCCTTACATTGTGTGAGGCTATGGCAACCGGACTTCCTTGCGTAAGCGTCAATCATAGCGGCTGCGCGGATTTCTTCGATGAAGATGTCGGCTATGTCCTCAAGACTGAGATACAGGAAAACGACCTTGAGAATTATAAGGTACGGAAGTGTCGGATGAGCGTCCCCCTGGTTCAGGATTTTTTCAATAAAATGCTTCTTGTGCCTCAGGAATATGACCATGCGTTGCAGAAGGCAAAGCGCGCAAGCGACCGGATCAGGAACAAGTTTACTTGGGAGCAGTCGGGACACAGATTTGCTGAAATATTGAAAGATATTGCGATGAGAGAGTAGAAGGCCAAATTAAGGAGGGAACTATGCGAGCAATTATCGCGGTTGCATTAGTGCTGTTGATGTTTAGTTTCGCGTTCGCCCAGGAAAAAGAAGTCTGGAAATACGCCGTACGGCAGGTGATAAACGAGAATACCGTCGTGGTGGCGGTCTACTTCCCTGATACCAAAACAGAGGTCAATCGTCAAATAAGTATTGAGGGGAACTTTGCCACTATGAACGCCACGCAGATTGCCGATATCCTTGGCGAATCGGTGAAATACCTCAAGGACAATGAACTCCAAAAGGATTACGACTTGCAAAAGAAATTCGATACCCTGATGAATGTTGAGGTCGAGGTAAAGTGAAAAAGATAATCTTTCTGGCATTTTTTATCCTTTGCATTTTTGGAATCAGCTATGCTTTTTTTAATGAATTAGCAGGAATGTTACTTGATACTGATGTCAGAACATCTGCTGCGTCTGGAGTTTCAATGCAGAATAATACCGATAAGCTCGCCATGTCTTTTTACCCAAAAGAGAACCTTGCGATTACCGCAGTTGACATGTACTTTGATATAGCGGGAGATGTAACTGATACCAACCTTACCCTTGAAGTACAGACTGATAATGCTGGCAATCCAAGCGGGACATATCTCGGAGCACCTACGGCAAAATTTTCCGCACCTGCCGCAGATGGATTAGTTGGAGAACAGACGCTTGGTTCCAATACGGGTGTTTTGGCTAAAAATACCCGCTATTGGTTAGTTTGCAATTATTCCTCCGGGGGAGAATTAAATGCGACTGATTATCTCAAAAATATGCAAACAGATAACAGCAAAGAACCTTCTCTGGTAATAAAAACCTGGAATGGTACGGCGTGGAAGTTGGGGGCTTCTACGACAACAAGCTATATGGTTAAATATTCCGATGGGACATATAGCGGCTTTCCGTTTTCATCTGGGGTAAGAGGCTTATCAGGAGCTGAAGATATTTTTTCAACAAATGTCCAAGGGGTAATGGTAGTTTTTGGGACAAATGTTACTTTAAGTGGTTGTGCTTTTCAATTTGATATAACAGGCACTCCAGGCATATTAAATGTATCGGTATATGAAAATAAGACTTTGAAATATAGCGGTTTTAAAGAGGAAGCTTTGATGGGTGATGGTTCAAGAAACACCTTATTATTTAATGATAGCGTTAGCGTATTGGGAAATACCCCAATTTACATTATATTCTCTCAATCGGGCACTTCTGGGTCTAACGATTACGATATGTATGGACGTTCAGTGCAATCTGCTTATTACAACTGGTCTAAACCTCAACATTTCGATTTCGTCTATGGGAATATCAGTAACCAGACTGTGAATCTCACCGTAGAAACCGATTGGGTGCCCTATTTTATGATATATTTTACCGACTTCCAGAAGGACTTGAATACGACAGTAGGAGGAGCACCAGGCGGCAACAACACCACCTACTATCAAAGCGGTTCACTATTCAACGGAGGGTTCGAACGATGAAAAAGATATTGCTCGCTATCATGGCGGGATTGTTTTTAATCTCTTCTACCCTCGCGCTGGAGATCAAGAAGGACGCCACTCCGGTGATCTATACGGTCATGGTTAACAGTACCGACGGATACACTCCAGTGACAGGGGTTACAGCTCCACTCGTCTGGTACATAAAGCAGGGGGGAGCGGCTACGAATCTTACCACCCCAACCTGGGCGGAATTGGACGCGACGAACATGACTGGGCTTTATTCTTTGGCGCTTACGGCGGCAATGACGGATACGGTCGGAGACTTGGTTGTCTACGTCAAGAAAACTGATTGCAGGGACTTCAGGGCTTCGTTGAATATAGTGGCTAACCTTGAGAGCGATACGAACACGCTCGCCGTTAGTACGAACACCACCCTCGCCGCCGTGAGCGGAACGCTCAACGCTACCAACGGCAACCTTACCGCGACGAATGCGACTATAAAAGCGATGAGTGTTGTTTTGAACAACACGAACGCAAATCTTTCAGCGGCTAACACCACGATAACTTCTATCAGCGGAATCACAAACACGACGAACGCGACTCTGGCCGCAGTCAGCGGCGTGCTCAACAACACGAACATCAATGTCACTTTCGCCAACACGACTATCGCATCCGTCAGTGGAATCGGGAACTCAACCAATGCGACCGTGGCATCGATAAGTGGCATTACGAATACTTCCAACGCGACGATAGCGGCAGTTTCTACTAAACTTAATACCACGAATAGTACGGTTGCCTTGATAAGCACTAACCTCAATGTGACCAATACCACGCTTGCGGCGGTAAGCACGGTGTTGAATACTACCAATTCCACAGCAAGCAACCTTAACGTCAACGTGACGAACTGGAACAGTAACGTCTCGAACATGAACGCGAACGTCTCGGCTGTCAAGGCGAAGACCGACAGTCTTACCTTCACCACGGCCAACAAGGTGGATGCGCGAGTATTCACGGTTGACGACAAGACGGGGTACAGCCTTGCGAGCGCGGACTATCAGAACATCTCGAATACGATATGGGCGAACAGCACCAGGACGCTGACCAGTAGCCTTTCCGCGTCTGATGTGGACCTGATATGGAATGAGGTGCAGTCAGGCCATACGACCGCGGGGACATTCGGGAAATATCTCGACGCGCAGGTTTCGACAGTCGGAGGCGGTTCCTTGACGGTAGCGGACATCTGGAACTATGACATCTCAGGTTATACCACCGCTGGATTCGCGGGCACCTATCTCAAGAGCGCCGCGGCGGCCGGAGATCCATGGTCGACCGACGTCTCGAGCGGTTATATCGGCCAGGCAGGGGCATACATGCGGGCTGTCTACAATTCCACCAACGGAGTGAAAGAGGGGGCGAGTTACACCGGCATTGAGAATATGATAAGGAGTAATCGCTGATGGATAATTTACAGTATATTAAGGTTAATTCGCTGCACTGGATTGTGCAGGCAATACCGGAAAGCGTAACCGGGAATACGGTAAGCGTTGTTATCAAGCGCCTTTCTGACGGCTATACGTGGCATTTTACGAGCCTTGTATTTCAGAATGCGGAGAATAGCGGCAGTATGACGTTTGTTTCTGATATTCTCTGGAAACAATCTTTCACGCCTCCCACCGAAGATACGTATATCGTCACTATCAACAATGAGACACTTGACGTCAAATATATACAGGTGCTTAAGGCGGTAGGCCAGCCTGCGCCATCGGGCATGACCGGTGCGGAGCTCACGACGCTTGCAAATCTCAGGGCATATCTTAAAAAGCAGACTGATGATACTACCGATGATGATTTGCTTGAGGATCTCATCACGCGCATGAGCCAGGCGATAGAGACACATTGCAATAGGAGTTTCCATGATTCGACCTATACGGAATATTACCGTGGCAACGGCAAAGACAGAATGCTTTTACGTCAGTATCCAATAAATTCGATCACTTCGATACATGACGATACTGACCTTGAGTTCGGTTCTGATACGGCAAAAGACGCAGATGATATCAAAATATCTGATGAAATTGAGGGGATGGTTATTCTCAAGGACGATATCTTCACGGAGAGCACTACGGAGAACATCAAAGTTATTTACAATGCCGGTTATGCCTCCATTCCTGCGGACCTTGAGCAACAGTGTATCAGGTTGTGCGCGGCCGAATATATCGAAAGCGGGGGATTGGTAAATGCTTCCTCTGAGAAGGCCGGGGATCCCGAGAAGATACGGGAGAAAGTATGGGAATATCTTGATTCGCATTACAGAAAGCCGCCTTATGATTGAGCTCACGATTGACAAAAAGGATATTGAAAGGATTGCTGCCAAATTGAGCAAGCTTTCGGTGCAGGATCAAAGCGGCGCGCTCTACAGCGGTTTTGTCAATGCGTCTTTACTGATTGAGAATGCCCTTAAACAGAATATCAGCGGGACGATACTTTCAGTCAGGACCGGAAGATTAAAATCAAGTATCGGCAGCATGGTTGAGTCGCGTGATAATGCCCTTAGGGCAATTATTGGAAGCGGGGTAAGGCAAAGGGGTAGGGTTAAATACGCTAATATCCATGAGACAGGGGGCACCATAAGGCCGGTAAACGTGCAGTTCTTGACCATCCCGCTTACGGCCGCAAAGACAGCAGGGGGCGCCTCAAGATTTACGGCAAGAGATGTCATGGAGAAGCGCACCAAATACCTTGGTTCGTTCATACGAAACGATATCATTTTTGGTGTTATACAACGCAAGAGGAAGGGGTCTCCGGGAAAAATAGTACCCCTCTTTGTATTGAAAACTTCGGTTGATATTCCCGCGAGAAGGTACATGTCGGTAACCATGGAGCAGAATTCTCAGGGCGTCGTTGATATCATCCTGGCGCAAATCGGAAAGGTTTTGAACGAATGAACCCAAGCACGATTTTATCGCAACTACAAACGCAGTTACAAGGATCATCGGATTTAAGTTATGTCAATGATGAACACATATTTCTTGGCAGGCGCGTCAACATAACTAATTATCCGGCTATTGCGATTGAGCCGAATGGCGACCGTAAAGTAGCCGATAACTATCCCTATGAGCGGATAATCCAAAGTGTATTGTTGATAGGGATGCTGCAAATCTATGACAGTGAAAAGCAAATTGTTGGGAGCGGGACTATAAAAGGAATTGCGGATTTCAAAAACGACATCAAAAAAGCAATCAGTTCAGATCATACGCTTGCCGGAAACTGTGTCGATATGAATATAATCTCGAGCACGGATGATTTAGGAGAAAATTATCCTGTGCGCGGTTTTAATATGGTGATTGAGATTTTGTACGATCAAGACAGAGTAACAAGAGCCTAAAGGAGGAGGGAATATGTTAGCGAAGAGGAGTGTTTTGCTGGCAAAAGAGGAGGTAAACTACGGAGTAGATGTCGTTCCTGACGGAACTAATAATGCCTTCCTCGCAATTGATGCAAAAATAAAGGAAGTTTCAGAAGCGGTTGAGCGCGGGGTGCAGCAGGTATCTCTGAGCAAGAAACCTTCGGTGCTTGGGATTATCTCCGTTGAGGTGACCTTTAAAATTGAATTGAGGGGATCAAGTACGAAAGGCACCGCTGCAAGAGTCGGAGATCTACTTGAGGCATGCGGTTTCAGCGAGACGGTAAGCGCCGGCTCGAGCGTGACGTATGTCCCGGCTTCTTCGACTATCAAGTCGGTTACGCTGTACCTCTATCTGGATGGAAGGCGCCATATTGTCACAGGGGCAAAAGGGAATGTTAAGGCCACGGCCCCGGCAGGAAAGACGGTGCTTTTAGAATTCTCCATGAAGGGAATTTATGCCGCGCCGACAACTACTGCATTACCAACAGTAACCCATGAGACTACGATCCCGCCGGTTGTAAAATCAGCGAGCCTTACGCTCAATGCCGTTACTTCTCTTGTAGTGCAACAACTTGAACTTGATATGGGCAATGAAGTGTCTCCGCGGCCGGATATGAATAGCGCCAACGGTGTCGCCGGATTCGAGATAACCGACAGAAAGCCGATTGCGGTTATCAATCCGGAATCGGTGCTCATTGCGACGTATGATTTCCGTGCTGATTTACTTGCGACCCCTCGTCAACTATCAGCAGTGATAGGTAGCGCAAGCGGCAATAAGATTACCTTTACCATGCCGAAGTTTAACATCATCGACATCGAATATGGCGATCGTGAGGGTACGCTCATCGAGACATTCAAGGGCGAATGCTGCCAGAACGCAGATGCGGGTAATGATGAGGTTTCTATCAAGTTTGAATAAATAACCGGGGGGCAGGGGGCGATTTTGCCATCGCGGTGTAACCCTTGAGGCCGATAGTTTACCTGCGGTTGTCGGCACACCAAAAGGGGGGAGTTATGATCACAGGAATCAGTTTGTTAGAAACAGAAGATTTTGTGAGCATTTTTGACAAGGGTGATCCGAAGACAGTCTGGAAGATCTCAGTCCTTAATGCCGACATCTTCTCATACGTCGGAAGCAAGGCTGACAAGTCCATGGATGCGCTTATAGAGGTCGTGCGTTTCGGGCTGAAAGGTTTTGAGAATTTCAAGGATAAATTCGGCAACGATATCAAATTCGACACCGTGAATAAAAGCCTTGGCGGCGTGGACTATAAGATTGTTGACCCCCACATTGTCAATATGATCCCGGTAGATGTCGTTACTGAACTCGGCGGCCGTATCCTTCGGAATTCAAAGCTTCAGCCGGATGAATCAAAAAATTAACCCTGGCAGTAAGGTCAATACAGTTTGACCTTGACTGCCGGAAATGTTCTGAGGCGCAGAAGGTTGAGAACGGCTGCGAAGCAGATAGTCCTATAGAGGACAGGTGGGAGATTGACGGATGGAAATTCAGAAGATGCCCGCTGAAGGTAATCAAGCCGGAGATGAGTCTTTACTTGGGGGCGTATCCATTATTTAAACTTGGGATAATGCCTTATGACGGCGGGTGGCTTAATCAATCTCAGAAGTATCTCGACGCGATGACTACGATAGACAACGAAGTAAAAGCAATGGAGTTTGAAAATGCCAGGAAACAATGAAGATCTCAACATAATCTTGAATCTTATAGATAATGCCGCTGAGCAGCTTAGAAATTCAATGCAGGGCATCAAAAAAGAAACTGATGAGGTGCAAAAATCATCTCAGAAAAGCAGTAAGACTTTGTCTGAGGGATTTAAAGAAGCCGGCAAACAATTAAAGGATTTCAGAAGGACTATGTTTGCTGTAGCTATTGAGACTGGTTTTATAATCGGGGCAACAAAGGAATGGGCTAAGCACAATCAGGAGACTAAAGAAGCTTACGACGTACTTCAAGTTTCAATCAAAGAAATAACTGCGCTTATTGGATCAGTATTCGCCCCCACCATAATAGCCCTTGCAGATCTCATGAAACAGAGTCTTGGCTATATCAAACAGGCATTTGATGAAATCAATAAACTCTGGACTGGACTTTTTGAAAAGATGTCTTATGCAATTCAGTATACGATTTCTTTTATCGCAGCCTTCAGCCAGGGGGTCGGGA
>Ga0315289_10002625_pt1 | contig 27493 bp, 19 predicted proteins | sample YL17G11_40_MG_FD_203452 | JGI IMG/M metagenome (GOLD analysis project Ga0315289, IMG submission 203452) | Sediment microbial communities from Yellowstone Lake, YNP, Wyoming, USA - YL17G11_40 | ecosystem: Environmental > Aquatic > Freshwater > Lake > Sediment | place: USA: Wyoming | collected...
ACCAGTCCCCTTGTGTGTGTGAAGGAGGCCCCCCGGGTCAAAGGCGCGCAGGGGTGAGAGCGCGACATTCTTTGGCGGGCGCCGGAGTTCTCGCGGAACGAGGTTTGCCGTTCCGGCCCACACACGCCCCACATGCACCGCCCGCTTCCAATGCGGCCACCACTACGTGCTAAGCTGACCCGGCCTGTGCGGCCTAGTGCAAAATGAATGGGATGAAATGTGGGGCAAAAAAAAAAAGGGGGGGGGCCCCGCATGCGCGCGCACCGACGGACGGTGGCGGACCTTCTCAGCCTCATCACCCCTCTTTTCCCTCTCTCTTTCTCTCTCTCTCCACCCCGAGACAGCGCCCACGCCATGCGCCGCCACGCCTCCGCCCTCGCCTTGGCCGCCCTCCTGGGCGGCTCCACCGCCGCATCCGTCTCCCCAAACGGGGGCGGCCTGGCGGCGGGTCCCCGGCGCGCCCTGCGCGACAACTCCCGGATGGCCTCGGCCGACGACCTGCCCGCCCTGCTCCAGCCGCTGGCCGCCCCGCCCGCGCCCGCCCACTCGGCCGGCCTGTTTGCTGTCAGCCCGGCGTCGGCCGAACCGTCGGCGGAGTACCTCGCGCACGTGAAGCAGGCGGGGGAGGCGGCGCGGGTTGGCGGGGCGTCGCCTGCTGGCCTGCCCGCCGGGCACGAGGCCGCCCGGCTCGCCCCACTGGTGGCTGCCAAGGCGGCCACCGCCGCCGCTGCCGCCCCCACGCCTCCCTTGCTCATCCCGCTCCCCCCGTCCGCCGCCCAGGCGGCCACCCCCCGCCCGAGCTCCCCGCTGTCCGTGCGGCCGCCCGTCCACGAGGACCCTGGCCTGGCCCTGCGGGGGGGCGCGCCCGTCCAGCAGGGCGGGACGGAGGCGGAGGGGGAGGCGGCTACGCCTGCGTCCACCACCACGGTGGCGGGCGAGCAGCAGGCGGTGCCGGCCAACGTAGCCGCCGCCTCTGGCTTTGCGGCGGCGGTGAGCGCGCCGGCCGGGACACAGGTGGTGGTGGCGCCCCAGGTGGGCGAGGTGGGCGCCAGCGTCGCCGACGCCGACGCGGCCCCCGGCCAGGGCGGGGTCGCGCCCGCCGGCGTCGCCCCTGTGGGCGTGGGCGGGCGCCTGGTGACGTGAGAGGTACAAGGAGTGCGAGAAAATCGCTCTCCGTCCATCCAACCTCATGAGGTGAGGTTGGTGGGTTTGGGTCTGCCTTTTAAAAAAAAGAAAAAAAGAAAAAAAAAAAACGCACACTGCGTGCGTCGTTCACATGCTTTGAGAGAGAGAGAGAGAGACACTGCAAGAGAGACACCCCTGAGAGACAATTTTGCTTGAATGCCGCCGCCGGAGAGAGAAAACAGCGCGCGCGTGAGTGAATGAAAAAAAGCAACACGCACGCACATCCTCCAAACCTTTCTCACACACACACACACACACACACACACTAAAAGTAGAGCAAAGCAGCACAAACCACAAACGCACACGCACGCACGCACGCACGCACGCACGCACGCACCCTACGTTATATTCAGAGGGGTTTGGTCGCGTAAAACAGGCCCCACTTTTGTTCGCCGCCCGCCACCCGGCCGAGCTTGGCCTCCCACCCGCCGACGACCTCGCCATAATCAGCCTCCGAGAACTCGGCCACGAACTCGGCCTTCCCGGCCGCCGCCCGGGCCAGCTCCGCCCGCAGGCTGGCCTCAAAGGCCGGGGTCACGTCCTCGGCGGCCACGTCAGCAAAGCCCGCCGCCGACAAAAGGCCCCCATACTCGGCCACGGGGCGCAGGTCGTACCCGCGCTGGGCGATGTAGGCCGCAAAGCCGGGGGAGGGGGCGCCGGGCGCGCGGCAGTAGTCGGTGATGAGCAGGCGGCCCCCGGGCTTGAGCACAGTGAACAGGCGGGCAAAGAGGGCGGCCTTGTCCGGGATGTGGAGGGCGGTGTCCCGGGAGTAGACGACGTCAAAGGCCCCGTACTCCAGGTCGGCCCCCATCACGTCCGCCACCTCAAACCGGACGCGGGCGTCGCCCTTGGCCGCCGCCCGCTGCATGGCGAGGAGGACCATGTTGACGGACAGGTCCAGGCCGCGCACGACCGCGCCGCACTCGTGGGCCATGAGGAAGTCGCCCCCGCCGATGCCGCACCCGACGTCCAGGACGGCCTCGCCCGGCCGCAGGTTCAGCCGGCCCAGGCACAGGTCCCGGGTGGTTGCCGCCCCGCCCGTCGACACGAAGCCGTCCCCAAAAATGCGCTCATATTTCAGGATGCCGGCCGTAGAGTATTGCTGGCCATCCAGGAAGTGCCGGAACTCGGCGGGACGCCGCTCCGGCGTCACCACCTTGCGCCACTTCCAGCACAGCTGGTTCTGGTTCTGCTTGAGGCGGACGTAGGTGTCCACGCACCGGCAGGAGACGAGCTCGTAGTGGGCGTACCCGCCGCAGGGTTCCGCGATCTCCACGCCGTCAAACAGGCTGAAGTAGGCCCGCGGGTCGCGGTAGTGCGTCGGGTTGGTCGCGCGCGCGCGGTCGCCCGACTGGCGGAAGCACGACTCCCGGAAGAAGACGGTGCCGCCCGGCTTGACCCAGGCCAGGGCGTCGGCCGCGAGCTTGGCGCACTCGGCATCGCCCAAGTACATGAGCAGCCAGTTGGAGAAGACGACGTCAAAGGAGGCGGGCGGCACGGCCAGGTCGGTTGCGTCGCCGACCCGGAACGTGACGTGCGGGCAGGCCGCGCCGTGCGTGGCCTCATTCTCTGCGATCAGGTTGGCCATGAAGTCGACGGCCGTCACGCCGGCCGCGCTGGCGGCGAGCGGGCCCGTGAAGCGGCCGATGCCGGCGCCCAGCTCCAGGACGGTCAGGCCGGTGACGGGGCCGAGCATGGAGAGGACCTGAAATGGGAGTGATGGTGGTGAGGGGGGGGGGGGGGGCGGGGTTGGGGGAGGGGCAAGGATTGGATGAGGGGTGTGACGGCCCAAGACCCAAAAGCTCTCGGCATGCCACGGCGGCTCGCCCGGCCCGCTGTGGGATCCCGCCCCTTCCAAGCCAGGCACCGCAGGCCTCACGCATCCACGTGTTCAGCCTTGGAGAAGGGGGGGGGGTGGCAGCGGGCGAATGGAAAGTGGAAAGTTCTGCAACCGCCGGCTAAGCGCCTGCACCGGCGCTGTCTCGAGTCCCCATCAATAAAGGGCGCGCCGCCGGACGCACAGAGGCCTCTTGCACCTGGCCGCTATGACACCTGGTGGGTCAAGGCCCCATCAGCGTGTGTGACCGTCTGCTACCTCCACTCCAGGGTTGCCCCACCCCACCCAAGGGCGACCGAAAAAAAGTGATCTCCGTGCCCCCATTCCCTCTCTTTTTACCTCTGGCCGCTCCTCGCTATCGATCTCCGCGGCCTGGGAGTCCAGCATCATGGACTCCACGCTGGGCTTGGAGCTGTGCTCGGCCCAGAAGGCGCGCATTGATTCGCGCTCTTTGGCGTCGACGGCACCGGCGGCAGCGGGTGCAGCGGCAGCGGGCGCCTTGAGCGCGGGCTCAGCGGCCGGCTCCACGGCGGCCGGGGCGTCCGTGGCGGTGGCGGTCATTGCGTGTAGATGGAGCGGGGGTCACGCAGCAGAGGTGGTGTGCCGTGCGGGACAGAGAGAGAAAGAGAGGTATGGGTGGGCGGCCCTCGAGAAGAAAGAGGCCTCGCCTAGTAAATTGGTTGTGAGGGCAGATAGGAGGTGGGCCCAGAAGCGAGACGGGACGGCCTCTTTCTCTGCCCCAACTCGGAGGGGTCATTTGCGGCCTCACCATGCCATGCCAGCCCAGCCCAGCCGTCACGGCCGCCTACAGGCGCATCTTACGGGCCAGTGCGCAAGGTGCGTGGATGAGAGAGAGAGAGAGAGAGAGAGAGAGAGAGAGAGAGAGAGAGAGAGAAAGGCTCCTCGGACCCCGCGCCTTGTGCCCGGCCCCGCCTCCCCTTCAACCTCGCGCCCTTCCCTTCTTCATCTCACAGCTTTCCGGGGCGATGCCCACGCCCTCGCAACCGCCCGCGCCGAGGTCAGGTCGCACTACCTGGCAGCCGCCTCCGTCCCACCCTCCGAGGTCGCCGCCAAGGTCGCGGACTCGGACGAGGCCGCCTCCTTCCTGACCGCCCACGTCGTTCAGGGCGTCCTCAACGAGCGGGGCAACTACGCGGTCAGCCTGGAGGCCCACCACGCGGACGCGGCGGTCATGGTGGAGCCACGGGTGGCTGTGGAAGAGGAGGGGAGGGGAGGAGGGAAGGGTGGTGGGTGTGGTGGGCAGGGGAAGGGCGGCGGGTGAGGGTAGAAAAAGAAAAAGGTTTTAAGAAGAACCGAGCGTGAGCACTGTTCAATTGTCGAACAACACAACCCTCTCGTCCCCTACTCCTCCTTCCACCATGGTGAGCGGGCGGGCGACACGGTCACGGGCTTCAGCTCGCACGCACCCGAGGGTAGAGCAGGGAGGAGGCGCAGAGGGGCGGGTGCTGAGGCGCCCACAGTGCGAGGCGCCCGCGCCAACGAAAACAAAAAAAACAAAAAACACAGCTCATCCGCGACCCGCCTGCTGCGCTCTCTCAAACTCACTCCACTCCCTCTTCTCTCTCGTCCCTCTCACACAGGCCGACGACGACAAGATCCTGCACTTCATGCTCCAAGCCAACCGGCCGTACGCCGTCCAGGTCAGTGAAATGAGAAGGAAGAGAGAAAGGCGTGTGTGTTGGGGCGTGGCGCCCCCCCAACTCTCTCCTGTCAACCTCCTTCATTTTTCTCTCCTCTCCTTTAACCCCCTCCACAGGGTGTCGCCGACATGCTGGCCACCCAGGGCGTCCGCAAGGCCGGCGCCCAGCGGTCTCTGGAAGCGTTGGCTGCCGCCGGCAAGCTGGCCAGCAAAGACTTTGGCAAGGCCCGCCTATTTTGGAAACCCCAGCCGGAAGGGGGCACCGGCAAGGGGGGGGATGAGGGCGCTTCGCCCGCCGGCATTGCGGCCGCCAACGCCCGGGCGGCCGCCCTGAATGAGGAGCTGGCGGCCGTCAGCGCCGCCAATGCACGCCTGGCCCGGGAGGTGGCGGCCACGCAGGCCGCCCCGAGCCCTTCCAGCCTGGCCGACCGGACGGCCGCGGCGGAGGCCGCCCTGCCTGCCTTGCAACAACGCCTGGCCGCCGCGACCGCCCCGGTCCCGGGCGCCCCGGCCGCCCCGCGCCTGGACCGGGCAACCGTAGAGAAGGACCTGGCCACCGCCGTCGCCGCCTGGGCGCGCAACAAGCGCATCTTCCAGGCGGCCTTTGACGCAGTGACTGAAAACATGGATGGCAACATCAAAAACGTGTTGGCGGAAATCGGGGTGGAGACGGACAAGGACGCGGGCGTAGACCTGGGGTCGATGAAGGAGCTGGTAAGCGGCGGGGGGGGGGGGAGTGTGGGGCTGAAGCGGGGGCGGGCGTGAGAGGGGGAGAGAGCGTGGCTGGGAGTGATGAAAATGAAAGAGGTCGCGGGGAGAGAGCCCGCCCCAAACGCATGCGTTGAGGGCCAGACACGCTTTTTTTTTTCCCTTCCGGGGACGATGGCGTGAGCTTACCCGGACCCAGCTCGATGGCATGAGCTCGCCCGGACCCATGGCCGACCCGACCGCCACATGGGCCGCCCTGGCCGCCCACATCGAGCGCCGTGGCGGCAGCGCGGTCGCGGTGGCCCTGTCCGGCGAGGCGACGACCTGTTCTGGCCGCGGCCTGGAAACGACCACCCCCGTCCCCGAGGGCGGCCTCCTCATCCGCCTGCCCTGGGCGCTCGCCCTGACGCCTGGCGACGCCCTCGCGCCTGGCGGAGCGGCGCAGACCCTGCTCAGCCGGCCCGGGCGGGCGCGGCTGGCGGGCCTCCTGGCGTCGGAGGGCGACCCGGGCCCCCTCCCCCCGCCCGGGCCATCATCGCCCGCCGCCACCCTCCTGCTCGCCCTGGGCCTGCTGGCCGACTTCCGGGGCGCGGCGCCTGGCCAGGGCCCCCGTGGCCCGTACGCGCGCTTACTGCCGACGCCCCCCGGGCCGTCGCGCCTTGCAGCGGCCGCGCCCGCCGGGCCCGCCGCGACGGACTTGTTGCTGTTTAGTGAGCGCGAGCTTTCCGCCCTTGCCTCGCCCGCCCTAGCGGCCACGGTCCGTTTGGAGGCCGCCCGCCTGGCCGCCCTGCACGCCGCCCTGTGGCCGTTGAGCGAGGGTAGCGAGCCCACAGTCAGCCTGGGGTCATTCACCTGGGCGCACGCCCTCGTCCGGTCGCGCGCCCTGGACCTCGGCGGTGTCGGCCTCGCCCTCCTGCCCGGCATCGACCTCGCGCAGCATGAAAGCGGCCGGACCGCGCCCCCGGCCTTGTTCTTGCGGTTTGTGGAAGGCGGCGGCGGCGACCGGGTGCCCGTGGCGGTGGACCTCGTGGCCCGCTGCCCGTACCCTGCGCCGGGCACCCCCGTCTGCTTAGACTATGGGCGACGCGTTTTGCGGGACATGCTGCGGACGTACGCGTTTGTCCCAGGCGAGGCCGTGCATGGCGAGGGTGGACGCGGCGGTGAGTGCGCACCGCCCGCGGTGGACGTGTTTGAGGACTGGGTCGGGGAGGACGACGGCGGCCCGGCCGGCCTGGAAGCCCTGGTCATCGATGGTGGGGTGGGCGGCGGCGGGGCGGCGGCGCCGGCCTGGCTGGTGGAGGTGCGCGTTTTGGCCGCCCCGGGCGCGGATCCAGCACTTTTGGGCGGCACCGCACGTGTGGCCTGGGTCGTCCGGCGCGAGCCATCGGACGGAGGGGGTGCGCCCCGTATCGTCATCAACGGAGTGGGGGCCGGCGATGATGACCCCACCGGTGGAGCCCTGTCCATGCAGCCCGACGCCGAGGAGGCCGCGGCCGGGAGGTTAAGCGAAATGTGCAAAGCTCTCGCCGCGCGCCTGGGCGCAGAGGGTGGAAATTCGGCTCTGCCGCCGTCGCGCGCGTCCTCCTTCTTTGCAAGGGAGCATGCCCGGCTGGCCCAGGATTATGTATCAGCTAGGGTAGCGCTGTTAGAGTGGGCGGCGGCGGGCTTGATGGCGCAGGCGGGGGGGTGGTTGAAATGAGAAAGAGAAGCCAGCGGCTTTTGTTTGTGAGCGAGTGCCGCTCACTCAAAAAAAAGCAGACGCGCTTTATTTCACGCCCCACACCACCATGCTGGCGTCCCTGGCACGCCCCAGCGGCGCTTGTGGTAGGCGTTGTCTGGGTGCGCGCGGCCTGTGGCAAGAAGGAGCGGCAGCGGGGGCGGGCGGCCGGGCAGCAGCAGCACAGCAGCACACCGATGCGGCGGCAGACGGCGCACGCGCACCACCACGCGACCCCGACGACGACGACGCTCCCGCTCCGTCCTCCGCCTTCGACCCGGGCGGGCCCACCTGGACCCGCGATTTCCGGGCGGGCATGCTCCAACCCCGCATCGTCCCCTTTCAGGTGTCCGCCGCCCAGGCCGCCAAGATCTTCGAGGCCTGGCATGACTCCCGCTGGCTGGCGCCGTCCCACCTGTTGCGAGGGGTGGACGCAGACGCGGCCCTGGATGATGGTGGAGGCGGTGGAGGGACTGCCGCCGCGTCGTCATCCGACGACCCCGCCCCGCCCCACCACACCGCCCCGATCATCCGCCCCGCCCTGCTCCCCTTCTGGCTATTCGAGACGGGCGTGCACGTGGAGTACCGGGGCGAGATCCGGGTGCCGCAGGAAAGTGAGGGTGGTGGTGGTGGTGGTGGTGATGGGGAGAGTGCTGCTCCTCCCGCCCCATCCACCTGGAAGGACATGGGCTGGCGGAGCCGGGGGTACCGGGAGTACCCCTGGACGCTGGGAGCGATGCAGGTGTGCGCGACGTACGCGGTGCGGCGGGACCTGGCGTCCGCGGCCGCGGTGCCCGGGTTTCTGGGCCGGTCCCGACCCCTGCGGCGGGCGGAGGCTGAGGCGGGCGTCGCCCTGGACGTCGGCTGGGCCGACGTGGCCGGCCGGGGCGACGAGGCGGCGGCCCTGGCGCCCCGGGACATGCGCCAGGCCGTCGCCTGGGCACTGGCCATGCAGGCGGTGCGGCGGTGCGAGCTGCGCGGGGCGGCGCGGGCGCTGGCCAAGGAGGCGGCGGTCATGGCGGGCGAGGCCGAGGCGCCGCCCCCGCCCCCACCGGCCAGGCCCCCATTTTTCCGCCGGCGCGGGCGCACGGCCGCCTCCACCTCCCCACCAGGCGCGTCTCGGCCGGCTGCTGAAGACGTGGCCGCCCGCCCCGTCACCCCGCCCAGCCTGTGGTCGTCCTTTGCGTCCGCGATTTCCTGGGCGGCGGGCCGCGCCCTGGGTGGCACGAGGGGGGAAGGCGGCACCGCCGCCGCCGCCTCGCCCACCTCGCCCGACGCCGCCGCCGACATTTACCCGGACTACGTCCGCAACGTGCGCGTCCGCCTGCGCCCCGCCCGCCGCCGGGCCCGGGTGGTCTACCTGCCCGCTTTCCGCATCAATTACACGTATGGTGAGCGACGCCTGCCCACGGGCGAGCGGCGGCCCTCTGAGTTTGAGGCGCTCGTCTCCGGCCTGGACGACGGCGCGCCCATCGCCGCCGAACGCCACGTCTCGCCCGTCAAAGCCCAGGCGGCGGCGGCGGCGGCGGCTGCCGCCCTGGGCGGCGGCGCCGCCCTCGCCGCCGCGTCCGCCTGGCCGCCCGACCTGGTCCCGGTCGCGTTTTGGGCGTTCCTGTCCGCGGCCGCCGCGGGCGCAGCCGCCCGGGCGTCCACGCACCTGTTGCGGGAAGCCGATGAGGCGGCCAGGCTGGAAGCCGAGGAGGCCGCATTTGAGCGCTTCTCAGCCGCCTCGGGGCTGGGCCCCACGGGCGCCGACCCGGACGCGGACGCCGAGCTGGAAGCATCCGAGTGGCGGCGGTGGGAGGAGGCAGACCGGTGGTGCTGGGAGGCCGGGCGGCGCGGGGCGTGGGCGGAAGCCCTGGCCACGGACACGGCCAAGCGGCGGGTGGCCGCCCGGCGGGCCCGGGCGGATGCGGCGGCGGTGGCGTCTCGCATCGCCGCCGACGCGGAGGCCGACCGGCGGCGGGCGGAGCGGCATGGAGGTGGGGGTGGGGCGAGCGGCCGCACCCACCACCACCACCACCACCACCACCACGCCCACGCCCACGCCCCGCCCTTCCTGGGCGCTGCGGGCGGGTCCCGCCCCGTCGACCACCTAGGCCTGTACCGGGCCCTGGGCCTGCACCCGCCAAGGCTTGCACCCTCTGACGGCGGCGGCGGCGCGGCGGCGGCCGCCTCCTCCACCCCACCCCCGCCCCCGCCCACTCCCGAAGAAATTCGCGCGGCCTTCCGCCGGGCCGCCCTGCGCTGGCACCCCGACCGCCAGCCGCCGGGGGACGCGGTCGCCCGGCGGCGGGCGTCTGGCCGGTTCGCGGCCGTCCGGGTCGCGTACGAGACGCTGCGTGACCCCCGGCGGCGGGCGGAGTATGATGCGGCGGGCGGGTGGACAGGCGAATGAAGGAGAGAATGGAAAGACAAAAAGTGAAATCATCAGAACGCCATAGAGAAGGTTTAGCATAACACACACACGCCCCGCCCCACAAACACACCCGCGCTCCGTAGAACAGCACACAAACGACGGCAGCCGGCCAGAAACCCCGCACACAATCCGCACCCGCACACACATCGGGAAAGAAACCCACACGCGTCACCATCCATATCTCGCTCTCCATCCATTTCTTGTTTTTCTCATATTTCATTTCACTCCTCATCCGTCGCGGCCTCCACCGCACCGTCGCCCGACGGGGCAGCAGCAGCGGCGGCGGCGGCAATGGGAGTGGCCACCACAGCCACGGGCGTGCCGTCCTCAGAGGAGGAGGGCGCCGACCCGCCGTCACCGGAGCTGGTCGCGGCTTCAGAGGAGTCGTTGCCCGAGGACGAGGAGGTGGCCGCTTCCTCAGAGGACGAGGAAGTGGTGGCGCCGTCTCCTGATGACGAGGTGTTCGCCGTCCCGCCGCCCGCGGAGGGCGAGGAGGAGGAATCGGTGGCGGCGGAGGAGGTATCCTCCTCGTCGGAAGGGCCGGCCCCGCCGATCTCGCCACCCGGCGCGGCCGCGGCCTGGGCGGCGGCCGTCCCGTCGGCTGCGGCCGTCGCACCGCCACCAGCCTTTTTCTTCTTGCCACCGCCGCCGCCGCCGCCGCCGTCGCCCGACCCGATCGCCAGGGTGCGGGTGCCGGCCCGGGCGGCTGCGATGGCAGCCTCATCATCGTCAGACCCGGATTCCTCGGTGCCCGACTCCTCGGAATCCCACTCCTCGTCCTCCTCATCCTCGTCCTCCTCCGACCCCGACCCGGCCGCCCGGGGCGTGGCTGGCTGGACCTCGCCGCCGCCGCCGCCGCCGTGGCTGCCCCCGCAGCACCCACCCCCGCCGCCACCGCCCGAGTGGGCAGCCTTGCGGGCGGCGGCGGCGGCCGCGCCCGCAACCGCGGCCGCCCCGCCCCGGGGCACCCGCCCCTCCACCTCGGCCCGGGAGGGCTCGACCACGCGCAGGCGGGCCGGCGCCGACCGGTCGCACCCGACCCACCCGTCCGTGATCAGCATGACCACCAGGTTGTACTTGTCGGCTTTGGGGGCCTCGAACTTGACGTCCACTTGGGCGCCGTACTCGGAGGCCAGGTCGGCGGGCTCCAGCTTGGACACGGCCGCATCGTCGGTGGGGACATCAAAGGACGCCGCCTCGGCCGCGCACAGGTCGACGGGCGCGACCGCGAAACAGGTGTTGGAGGCCAGGTCGCCGACGACCACCCACCACCGCTCCCGGCGGGCCAGGTTGGGGGGCAGGTAGGGCGTGAAGGCGACGACCGGCTTGGTGGGCGGGCGGGCGCCCGGCGCCCGGTGGGACCGGCGGCGGAGGAGGACGCGGACGGAGGCGGTCAGGATGTCGCCCGGGCGGGGCAGGGCGGCGTCCGGCGTCCCCGCCACGCCGTCCACGCCTTCCAGCTCGTCCTCGTCCTCGCCCTGGATGCCGACGACCGCGGGGGACAGGGCCAGGTCAGGCATGGCCTGCAGGGCGGCGATGGCGTCCGCCGCGGCGGGCGGGCCCAAGCCGGCGACGGCGGTGAGCACGGTCGCCAGGTCACCGTCGGACAGGGCGGCCAGGTCGGCCGGCGTGCGCATGGGCGGCTTGGCCCGGGCCAGCTTTTTGACGGCCTCCATGTCCGACCCGGCCACCAGGTGGGGCAGGATGGCCAGCGGGATGTCAGCGTTCTTCAGGGACGTCCGGGACGCGCCGATGGAGGGCTTCTTCACGAAGAAGGGCACGCCCTGGTTGAGGCACTGCATCATCTCCAGGCACCCGACCGTGGGGGCCAGCCACCCGTACGGCCAGCCCTGGACGCGCGGGATGTTGCCGATCTTGAGCATCTCCTCCAGGAAGGTGGGGCACCGCTTGAGCACGGTGGCCAGGTCGGACGCCAGGGACGGCGGCACGGCCTCCCGCCCGCAGTGCGCCATCAGCAGCATGTGCACCTTCACGATGGACGGCCGCCGCTTCCAGAAGGGGTGGCCCTCCTTCAAGTCCGGGAACGACCGCATGAGCGTGCGCGCCAGCACCTGCAACCCCTCCTCCTGCGACTTGGGGGTCGGCATCATGATGAACTCGTACGCCATGACCAGCGTGTCCTGGACGCGGGCCAGGCTCATCTGTTCCTTGACCGCCCACTTGGACCGCACAAACAGTTCGGTCGTCTCGGGGGCCACGCCCGACGCGGACCGGCGCTTGGCGGCCGACAGGATGTACCAGGCCGCCCCGGCCAGGGGCGCCAGGACGCAGCCGAAGACGAGCACCGCCAGGACGGCGGGCGCCGCGCCCGCGTCGCTCACAAACATCCACTCGGGCAGGGCGATGTTCATGCGCATGCCCTGGGGGCCGTCCGGGTGGCCGTGCTTCTCGTAGTTCTCGCGCGCCGCCTCGTCCGTCAGGGCCTTGTACGCCTTGGCGATGTGTTCGGCGAAATACACTGTCGCCGCCGGGTCCGGGTTCTTGTCGGGGTGGTACTGCAGAGAAGGGACAGAGAGGAAGGGAAGGATGGAGGGATGGTGAGGGGTGTGTGAAAAGATGAGGATGGAGAGAAAAAGGGAGCGCGAGCACGCGCGCGCGCGCGCGCGCGTGCGCGCGCGCGGCAGCCCTCCCTCTCTCTTCTCGCCCTTCTCGCCCCTTCGCACTCACCTGCAGACTCAGCGCCCGGTAGGCCCGGCGCACGACCTTCTCGTCCGCCCCACGCGGCACTTTAAGGATGTCCCACGGGTCAAAGGGCGTGGACTCGACGGTCCAGGCCCGGGCGAGCACCAGCAGGCCGGCCCAGCCCGCCCACAGCACGGCCAGGCGCAGGGCTTTGGCACGGCGCGCGCGGGCGAGCAGGGTGGCGACCTTGGAGGGCGGGGCCCGGGCGCCGGCTTTGGCCTGGGAGAATGGGAGAGGAGGGGGCGCCGTGAGTGAGCGGGCCCCAGGAGGGACGGAGGGACCGCGGGGGTGACCACACACTCTCCCCAGGGGTGGTGCAGCGCGGTTCGGGGGGGAAGCCATCGTGGAGCAGCGGGCAAAGAGAAAAGAGCACGCGCGCTCACAATCTACTCATGCATCCTCATACCCTTCCACCACCTGGCGGCCAGGCGCTATGCCCTATTCCGCCAAAGGCCGGCGCGCGGGTCGGATGAGAGCCCAGGCGCGCGTGGGGGCGGAGCGCGCGTGCTCCGCCCGCGAGTGCGCGCGCCACTCGAAAAAAAAAAAAAAAAAAAACAGCGAGCCAATTCTCCCGCCCACCCACCCCGCCTCCCCTCTTCCACTCGCACCTCCCACGGCTTGGACACGTCCTCTTCCACCACCTTGCCCGAGCCCTTCAGCTTCAGGATGGTGTACGGCAGCAGGAGCAGGGTGTAGACGGCGAGCGCAAAGACGACGAACATCGAGGTCGACCCGGACTGGGGCCCGTCGGGGGCGGGGCCGGAGGACGACCCGCCTCCAAAAGCGGACATGGCTCAAAGGAAGGGTGCGGGTGGCTTCGAAGGAGAGAGAGGGCGGGCGCGCACAGGCCGCGGGCGTGTTCGCGTGGGTGAGACGCGTGACGGACGCGGATACAGATGAAAAAGTGAGCTCTGGCCTTCCTGTTTCTCTTTCCTTACTCCCGGCTTCGGCCCTCCCCCATTCTCTCTCCCACCCTCGCCATGTCCAAAGCCGCCACCGCCAAGACCAAGCTCCACAATGAGGCCTACCTCGCCGTCCTACGCGCCATCGCGGCGGGCGAAATGGACTGGGTGCGTTGTGTGCGATGAAAGAGAAACGAGAGAAAGAGACGAGAGAGAAGAAAAAGCATGTCGCCCCTGGCGCGACCTCTCCTAGCCACACCCATCCACGCCCTCCAGGCGGGTGCGGATGGTCCTGGCACGGCTTGCGGGTGGGGCGGGCTGTTGGGCGACCGGGTGTGGAAGGAAAGCGAGGGGGAGGGAGTTCTCTCTCTCGCATCACGCCGCCGCCCGCCAGCTCCGACGGATGGGGAGCACACACACCACGGGGCCCCCGCGTCTCGCCCCGCCCCGCCAACCTTTGTTTGCCTGCTCCGCGCGCACCGCCAGTGCCCCCCTACCACCCTTCCTGTTCATCCCCTCGTATTCTGTTTTTTCCGTCCCCCCCCCTACCCCTCCACCTTTCAAAAAACAAAAACAACAAAAAACCAAACCACCACACAGAAAAAGGAGCGCCTGCTGACCGACCTGCGCCAGGAGTTGGGCCTGGGCACGGACGCGCACGTCGCGGCCATGGAGAAGATGATGGAGGACCCGGTCATTCGGCGGCTGCAGGCCGCGATCGCGGGCGGCGGGAGCGGGCTGGCCAGCCCCAGCGGCGGCGGTGGCGGCGGCGGCGGCGGCGGCGGCGGCGGCAACGCGCCTGGGTCGGCGCCGCCCGGGCGGGGCGGCGGCGGCGGCATGGAGCGGAAAGGCTCTAAAAAGGGCGGGCGTGGGGGTGGGGCGACGCCTGGGGCGAGCCCGTCGCCGCCACCGTCCGCCCCGCCCGCCCTGCGAGGTGAGACGCCATCGGCTGGCGGCCGCGGGCGGCCGCCTGTGGGCGGCGGCGGTGGTGCGAAAGCAGCAGGGGGTGGGGGTGGGGGGGGGGGCGCCGCCGCCCGGGACCGGTCGGCCGGCGCCGCCAAATCCCGGCTGGCCGCCTCCTCCAAGGGCGTCACCAAGGCCGGCGGCGGCGGCGGCGGCGGTGGCGGCGGCGGCGGCGGCGGCGGCGGCGGCGGCGCCAAGCGGGCCGCCTCCAGCGGCGGGCGGGCCACCCCGGCCGGCGGGCGCACGCCCGCCCGGGGGACCACTCCCTCCGCCGCCGCCGCCGCCGCCCCGCCCGGCGCCTCCCCCGCCCCGCGCGCCTCCGTCCCCGGCATCCACCACCTCATCGGGCACCGGGTTTGGCGGCACTGGCCGGACGAGCCCCGCCAGTGGGCGGAGGGCGTGATCACCGACCACCGGCCCCTGCCCGACGACGCGGTCTGCATCGTCTACGACCTCAACTCGGCGGACGAATCCTTCGAATGGTTCTGCCTGGCGGCGGGGGTGGAGGGGGTGGAGTACCGCATGTCCGCGGCGCCGCCGGTGGACGTCCTGGCCATGGCGGCCGGGCCGGGCGGGGGTAGTGGCGGGAGCGGCGGCGGCGGCGGCCGCGACAGGCGTGCGCGCCCGCGCCCGCCCCGCCGGGACCGGGGCGCCAGCGCGGCGGGGCGGCCCGGGGTCGGCGTGGTCGGCCGCGGCGCCGCCTCGGCGACGACCTCTGTCGCGGACTACCGGTGGGAACGGGCGCGCGTGCCCTTCTCGGACGCGTACCTAGCGGCAAAGGTGGGGAGCGGACCTCCCGGCGCTGCCGCCGCCGGCGCTGGTGCTGCCGCCGGCGCCGACCCCGCGCCCGCCGCCACGCCCACCACCCCAGACCTCACCACCCTGTCCACCCTGGTCTCCATCCTGGACGCCCGGGCCCGGGAGGTCGGCCGGGAGCTGGCGACCGTGGAGCGGCTGGCGCTGGCGGTGCCGGGCGGCGGCGGCGGCGTGGGGCCGGCCGGGCCGGGGCTCGGCCCCGACGGCCGCCAGCGGGTGGAACTCTTGTTGGCGGACCTGGCGGCCCAGGAACGGTGCGCGGAGGCGGAGCTGGCCGACGTGGAGAAGGAGGCCGCGGCGGGAGGCGGGGTGGCGGCGGCGGCCGCGGAAGGAGGCGGGGTCGCGGGCGACACGCCAGGGCCCGCTGCTGCCGCCCCGGACGCCCGCCCTGCCACAGGCGCTCCCGCCCCCGTGAACATGCCTCCTGCGCCTCCTGCCACAGGTGATGCGCCCGCCCCCATGGACGGTGTCACGGCGGGCGAGCCGGAGCCGGTCGCGGCGGCGGAGGCGCCGACCCAACCACTGCCAGCCAGCGAGGTCGGCGGGTGGGGGGGGCTGGGGGGGGGGTTGGGGGGGGGGAATGAATGAATGAGATATCAAGCAAAACGCCAAGAGAAGGGTTGGTGGGTGAGAGAGTGGGTGAGGCGTTGTGCTGCTGCTGCTGCGGGTGTGCTTGAATGCAAGGAAGAGAAAAAGGTGGAGACAAAAGACACACACACACACACACGGCGAGGCAAAGGCAACGGCGGAAAGGTTGAAGAAGGAAGGGAGGGGTTCTCTTTGAAGGGAAGGGTTCACTCAGCGCGCCCACTCACTTCCTTTCTCCCAACAAAAAAGGCCAGCCGCCGCGGCGCCGCCTCCGCCCCTCGCACAAATGCCGCCCTGGTCCGCCACGGACGATGCGCGACTGTCCGCTGCCGTGGCCACCAGGCGCCCCGGCGAGAATTGGACCCAGGTGGCCGCCCGGTCGGGGACGGGGAGGGCGGGCAAGGCCGCCCGGCTGCGCTGGGTGAATCACCTCGAGCCGGGCCTCGCGCGCGGCCCCTTCACCGCGGCCGAGGACGCGGTCCTCGTCGCCCTGCACGCCCGCCACGGCAACGCCTGGGCCACCATCGCGGCGTCCCTGCCCGGCCGCACGGACAACGCGTGCAAAAACCGGTTCAACACGGCCATCCAGCCCCGGGACCGGCGGCGGGTGCCGCCCGCGGCGGCCGCGGCGGCCGCCCCCGCACCCCGCCGCCCGCCTGCGGCCGCCCGGTGCCGGCCCCTACGACCTGCGACGCCCACCCGGAGTGGCCTGCCCTCACGCACGCCGGCGGGCGAGGCGGCCGCCCGGGCGATGGCGACCACCCCACTGCCTAGCCAGGTGGGCCTGGACTCGCTGCTCCGGGCGGCCGAGGTGTGGAGGGCGGAGGAGGGGTGGGGGGGTGGGGGAGCGCGCGCCGCCGGCCACAGGGTACCTCCCCCTTCTCGGCCGCCGCGGCTGGCGCGGACCGCGTCGGCTGGAGACTCTTTGCCCGGCGGGATTGAGGAGACGGTCGCGGCTGCGGCCGCGGCGGCCGCCGCGGCGGCCGTGGCGGCGGCAGAGGCCTTTTTGGGTGGTGGTGGTGGCCTCCCGCCTTCCCCCTCTCTGCACGGACGGACGGCCTCCGAACCTCTGCCAGTCGTCAACCCGCCCGACGCGCTGAGCCTGTCGCCCCTGCGCGGCTTCGCGCTCCCGCTGGGCCCCGTACCCCCGCCGCCGCTCTGGCCGACGGTGAGGGTGACCAGTCCGCCCGGCACGCCCCGGGGCGGTGCTGGCAGTGGGTCGGTGGGCGCCCCTCTCCCCACCACCGACCCGGCCGGCCCAGCGGCCCTGCTTGCCTGGCCGGCCTGGCCGCCCAACCTGCTCCTCTCGCCGCGCGCGCCGCCACTGCTGTCGCCGCCATGAATGATGTGAGGAGTGAGGGGGGGGCATGTGGGTGTGTTTTTGCACCTGTTCACTCAACTTTCTCATTTCTCCTCATCATCAAAACTCGAGGGGCGCTCCCTTGTCGTCCTCCTCCGTGAACACGGGCGGGGCCGACCGTTCGTACGCCTCCAACGTATCCAGCACCGACGCCGGCGTGTTCGCTGCCAGCACGATGCCCCGCACGCCGGCCGACATGAACCCTTCCTTCGCCGCGTGGTCGAAAAAGGATAGCAGGCGGTCGTAAAAGCCGCCCGCGTTGAGAAAGGCGACCGGCTTGGAGTGGTAGCCCAACTGGTGCCAGGTCACCATTTCGATGACCTCCTCCAACGTGCCAAACCCGCCGGGTAGGGCGATGAAGGCGTCGGCGGCCTCGTACATGACTTTCTTGCGGGCATGCATGTCCGGGACGATCACCCTCTCCCCGACTGTCGCCCCGCTGATTTCCCGGGGCACGAGCGCGGCGGGGATGACCCCCATCACGGGCGCGCCCGCGGCGGACGCCGCTTCGGCGACCGCGCCCATGAGGCCGACGTTGCCGCCTGTGGGAGAGAGAGGGGGAAGGGTGGAGAGCGGAGAGCGTTGCGTGCGCGAAAGAGGAAAGGAGAGACTGGACAACCGATGGAGGGCGTCCATGAAAAGGTTGGAAGGATGAGAGTCTCCCTCCTCCTCCTTTCCGCGCGCCACGTACCTCCATACACGAGCCCCATCCCGCGGGCCGCGATTTCCTGGCCCAGGGCGACGGCCGCCTCCCGGTAAGCCGGCGACTTGCCCGGAGAAGACCCGCAGAAGACAGCGACGCGGGCGAGTTTTTTTGGAGTGCGCAACGGGCCGGGTTGGGGCGGCGGTGGGGCGCAGGCGGGAGTGGCTGAGGCCATGGTGGGGCTGTAAAAAAAACGACGCACGTGTGCGCGCACCCAGGACTTGCAAGTAGTGGTCAGAGGATCACGCACGTGTGCACGGCCTAATCGATGCAGCGCTGGGGAAGCGCCGTGGGGGAGGCGTGCGAGAGCGCGAATTGAGCGAGTGCGTCCTCGCGTGTTGTGGTCTAGCCCACTCTCTCACACAAGTCTGTTCGTTTTTTTGGTGGGGCGTGCAGGAGGCGGGCGCGCACGCACATAGCTGATTGGCGCCCATTGCTGGACACAGAACAGTCGCCTCGATCCACATACACATATGCTCGCCCGCACGGCCGTCGCCTGGCTGGCCCGGGCGTTGGCGGTCGACGCGCCGTCGTCACCCGCCGCCGCCGCCGGCTCGCTTTTCGCCCGCTCCCTTGCCAAGGCCGCCGGCGGGGCCGCCGATTCAGCCTCGCCCGCTGAGGACCGCAAAGCCGCCAACCGGACTGCCCTGCTGGTCAAGGTGAGTGAACAGAGTTGAGGATCCGCCTCTTGCTTTTCAAACACACGCTCGCCCAAAACACCGTCTCTCTCTCACCCCCAACCCGGCCCCTCTCCTCTCTCTCTCTCCTCCCAAGGCCCTCACCCCGCAGCCCCCGCCCCCACCCCGCCCGGCCTCGCCCGACGACGCCCTCCGCGCCAAAGCCTACTCACGGGCCCGCATGGCCGCCCACCGGGCCTGGCAAGCGGACCTGGTGGGCAAGCTCGCCCTGAAGCAGGCCGCCCTGGACGCCCTCCCGCCCGGCCCCGTCCGCGACGCGGCGGCCGCACCCGACCTCTCCCCCTTTCCCCCCGCCCGGGGCGTGTGGACGGACACGCCGCCCATTCCGGGCTTTGCAGAAAGGCAGTCGGACGGGATTGTGAGCGAGGTCAAGGCCGTGTCCAAGCGGGCGGCGGCGCGGAGAGGCGGTAGAGGGGGTGCGTAGATGAGGGGAAAAAAGGGCAAAGGACAAGAAAGAATAATTTAATAAAAAATCAACCGTAATTTATTTTCCTCGCGTCATCGTCACGTCATGTCGTATAAGGGCCACACCGGGGGTGGGGCGGGGGCGGGCGGGCGGGCCGGGGGTGGGGGTGGAGGCTGAGTGGCCCGGTACGCGGCGACCCGCTCGTGCTGGGAGAATAAGGCACGAGGTGGAGGGGTGGGGGGGGACGGGCGCCCACCCCCGCCGCCGCCGCCGCTGCCCTCCGCCGCGTACGCCGCCGCCACCGCCGCCGCAGCCGCCGCGTCCTCGCTGCCAATATTCATTATGGTGGAGTAGGTGGCGGTCAGGGAGGGCGCGCCGGCCGAGACGGCCGAGGAGAGGGCACGGGGGAGGAGAGAAGCCGCCTGGGGAGGGCGCGAGAGCCCTCCGCCACCCCCACCCCCACCCCGGGGCGTCCCCGCGGGCGAGACGGAGACCGCGCTGCCCGCATCCGAGCAGGGCGGGGACGGGATGGAGGCCATGGCCAGCTCGCCGGGGCGCTTGGCGGTGAGCGGCGGACTGCTGGTCGGGGCCTTGCCTTTGGAGGAGGAGGAGGAGGCGGCGGCGGGCGATCCGCCACCGCCGCCGCCCCGCCCGTCCTCAGCGTCAAAGGACGCCGAGGACGGTAGCGACGACGACGACGACGACCCGTACCACGCGCCCAGGCCGCCCTCGCCCCCCCCTGCCAGCCCGTCCTCGTCCCCGCCGTCCGGCAGGGGCTCCACGCCGGCGGCCGCCCCCGCCCGGCGGCCGGCCCAGCCCAGGGCTGCGGAGAGGGAGACGGCGAGGGCCGCGCCCACAGCCGCGGCGCTGCCGGCCGCCGGGGAGGCGCCCGCCGCCGCGACCGCCGCGCCCAGGGCGGCGGTGACCTCGCCCTTGCGCCCGCCCACCGCGGCGACGGCCAGGCGGGTGCGCAGGTCGGTGCCCAGGGGGACGCCCAAGGCCGCGCGCGCGCCAAAGCCGGCCACGGCCGCCCCGGCGACCGCGACCGCGGCGGCCCGGGCACCCGCGCCGTCGCCGCCGCGCAGCGCGCCCGCCGCGGCCGCGCCGGCGAGCGCGTACAGCAGGGGCAGGCCGACCGCGTCGAAGGCCCCGGACAGGCACTCCATGGCGGCCTCGCAGGGGGCGGGCGCGGAGGCGGACAGGGGTGGGGGTGGGGCGGGGGTGCCGCACGCGGCGCAGGCGCGGGGAGGGAGGGAGGGTGCGCTCACGGCGGCCGCAGCAGCAGGCGCCACCAGCGGCAGCGGCCGCCCGCACTCCCCGCACAGGGACGCCTCCGACGACAGGGCCGCGGCGACAGCCTCGTCCGCCCGGCGCCACAGCTCGGCAGCGCCCGCGCCCGCCAGCAGGGCGCCCAGCACGCCCGCCGCGGGCGCCCGCGCCGCCGCCCCGCCGGCGCCCAGGGCCACCGCGCCCGCCAGCAGGGCCACCCCCGCCCCACGCGGGCGCCAGGCCCGGGCGCCCGCGCCCACGCCCGCCACGCCGCCCGCGACGAGGGCGGCCAGGGGCACCAGCACGGCGGCTTGGCGGGGGGAGGCCAAAAATGCGGCGGCTGGCGTGGTGGCCACGGCGCCGCCGCCGCCGCCGCCACCCCAGGCCAGGGTGAAGGCGACGGTGGCGACGGCGAGGCTGCCGGCCAGGCCGCCGGCGGCTGCGGCAGGGGGCGCGCCCGTGCCCGTCGCCGAAGGGGCCGCCAGCACAGCACCCACCGCGACCACCGCCGCAGCCGACGGCAGGGCGCCCGGGGGCATGGTGCGGGCCAGCACGCCCGCGGCGGCGCCGCCCTCGGCTACCAGGGGCAGGGCGGTGGCGAGGAAGGCGAGGGACGTGGCGGCCCAGGAGGCGGGGGAGGGGGGGGCAGGCGGCGGCGAGGGCAAAGCCGCGGCTGCGCGCACCCCCGCCCGCGCGGCCACCAGGGCGGCACCCGTCGCCCGGGCCACGTCCGCCCACACCGAGTCTGCGACGCCCCATGCCATCGCCCGAGGAAAGGCCAGGGCCAGCAGGGCGCCCGCGGCCAGGGCGCCCGAGGCGCGGGGCAGGGGCGCAAACCGGCGGGCGGCCGCGGCGGCGGAGCTGCTGCCGAGCGCGCCCACCGCCCAGGCCCCCAGCAGCCGGCCGGCCGCGGCGGAGGGCGGGGCCAGGCCCGCCGCGGACAGGCCGCCCGCGGCGCACAGGGCAAGCAGGGTGGTGAGCGCCCACAGGCGGGGGCCCGAGAGGGCGGGCGGGACCCAGGAAGGCGGCATGGTGTGTGGCAGAAGGAGAGGAGAGTTGACCGAATGGGAGGAGGTTTTTGCAAAAAGTCACACCACCGCTTTCCTTCCTGCGTCCACCATCCAACCCCCACACTCCGCGCCCCCTCGCGCCCCCCCCTCTTCCCCCCATTGCGCACCAACGCCCGTTGCTTGTGTTGCCTTGCGCACGCACAGAAATAAATTCAACCCTCGCACCGCACTCCCAAAACGCGCCCCCCCCCCACACACACACAAACACACACCCCACCCCACGCACCCACCCACCCACCCCCTTTTCTCCCTTTTCCTCAAAACAGGGCCTCCTCATCGGCCGCCTCGGCCGCGCCCGCCGCGCCCGCCGCGGCCGACGCGGCCTCCACGGCAGCCGCCGTGTCTGCCGACAAGCCCAGCATGGCCGCCACCTCCGACCGCTTGCCGGCATCGCCCACGCTGCCCGCGAACGCGCCGTACAGGCTCTCCATCTCGGACGGCACGCCCCAGGCCAGGGGCCCGCCCGCGGGCGACGCGCGCTCGCACGACAACAGGTTGGCCAGGTCCCGCGCCGCGGCCGCCCTGTCGCCCTGGCGCAGGTGGGAGACGGCCTGGACCAGCGTCGTCCGCCGCTTGTCCTTGGCTAGGCCCGCCGCGACGGCCGCGCACTTGGCCGGCTCCAGGCCCAGGGTGGCGGGCAGGTCGACCATCCACTTTTCGGCCGACAGGTCGCCGCTCCCGTCCTTGAGCGCGTTGCCCAGGGCGGCCGTGTACAGGGCTTGCCGGGTGTCGGCCTTCACCGCGGCCGCCAGGTCGACGCCCGCGTCCTTCATGTCCAGGAGGGCTTGCAGGGTGAGGGCGCCCCGGTCGCCCGCGGCCTTGAGCCCGCCCGCCACCCGCTCCGCCTGGACAGACTTGATGACGCCCGCGGCCGCGTCCTTGGTCAGGCCCATCTGGGTGGCCGTCGCCTCCAGCTCGGCCGCCTTGGCCGGGTCCAGGCCGCCCGCTCCGGACACCGCGCCCTGGACCTGGGACCGGAAGGCCTCCTGGGCGAGGTCGCCCTGGACGCCCGCGACGTCAGCGGGGCCGAGCCCCAGCACGGCGCCCAACTGTTGCAGGCGCGTGAATTCCGACGCGTCCCGCTGGACCGTCATCGTGCCGCCCATCGGCAGGACGACCTCCTCGCCCGACAGGCACCACAGCAAGAAGTTGCGGTACGTCTCGATGCGGTCCGTCCGTGGCAGGTCGTCGGCCAGCGTGATGCCGGTCTGGCCTCGCGCGCCCGCGTCCTTGGCGGCGGCCTTTGTGGAGGCCCCGCCAGCCCCGCCGGGCTTGCCCGCCGCCGCGTCCGTGTCGGCCTTGGACATGCCGACCGCGCCCGTGTCGAGGGCCGGCGCGGCGCGGGAGGGAGTGGGGGAGGAGGAGGAGGAGGAGGAGGAGGAGCCGGCAGCGTCCTCCTTTGCCGTCGCCGCCTGGGCCTCGGCCATCGCCTCCTGCGCCTCCAGCAGGGCGGCCGCCCGGTCGTCGGCCTCCTCCTCCTCCGTCGTCCGCACGTCCCGGAAGAGCGGGGCGACGACGACGTTGGAGAAGACGACCAGGTCCCGCAACTCCTTGCCCTGGGCCTCCCGGGTCTTGGCGGACCGGGACTTGGTGATAAAGGCGAGGAAGGCTTTCCGGGCGGCGGCGCCCAGGATGCCGCGCGCGATGCCCGCGTCCAGGCGGACGGCCGCCCGGGCGGACGTCACGGCCGCCGCGTCTTGAGGGGAGAAGGCGTCGGCGCCCGCGGCTAGGGCGTCCGCGACGGCGGCGGCATAGATCTTGCCCGCTGTGTCGGCCTGGACGGCCTCGACGTCTGGCCGGGGCACGCACAGGAGCACGCGGAGGCGGTCCAGGGTGGCCGCATCCGCGTCCGTCAGCGAACCCTTGGCCAGCAGGGTGTCCACCTTTTGGCGGTAGATGGTGCGGTGCATGTCCGCGGCGGCCGCCGGGTCGAAGCCGAAGCGCTCGCACAGGGCGCCCAGGACGGCGGCCTTGGAGGGCGCCCCATCCAGGCGGCCTGACGCGACCTCGGCGCGCAGGGACGCCTTGTACGCCCGGGCGGCGACGCCCTCCCGGATGCGGGCCGCATCGGTGGGAGTTAGGGCCAGGGCGGTCGCCAGGGCGGACGCCTCCGTGGACAGGTCGGCCGACCAGGCGCCGCCCTCGCCCGTCAGCGCGTCCTCCAGCCAGGCCCGGTACAGGCCCGACAGGGCGGACGCTTTGGGCCCGCCCGCCAGGGGCCCGCCCGCCACGGTCGCGGCACCCAGGCCGGGCGGCATGTCGGGGCCGCCTGCGGCGGCCGCGAGGGCCGAGCTGTACGCGGCCGCGGCCCGGAGCTGGGCCAGGCCGGGGACGGCATCCCCCGGCCGGCGCACGGCCGGCGGCGGCCCGGCCGACGCGGCCGCCAGCGCCTCCTCCAGGCGGGCCTCCAAGCCCGCCCGGGCGGCCGTTTTCACCTCTTCCGCCGTCGTGTCGTCCGCCAGGCGGTACCCCTGGCGGGCGGCCTCCAGGCCGGCCAGCCAGGCCGCGTCAGCGACCAGGCCGCCGCCGGCGCTGCCCTTTTCAGCGACCCAGCGCCGGACCAGGCCGCGCGCGCAGTCCCGCTTGGCCACGTACAGTTGGGCGTCGCTCAGGTCAAACACCCGGCGCCAGGGCAGCAGGAACGCCGCCTTCTGCTCGCCATACACGAGGGAGGAGACGTAGATGAGCTTGGCCAGGGCCGCCCGCCCCGCGGCGTCGCCCGCCCGGGAGGACGCCTCAAAGCGCGCGCGCATGAAGCGGCGCCCCACGTCAATGTGGACGGGCGCCGCATCCTCGTCCGTCAGCCCGAGCGCGTCCCTGAACGAGCGAATGCGCCCTGACTCCTCACCCGTCAGCGGGGTCGCGCCGGGCGGGATGGACGACTCCAGGAAGGCGTCGTAGCAGGACCGCAGCTCGGCCGCCAGGCGCGTGCGCAGGTTGACGCCCGTGCGGGCCGAGATCGCGTCCACGTCCGCCGCGCTCAGGCTGCCCGGGTCCTCCGCCTCCACCAGTGTGTTGTACAGCTCCGCCGCCGCGCCCCGGGCGCGGGCGCCGTCGGCGGCGCGGACGCCGGCCGCGGCGGCGGCGCCCGTGGCGGCGGCCGCGACCGCAGTTGCGGCCGTGCGGGCGGCACCGCCTGAGTCCGGGCCGACGGCCGACCGGGCGGCCGCCCCACCCGTGGCGGCGGCGGCCAGGACGGCGGCAGCGGCGGCAGCGGTGGCCAGGGTCGGGGGCAGGGAAGCCAGGGCCTTCTCGACGGCGGACGCGTCTCGGCGGTAGCGGAAAGGGTTCTACAGGATGAGAGGTGTGGAGGAGGATTGAGGGGGGCGGACAGAGAGAGCTGCAGCGGCGAGTGTGTGTGTGCTGCTGTCCCCTCGCCAGTCCTACTCTCCCCTCTGTGGATGGCCCCACTTTGCATGTGAGCAAGGAGTATCACCCTGGTGTGCCAACCAGGTGCAGGGCGGGGCCAATAGGGTGGCGGGGTAGAGGGGCGGGGCGGGGCAAACAGAGAGCGCGCTCGCAGCCGTCGTCGTTCCTGGCGATTCCCGCGCCAGCAGAGACTTCCGCGCCACGCCGCGCCCTGCCGCCTCAGACAAACGCTCCAAATGCTCACACACCCCGCTCTTCAATGCACTCACCTCTGCAGCGGCCGCCCGCGCGGCGACGGGCCGACTGGCGGGCGTCCCCTCGGGCCGGTGGCCGGGGGCAGGCGCCCGGCGGCGGCTAGCCGACTGCGCGGCGGGCGAGGACGAGGTTGGGCGGGGGGTGGAGGTGTTCATTTTTTGTTGTCAAGAATTCAGGGGGCAAGGGAGGGGAGGAATGCGTGTGGCGATGGGAGTGTGACAGCACACACCCCAGGGGACCGGTATGCGCGAGCGAGGGTGGAGTGTCGTTCGCGTGGGGTAAGAAGGGGCGGAGCGGCCAAAAAAAGCGAAAAGTGAGGAGAGACCTGAAGGCAGCTGGTCGGGCGTTTCTCTTTCATTACGCTCTGTCTCTCCGCCGCACCCCACGCACACACACACGCATACAAACCCGCACGAATGCTCCTCTCCAGGCCCACCCTGGCCAGCTGGCCCACCGCGAGCAGTGGGCGGAGAGCGGTGGCGCCCCGCGCCCGCCCGGCCGTGGTGGCGGTGAGGCGGGGCCTGCATTGCCGCCCAGCAGCTACGGGTGAGAGCGGAGGCGGAGGCAAGCAGCCTCCGCCGCCTGCCGGCCCAGACGAGATGAAAGCAAAGGAGGCCATGCTAACGAGTGAGTAGTAGTTATTAGTGTCAAAGAGCGCCTCGAGAGAGACAATATCCATTAATCTCATGGAAGAAAATCTCGTGGGGATAAGAGGAGCGGTTGCCCAACACCCCGCCCGCCCGAACCCGTTCATTCATCATCGTCCCATTTTTTCCCCATGCCCATCCTTCCACAGGCCTGCGCGAGTCCGGCATCGACAAGGCCACCGCCAAGAAAGTCTTAGAAACCTGGGCCGCCACGGGAGCGACCGACCCGTCCTCCCTGCGCCGCTTGCTCGTCGGCCGGGCCGCCGCGGCGGGCGCCCGCCTGGCTTTGCAGGCGCTCTTTGACGCGGGCGCGGCGGCCGGTGCGTTTGCCTGGGGTGCCTCCCTGGACGCCGCCCCGCCCTTTCCGGGGAAGGGCATCGTCCAAGCCCTCACCTTTGTGCTGGCCGGCTACTTTTTCACGGGCGTCGCGTCGGCGGCTTTCCTGGGCGGGGCGGCCGGCTTTGCGGCCGCCAAGTACGGCGCCAACGCGGGGGCCGTCCTGGCGGCCGTGCGCGAGGTCGCGGGCGCCGACGCCGCGACGGGCGTGTCGGTCCTCGACTCGGCGGCCGCCGCGGCGGGCTCCCTCAAACTGATCACCGCGCTCAACGACATCGCCGACCTGCTGGGCAAGAAAGGGAGCCCGGCGGCAGCGGGCGGCGGCGCCCCGAGCGCAGCAGACACGCTCAAGTCCCTGTCCGCCCTCCTCACCCTGGCCCGCGCGGAGGAGCGGGGCTTCGACCCGGCGACCCTGGGCATCTCCCGCGAGACCGCCGCCGAGCTGGCCAACGCCTTTGCGAGGTACGACCTGAACGATGACGGGCTGTTGCAGCCGGAGGAGCTGGCCGCCCTGTGCTCGGCGGAGGGGTACGACCTATCGGGGCCCGACCTGGCCGCCGCGACCGCCCTCCTGGACGCGGACGGGGATGGGACGGTCCAATTCCCCGACTTCGCGGCGTGGCGGGTGAAGAAGCTGGCCGTGCCGAGTGGGGGTGAGGCGGGCGTGTGAGTGAAGAAGAAAAAATAAGGAGGTCGAGGCCGCGCTCAGTCTCTCCAAAAAAAATGCGATCCAATTCCTTTGCGGCCTTTGCCGACATAGGCGGCCACGACCAGGACCAACCGTCCCCGCCCCCGTCCGCGGGCGGATCCAGTGGCGGTGGGCGGCGGCGGCGGCGGGCCCGGACGGCGTCGCTCGCCGAAGCGGGAGGCCCAGGAGGCGCTCACAACTTTGCCCGCGGGCCCGGGTCTGGCTCCTTTGCGGATGCGGTCGCCGCCGCGGCTGGTGATATTGGCAGTGCACCGCTGGGCGCCGGACGCTTGATCGCCATGTCAGACGATGGCGGCAGCCGCCACAGCCCGCCGGGCACGCCCTCCGCCCGCGCATGCGCAGGCGTCGGCGCTGCGAGCGCCGACGCCGAACCGGGGCCGAGCACCGCCCTGCCTGCCTCTGCCGACGGTGGCCTCCCCTCCAGCTGGCCACCCAGGCCCGCTGGAGACCTGGGCGGCCTGCGCCGGGTGGGAGGGCGCAGTGCGGTGAGTTTGTGCGGAGGAGGGAGAGAGGGAGAGAGGCGCGGCGCTCCCATCTTCTTCTTCTCTCCATCTCAACCCTTTTCCTCTCTCACACATCACAACAGCACGCCCAGCGTCTGCCGACCATCGACTCGCCCGCCGACCCGGGCGGCCTGGGCGCGGCGCTCAGCCCGCCCGCCATCCCACCCGCTGCACCCGCACCTGCTTCTCCGACGGGGCGCACAAGCACGAGCACCGCGTCGGCAGCAAAGGCACACGGCGGCCTGTCATCACCTGCCCTCCCACCGCCGCCGCCGCCACCGCCGCCGCCCTCCCGCCTGGCTACGTACCTCCACGCCCTCCTCCACCCGCCGCCCGCCCCCCTGCCCCGCGTGCCGGGCGGGGCGTCCCTGCCCCCGTGGGGCCAGACCGAGCGACAGCGGGTCTACAACGCCCTCCTGGCCGTCCCTTACCAGCTGGAGCGGCTGCTGTGGTTTGGGGGTGGGGTGTGCGCCGACGCGTGGGGGTCGGTCTTCACGGCGCTGCCCCTGCGCTGCGTGGGCGCGGCGGGCCGGGCCGCGCGCTCCCTGGCCGCCGCGATGACGGGCGCCCCCCGCCCGCCCTGGCCCTCCGCGGGCGCGGACCTGTACGACGGCGCGTGCGCGGCCATCTTCGGCTGCGCCGCGGCCGCCCTGTGCGCGGTCCCGGGCGG
>Ga0315289_10002626_pt1 | contig 27490 bp, 24 predicted proteins | sample YL17G11_40_MG_FD_203452 | JGI IMG/M metagenome (GOLD analysis project Ga0315289, IMG submission 203452) | Sediment microbial communities from Yellowstone Lake, YNP, Wyoming, USA - YL17G11_40 | ecosystem: Environmental > Aquatic > Freshwater > Lake > Sediment | place: USA: Wyoming | collected...
ACAATAAAGCGATTTATTGGTTTGACGAACACCGTTTTTATTTAACGAAAGAACAATGTCATATTGTAAATATTGAGCTTGAGCGAATTAAAAATGCTCCAATGGAAGTCGGTGAAATTCGCTTAATCATTAATCCATTTGTTCCTTGTCCCGGAATGAATGAAAGCTATTATTTATAAGGATGCTCTGGCATGAGTGATCTTAAGACATTATTTAAGACAGCTGAAAAAGAAGGGGGATTAGAGTATATTTTTACCCTTGTTCGAGTAGAGGGGATTACCTGTGGTAATCGAGATGCCTTAATTGAATTAAGGTCGTTTCTGGGAACCATTACAGAGAGGATTCCAGATGAGGAGGTGGTAAATACATACACAAAATTGATCGACAACAGGGAGCCCTTTACTTTGCTTGCAAATTTAACTAACTGCGCTACCAAGCAACCATATAAGTTTATGCCCTTTCTGCATTTAAGAAAAGGAACTTTCCCAAATTTTCAGGAGCCCGCAACCGATCAGATTATTCAAGCAATGCTACCGTTGTTAAGTAACGCTGGTTTTGGAGATATTGCCTCAAAAATTCATGAGGTTTATCGTATTGATTTATTGTCCATCCCCGAAAAAATCGCAGAAATTAAGTGTGTTCTTTCGGGTTTGCAAAATTTTCTACTGGAATTTGTGGATGTTTATTTTAAGGAGCGACTAAAATTCAAAAGGCACCCCCGATTTTATAAATTTCCGAGATTTGAGGTATTGGAATTATTAACGAATGACGAATACGGCTTATATGGTTTCAATGTTTACTTTTCCAATGGTTCCTCAGCGACTTTTACTCGAGAAATCGACAAAACTCAATGTATAAATGTCACTCTAGGGGACTCTGTCGGATTCCAAGTGGGGATGTGGGATGAAATGACAAATCGATGGAAAGTTAAGGATAAATGTCTGTATGAAATAGGATTGCTTGGCAGATATAATAACCCTGGGGAATGGAAACCCATCGTGTATCCGAAAGGTAGCGAAGAAATCGAAGAGGAAATTAAAAGGATAACCGATGACTACCTGGTTCAAGGCTGCCTGTTTTATATAATGACCACATGCCACAGGGTTATTGAATTTGTGGTAAGAACAAATATCAACATACCCCATGAACAATTTTCATTCGGAGATAAATTTCATCTTTTTAAATGCCCAAACATTGAAGGTTCTGCTCCTCTGGCTGAGAATTACATTATCTACGATGGGTGGTATGAGTTAGAGTCGATTGATCCAGAATATGTTAGGAGGGCAATTGCAACTATTGGTGTCGGAGTTAACAGGATGGTTTTTACTTACAACGGCAAGGCTGAATGGCGGCTCAAGTATCACAATAAACCTGTGGGGGCAGCGTGTGCGGTTCCCTCAAAGGAAGATTTGAACATTTTGGATGCAATGTTCAGAAAATTTCCGGTTTCTGAAGATGCAATTTTCTTGGATGCTGCTATTGAGTGGTTCAATAGAGGGAGAACATCCCATAGTACTTATGTATCCTTTTTGTGTTATTATTTATCTTTTGAATTGTTGGCAATAGCCATCGCCGAAGGAGACGCCAACTTCGGCTTTGTAAAAGAGAGAAGGGATAAAAGAAGCATCAAGGCAGAAAAGATTAAGTGTGTTAATGAAAAATTAAAAGCACTTTACGATAAAGACCCTATCGAATTTGTGGAAAAGGCCTACTTTGATTGTGTCAAAAGTTTGCGGAATAAAACTCAAGAGGTAGCTGAATGGGTGTTTGGTAAAGATCATGAATACGTTAAAAGTTTATTTGAAAAACGGAAAGGTTATTCTTTAAGTGACCTAAGAGCAAGGATAGCTCACGGCACCTCCGCGTTAGTTAATCAAGACATCGAACAAGTAATAGAAACAAGGGCTTATGAACTTGGGGCAATTGTTAAATCATTTTTAACAAGGGTCACCTTTGGTTTGAAGCCAGAGGACTCATTACCAACATGGTCCGGCCAACACATGGCATCAATGCAAACAAGTGACCCAAGAGGAACACATGTTGTGAGTGATTTGAAAATAATACCAAATACAGACTGGCGAATACGTCAGGGGTGGGTAGAAGAATTGTAGCTTTTTGTGTAATGGTTCAATTTTTCAGCGACGGATTAACAAATGGAGGTGTCTATGAACGGTTTTAAAAAAGGATTTGGTTCTTTGTGGTAAAGACGGCAAGGTAATCAAGGTTTATCCCTATGGCAGCGAAGAACAGCAGAGATACGAAAAGGTTCTGGAAATATTATTTGAAGCAGACAGGCGCTCTTTAGAAAAACTTATAGAGGAAAGAAGGCAAAAAGACCAAGTCATAGATAGACAGATAGAAGAGTGCGATAAAAAAGTTTTTCATAAATGTACCAAACGGTCAGCAAAAAGATACAACATGACGCAGACAGCGAGAATTTTAGGGGTTCATCGGGAAACTTTATATTACTGGATTAAGAAGGGCTGGCTTAAGCCAAAACGTGACTATCGCAATTATCCGGTTTTTACAGTTTTAGACATAGAAGAACTAATAAAGTGGAAAAATACAATAAAATGTTAGGAGTCTCGAAAATTCATAAAGTTAGACCTAACCTTTTGAGTTATAAGCTGTTAAAGGTATTTTCGCGTCCCTTACATTCATCGGTTTAGACAGTTTTATGTAAACCTCAAAACAGGGATTTTAAATTACGTAATTAACTATGAAACAAGAAGTTACAACAAAAAAAGTGTTCATCCGTACTCTTGGATGTCAGATGAACGAGAGGGATTCGGAAATAATCTACGGCATGCTTATCGACCGCGGATGGAAAAAGGCCGAATCTTTTGAGAATGCGGACTGCATACTTATTAACACCTGCTCGGTTCGGCATCACGCCGAACAGAGGGCTTACAGCAACATGGGCGCGCTCGCCAAGCTTAAAAGGCATAAGCCCGCTCTCGTGCTCGGATTTATAGGTTGCACTGCCGAGAAGGACAAAAAAATCGTCATTGAGAGATTGCCGCACGTAGATCTGATCGTAGGCCCGTCGAATATATATGATATCCCGGGTTGCATAGAAGACGTGATGAGGAACAAAAAGGTTGTGATAGCGACGGGCAATGAAGCGCGGCCGGAGCATAAAAACCCCTTGTACCACGAAAGCCCGATAAGAGCGTATATCTCCATAAGCGAGGGGTGCGACAATTACTGTTCATATTGCATAGTGCCTTATGTGAGGGGAAGACAAAGGAGCAGGTCCGGAGACATCATTCTTGAAGAGGTGCGCTCTGCGGCAAAAAATGGCATAAAAGAAATCACGCTTTTAGGGCAGAACGTAAATTCCTACGGAAAAGACCTCAAGGACGGCTTCGATTTTGCGGAGCTTTTAGCGGAAGTAAATGGCGTAGAGCCCATAAAAAGAATAAGGTTCGTAACGTGCCATCCCAAAGATACAAAAGAAGAACTTTTTAGAGCGATGAGGGATCTGCCTAAAGTTTATAAGCATCTGCATCTGCCGCTCCAATCCGGTTCGGCCAAAATATTGGAAACCATGAAAAGGGGCTATACGCCGGAACACTATTTAGGTTTAGTGGAAAAATTGAGGAAATATATACCCGATTGCGACCTCACCACGGATATAATCGTCGGTTTTCCCGGCGAGACCGACGAGGATTTCAAAGATACGCTTAATATAATGAGGAAGATAAGATTTGACAGCGCGTATATATATAAGTATTCTCCAAGGCCGCCCGCCGAATCCTGCAAATTGGCGGATGATGTTTCGGAAGAAGCTAAAAAGAAGCGCCACGCCATACTTCTGGAACTTCAGAAAGAGATCTCAAAAGAAAAGAGCAAAACACGGAAGGCGCGCGCACTTCCTATGGCTTGATGCTTTAAAGTGGGGACAGCGCCCATTTAATTATGAACCGTAACACCTACGCGGTGTAATTTTTTACACCGCGTAGGTGTATAGGGTTAGTTCACGGAGTGGAAAATGGGCGCTGTCCCCATTTTCGTGTCGCCGCGCTTGAAGAAAGCGGCGCGCTGTGATAGAATAAATCCTATGATACGGCAAATACATTATATAACATTAATTTTATTAATACTCCTTATCGGCGCGCCGGTTTATGGCGTCCCCGCATATGCGGGGACGAGCATATTTGATAGGGGCCCATCTGAGGAAACAGAAGAACGGCAAGAAAAGATTTTCAAAGTCACTAATGCCGAAGAAGCATTCGTAAAAGGCGATTATGAAGAAGTCCTTCGATGTGGTGAGGCCTATCTTGACCGCAATCTGAAGCACGATGAAAAGGTGAGATGTCTGGTAGGAAGAGCGCTTCTCAAATTAAAGAGATTTGATGAGGCCCGCGGCTACTTCATGAATGTAGTGGAAAACAGCAAGGACAAAAAATTTTTGGCTGAGGCGAATATAGGTATAGCTGATTCCTATTATCTGGACGAAGAATACAGGCAGGCGAGGGACTATTACGAGAAAGTCGCGAGGTCCTTTCCCGATTCGGACAGCCTTAATATAGTTTATTACAGGCTCGGCGATTGTTATTCAAAACTGGAAAACGATAGCACCGCCAAGGAATATTATGATAAGCTTATGAGGCTTTACCCTGACAGCCTTGAGGCGAAACTCCTGAAGGGAGAGGGCTCCGGGTCAGTTACTTATAGTGTCCAGGTGGGTTCGTTTAACAAGATGGAAAACGCCGAGCGCTTGTCGGGCGAACTTAAAGCCAAAGGATTTGATGCGAATATCCGGACGGTGACCGTGGACGGCGCATGTTTTTACAGGGTAAAGGTCGGCGACTATTCGCGCATAAGGGATGCCGAGGATATGGCGCGGAACCTGCAGAATAAAGGGTACACGACAAAGGTGTGCCCGTGATGGTCAACTTTTACATAGCGGCATTTTTGGCCGATCTGGCAATAGGGGCGGTTCTTTTAGCGATACCGCTCTTTCTTATTTATAGGTTTGCCGCGTCTTCTCTTTTGCTCGGTATATTAGGCGCCGTCGGGGCCCTGGTCTATTCGGCGGGCGTTATAATAGTCGGCCGGATGGCAGACAGGTTTAGCAGAAGAAAAATAATTCTTTTCGGCTGCGGCATGTTTGCGGTCGCTTATTCGGTGCTTCCTTTTTTAAAGACGACGAACCAGATACTTTTAGCCTATGCCTTTGGAAGCGCATCAATGGCCATGTTCTGGCCGACCCTGCAATCATGGCTTTCCCAGGGCCTCGATAAGCCGAGCCTTATGAGGTCGCTTACCATCTTCAATATTTCGTGGAGCGCGGGCCTCATGGTGGGTTTTTTCTCCGCCGGTTTTCTATTTGCGCTCGGCCAGGAAGTGCCGTTTGCTTTCGGAGTCATTTTGATCGTGATTACGATGCTCTTTCTGTATAGGCAGCCGCCCGCACCCCGCGTAAAGGCCGTTACAAAGCTCTTTTCTGACGGGGTAAACAAAAATGCTGCCGGAAGTCCTATGGCAGGAATAGGTGAAGATAAGCCGGCGAATTATATCTCTTTCCTATATATTGCCTGGTGCGCCAATTTTGTAAGCTGGTTTAATCTTGGCGTCATGCGTAACCTCTTTCCTAAGTTGGGGACGGAACTTGGATTTTCGACAGCTTTGGTCGGGACTCTAATATTTATAATCACGTTTGCCCAGACGGTGATGTTTTTTGTCCTTGGCAGGACGCACAGGTGGCATTATAAGTTAGGGCTGATACTTTTGTTTCAATTCATCGCGTTTTTGTCTTTGTGGATATTCGTATTTTCATCATGCGCAGTACATTTTGCCATTGCGATGATTTTTCTGGGGTTATCGGCCGGGTTGACCTATTTTTCAAGCATATTTTACAGTTTATACGGCTCGGTAGATAAAGGGCGGAAGAGCGGACTGCATGAGGCGGTTATCGGCACAGGCGCTTTTTTTGGGCCTTTTGCCGGCGGGCTTTTTGCTGCCAAGTTCGGCATCCGCGCGCCGTATCTCGTAGCGGCAGTTGTAGTAGCGGCCGCTATGTTGCTTGAGATAGCGTTGATAGGGGGAATGCATAAAAAGACATTGAAGCCGTAACCAATCCCTCGACTTTGCTCGGGATGGTTCGAGGGAATGGTGAGCGCCTGCCTGCCGGCAGGCAGGAAGTCGAACCATAGCGTAAGATATACCAACAGCCACACGGCGGGACATTCTCCGTCGAATGGCACAAGTGGCTTTTAAGGAGAGTGTCCCGCGACAAGGATGGCTAAAAAACCAAAGATGGTCTTCATACTTGGCCCGACGGGGGTCGGCAAGAGCGATTTTGCGGTGAAACTTGCATTGATGACAGGCGGCGAAATAATATCCTGTGACTCGATGCAGATTTATAAGGACATGGCGATATTAAGCCAGTATCCTTCGGCCGAATTGCGCAAAGCCATTCCTCATTACCTTATAGGCATTCTGAGGCCTTCCGAAGAGTGGTCCGCAGCCGATTTTATAGACAAAGCGCAAAAAATCGCAGACGGCATAATTAAACGCGGCAAGACTCCTATAATAGTAGGAGGTGCGGGCTTGTATGCGCGGGCTTTTACGGAAGGATTATTTCCGTCTCCGCCGAAGGACGAAAAATTGCGGCGAAAGATTTACAAAGAAGGCAAAAGTGCGGGAAGCGCAAAAATCCACGATAAATTGAAAAAGATAGACCCTGTTTACGCGGCGAAGATACATCCTAACGATGTAAGGCGGATAGTGAGAGCATTAGAGGTGTATAAATTGACAGGTAGGCCCATATCCGAACAGCACAGAGAAACAAAAGGCCTGAGGGATAAATACGACATATCGGTATTTATATTGAATAGAGACCGCAGCCAATTGTACGAACGTATAAATAAGCGCGTAGACGATATGTTTAAGCGCGGAGTAGTTAATGAAGTAAAGAAGTTGAAACGGCTTAAACTCAGCAAAACCGCGAAAGCGGTGTTGGGATATAAAGAGATAGATGCTTATATTAACGGAAAAGCCGGGTATGATGAGGCGAAAGAGCGCCTTAAAATAAATACGAGGCGTTACGCGAAGAGGCAATTGACGTGGTTTAAAAAGGAGAAAAACGCAGTATGGAAAAAGCTATATTAGTTACGGTCAGGCATTCGGGAGAAGATGTTGACTGGAGCATAGAAGATCTCTATGAGGAGATGAGAGAACTCGTTATTTCCGTCGGAGTAGAGATCGCCGGAGAGATTTTTGCGCGATGTCCCAAGCTTTCGCCGAAATATCTAATAGGTAAGGGCAAAGTGGCTGAAATAACGGGAATAAGAGAGGACGAAAATGCGGATGTCGTAATATTCAATTATGACCTAAGCGGGACGCAGCAGAGAAATCTTGAGGATGCCATTGGCGTAAAGACTATAGACAGGACGCAGCTCATACTTGATATATTTGCTCAAAGGGCTCATTCAAAGGAAGGAAAGATACAGGTAGAATTGGCCCAGCTGATATATCTATTGCCAAAGTTGGTCGGGAAGGGGATAATGCTTTCCAGGCTCGGCGGCGGCATAGGTACCCGCGGCCCAGGCGAGCAGAAACTCGAAGTGGATAGGCGAAAGATAAGAGATAGGATTGCCCGCTTAAAAGGGGAGCTGGACGATGTGACGGCGCAAAGAGACGCACGCAGGAAAAACAGAGAAAGATTTTCTGCTTCTACCATAGCCATTGTAGGGTACACAAACGCCGGAAAATCAACCCTTTTTAATGCCCTTACCGAAGCGGACGTATATGTCAGAGATAAACTTTTTAGCACGCTCGATCCTACGGTAAGGCGATATATTTTACCGGATAATCAAAGTATCCTTTTTGCGGATACGGTCGGTTTTATACATAACCTCCCGCACCATTTGATAGAATCTTTCAAGGCCACGCTGGAAGAAGCCGTTCACGCCGATATCCTGCTTCACATCATAGATGTCAGCCATCCCAAAATAAACGAGTGCGCCCGGGCCGTAAGATCGGTTTTAAGGGAGCTTGGCATAGAAGATAAACCAGTGATAAACGTATTGAACAAAAAAGACAAAATAGACGACGACGATGTCCTACTCGCGGATATCAAAAGAGAGTTTGAATCGCCCGTAGCGATGTCTGCCCTTTTGCGGGACGGCATTGGCGAGCTGATAGAAAGATTGAGCCTCGAGTTGTCGCGGCTGACGACGAAGATAAAGATAACATTGCCGTACACCGAGATGAAGAAATACAATATAATACGCGAACACGGGAAGGTCCTGAAAGAGGAATACCGGAAGGATTCCATATATATAGAGGCGAAGATCCCGGCTAAGCTCGCGTCAATATTTTCCAAAAATAAAAGTTTAAAATGACTTGACAAACTAAAATAGAATGCTAAAATTATAGATTAGCACTCTACTTATTAGAGTGCTAATCTATCAACCCAAATTTTGCCCGCACATTTGCAAATTTTGGGATCAAAGCGAGATTTAGCTATGCAGGCGTTAAAAAGATTGAATAAAAGGCAGGAAGAGGTTCTTAGGATAATTGTAAACTCTCACGTGCAGTCGGCGATGCCCGTCAGCTCTAATTTTATCGCCGATGCCCTTGGCCTATCGAGCGCGACTATACGTAACGTTATGGTTGAGCTGGAAGAGATGGGGTATGTTACGCACCCGCACACATCTGCCGGAAGAGTGCCTACGGACGAAGGCTATAGATATTATATAGATTCATTGATGCGGATAAGAAGCCTGAACGAGCATATAATCGAAACCATCGAGGAAAATTACCACCGCGGCATTCATTCCGTAGAAAATATCATGGAAAAGACATCCGGCCTCATATCAGACCTTACCAAATATGTGGGTATAACCATAGTGACGCAGCTTGAGAAGGTATATCTTGACGGAACGAGCCATATACTTGAGCAGCCGGAGTTCCGGGACTTTAAAAAATTGTACGCTATCTTCAAATGTTTCGAGGATAAGAATACTATACTGCATGTCTTATGCGGCGAAACGGATGACGGCAGGCTTGCAATTTCCGTAGGCAGAGAAAACAAGCTTGGTTATTTGAAAGATTGCAGTATCGTGAGCAGGGGTTATAAAAAAAGAGGCAAAATATCGGGAAGATTGGGCGTCATAGGGCCCAAGCGCATGGTATACGAAAAAGTGGTGCCGATGGTAGAATTTTTGGCATCCGCGCTATCCGAAGTATTGGACGAAATTGATGGAAAATAATAAAAATAACCTTGATATGACGATCCCTAAAAAGGAATATGAAGCGCTTCACGATAAGTATCTGAGGGCGTGCGCTGAATTAGAAAATACGAAAAAGCGCCTTGAGAAAGAGAGGATAGATTCCGTAAAATACGCCAATGACAGCCTACTGTTGGAATTTTTGCCGATATTGGATAATCTGGAGATCGCGGAGAAGCATATAAAAGAGGCGAAAGATTTCAAGGCGGTGCAGGAAGGCGTAGATATGATCCAGCTGCAGATGCAGAATTTTTTAAAGGATATCGGCGTAGAGAGAATAAAGACGGTAGGGGAAAAATTCGATCCTAACCAGCACGAAATAGTCGAGGTGGACGAGTCAGTCAAAGAAGGCGATGGCTTTATAGCGGAAGAATTGAAACCGGGTTATAGGATAAACGGCCGGCTTTTAAGGCCGGCGTTGGTTAAGATTGGTAACGGGAAAAACCTCGGCAGTTGAACCAAAAGACTAAAGACGGTGAAGACACTCTGGGGACATTCTCCGTCAAATAATGCAAGTGATTTTTGGTTCGACTGCGCTCACCATTCCCTCGAATACATTCGACTACGCTCAGTATTCGCCCTGAGCCTGTCGAAGGGGCGAACCATCCCGAGCGAAGTCGAGGGATTAAGGAGAGTGTCCCCGCCCAGTTACTATGCAAAGGAGGATTTACATGGCTAAGGTAATAGGAATAGATTTGGGTACATCAAATTCTGCGGCGGCATACATGGAGGGCGGCAAACCCGTGATTATTCCTTCTGCCGAGGGAGCGGGCGTTGCTTCGGGAAAAGCGTTTCCTTCATACGTCGCGTTTACAAAGGATGGCCAGCGATTGGTAGGTGAACCGGCGCGCCGCCAGGCGGCGATAAACGCCGAAGGCACCATACAAGCCGCAAAACGCAAAATGGGGACAGATTTCAAATTTAAGGTTTACGGCAAGGAATACACGCCGCAGCAGATATCCGCGTTTATCCTGCAAAAGATAAAACAGGATGCGGAAGCGTATTTAGGGGATAAAGTAGAAGAAGTGGTAATCACCTGCCCGGCGTATTTTGACGACAACCAGAGAACCGCTACAAAAGATGCGGGCGAAATCGCGGGATTAAAAGTTTTAAGGATAATAAACGAACCCACGGCCGCTTGCCTTGCTTATGGTCTTGATAAATCGCAGAAAGAGCAGAAGATAATGGTTTTTGACTTCGGCGGCGGTACGCTGGACGTCACGATCATGGAAATGGCTCAAGGCGTTTTTGAAGTCAAATCTACCTCGGGTGATACCCAGCTTGGCGGTACCGACATGGATAATGTGCTCATCGATTATATCATTAATCAATTCAAGCGCGAAACCGGGATAGATTTACGCAACGACAAAATGGCGGTGCAGAGGCTGCGCGAAGCGGCGGAGAAAGCCAAAGTCGAACTTTCGTCCACGCTCGCCACCGACATAAATCTGCCGTTCATTACGGCGGATTCCAGCGGGCCCAAACATCTCACGATGGCGATTACTCGGGCGAAGTTGGAAGATTTGATATCGCCTATTATAGACCGCTGTAAGCATCCCATGGAACAGGCGATCAAGGATGCGAAATTATCGCCTCGCGACATCGACCGCATAATAATGGTCGGCGGCCCGACGAGGATGCCTATCGTCCAGAAGTTTCTCGAGGATTATGTGGGTAAAAAGATAGAACGCGGCGTTGATCCGATGGAATGCGTGGCGCTTGGAGCGGCTATTCAGGCCGCGATCATTAAAGGCGACATGAAAGACGTATTGCTTCTTGATGTTACCCCGCTATCCCTGGGAATAGAAACTCTTGGCGGGGTGAACACGAAACTCATAGAGAGGAACACGACTATCCCGACGAAAAAGAGCCAGATATTTTCTACCGCCGCGGATAATCAAACAGCGGTCACAATTCGCGTGATACAGGGGGAGAGGCCGATGGTCGACGCCGAGGGTAATGTGGAATTAGGCAGATTTGACTTAGTAGGCATTCCGGCGGCGCCGCGCGGAGTTCCGCAAATAGAAGTCGCTTTTGACATAGACGCCAATGGAATCGTGCATGTTTCCGCAAAGGACTTGGGAACCGGCAAAGAGCAGTCTATACGTATCACTGCGCCCAAGAAACTTTCCAAGGAAGAGATAGAGAGGATGGTAAAGAACGCTGAGAAGTTTGCCGCCGAAGACGCAAAAAGAAAAGAAGAAGTCGAGCTTATTAATCAGGCGGATACTTTTGTCTATGCCACAGAAAAATCTCTCAAGGATTACGGCGATAAAGTAAGCCAGCAGGAACGCGCTGACATAGAATCGAAACTCAATGACCTGAAGACTGCCATAAAAGATAAAAATCTAGCGAGAGTGAAAAGCGCGATGGATGCCCTGACGAAAGCGGCGCATAAACTGGCCGAAGAGATATATAAGCAGGCGTCTAAGAAGAAACAGGAAGCCAGCGACCAAGGGGAGTCCCGAGCAAACGCGAGGGATAACCAGAAACCAGAAGAAGCGCAGGATAAGTCCGCCGAGGGCGCCGCGCCTGCCGGCGGGCAGGGATCCGCCTCTGGCGGAAAAAAAGACGAAGACATTATAGATGCCGAATACAAAGAAGACACCGACAGCCATAGCAGTTGAACCAATAACGTAAGAAGACATCAACAGACAATATGGGGACACCCTCCGTCGCATAATGCAAGTGCCTTTTGGTTCGACTGCGCTCACCATTCCCTCGAATACATTCGACTACGCTCAGTATTCGCCCTGAGCCTGTCGAAGGGGCGAACCATCCCGAGCGAAGTCGAGGGATTAAGGAGAGTGTCCCCGCCAAGTTAAAAATATGGCAAGTGCAAAACGCGATTACTACGAAATACTGGGCGTTAAAAAAAGCGCCACGCTGGACGAGATAAAGAAGGCATATAGAGAATTAGCCCTCCGTTACCATCCTGACAGGGTGCCGCACGAACAGAAAAAGGAAGCCGAGGAGAAGTTTAAAGAGATCTCCGAGGCGTATGCGGTATTGGCTGACTCCGAGAAGCGCGCCCTTTACGATCAATACGGCCATTCCGGAATAGACCAAAAATACGCCTACGAGGATATTTTTAAGGGAGCCGACTTCAGCAGCGTGTTCCAGGATCTGGGCGATTTTGGCTTAGGCGGCGGTATTTTTGAGGATATATTCGGCGATCTGGGATTTAATAATATCTTTGGCGGAAGAGCGAGCCGCGGCGGCAGAGCCCGAAGAGGCCATGACTTAGAAATCACCGTCGATATAATCTTAGAAGAAGCGGCTTCCGGAGTCGAGAAGACCATAACAGTCCCGCGATACGATACCTGCCCCACATGTTCAGGCAGCGGAACGAAGCCCGGAACCAAAAAAGCGACTTGTTCCCAGTGCAGGGGCTCCGGCCAAATGGTCGTATCTAACGGATTTTTCCAGTTAAGGCAGACTTGTCCTAAATGCCGCGGAGAAGGTTCCGTAATACAAACCCCCTGCCCCAACTGCCGCGGAGAAGGCAGGGTCAGGGAAGCCCATAAAATTAAAGTAAAGATCCCGCCCGGAGTAGACAGGGGTTCCCATTTAAGAGTAAGGGGCGAAGGCGAGGACGGGACCGCGGGTAGGGGCGATTTATATGTAATTATGGAGATAGAACACCATCCGGTATTCGAAAGGCATAATAACGATCTATTGACGGAAATAACCATTAGTCTGCCTAAAGCCATATTAGGCGGTGAGACAGATGTGCCCACACTTGACGGCCATGTGAAAATGAAGATCCCGGCCGGTACGCAAAGCGGAAAAGTATTTAGAATTAAGGAAAAAGGCATTCCTGATCTGCGCAATAAAATACCCGGCGATGAATTGATCAGGGTTATCGTGGATATACCCAAGCGCCTGACGCCGGAGCAGCGCAAACTTATCGAAGAGTTTGCAAGGTTATCGGGCGAGGATTTTAATAGGAGTACTTTTACGGATAAGATAAAGAAAGCGTTTAAGTGACGGAAAGGAACTAACGTGCCGACATACGAATACGAATGCAAAATTTGCGGACACCGCTTTGAGGCCTTTCAAGGAATGTCGGATAAACCGATAGAAAAGTGCCCGAAATGTTCCTCGCCTGTTAAGAGACTGATAAGCGGCGGCGCGGGCATAATATTCTCCGCCCGAGGCGGATCCGCCTACGGTGGAAAAGGATCGGGTTTTTACCAGACCGATTATAAGAATAAGAGTTCCAGAGGCAAAGCCAGTTGCCCCGAGAAGGATAAAAACAATCCTGCTTGCGGATGCTGCGGGTGAGGGTGATTGATGAGGAGAGACGGCAAAAAAGGTTTCTTGAAATTTTGGTTTCCTGTTATAATATATGCCATGGTTATTTTCTGGGGTTCGTCTCAGGATAGCTCTTTTTTAGTGAATATTGAAGTCAGCGGTTTAGACAAGATACTGCACATTGCGGAGTACTCACTTCTGGGTTTCCTCCTCGCAAGAGCTATCGCGGGCCCGGCAAAAAAGATTTCTGTAGCAACTTTAGTATTTATAACTTTTATTATAGGGACCCTTTACGGCTTGACGGATGAATTTCACCAGTATTTCACGCCCGGCAGGACCACAAGTATTCTGGATCTTTTATCCGATTCCATCGGGAGCTTTTTAGGAGCGGTAACTTTTATCGCATTCAACAAGAAAATCGCCTTCGGCAATAATCCCCTTCGGGGAGGGAGCGGGGCTCCACTAAATGGCTAAGATCCTACCTTTTAAGGGAGTGTTATATAATAAAGACAAGGTCAAGAACTTAGAGGCAGTGGTATCCCCTCCGTATGACGTAATCTCTCCCGCCATGCGAGACGAATTGTACAAGGCGAGTGAGTATAATATCGTGCGAATAATACTGGGCAGGGATTTGCCCGAAGACAATAAGTCCGATAATAAATATATCAGGGCAACTCACTTTCTGGCGGAATGGCTGAAAAAAGGCGTTCTTAAAAAGGCGAAATACCCGGCGATATATGCATACGAGCAGGAATATTTATATAAAAGTAAAGTGAAGAAGCGCATGGGTTTTGTATCCTTAATGAGGGTAGAGGACCCTAAAAAAAGCTTAGTCCTCCCGCACGAATATACTTTCCGAAAACCCAAAGAAGACAGGCTAAATCTGATCCGCAGCACAAAAGCAAATACCGAACCGATCTTCTGCATCTTCCGGGACGACGCAAGCCGGGTAACCAACACTATAAAAGAATATACCAGAAAAGCGCGCCCCATTATCGATATACATTTTGAAGGTATAGGAAATAAGGTCTGGAGCTTGACAGATTTAAAGACCATAAAGAAGATAGAAAAAGAGCTGGATAAAAAGCAGGTATTCATAGCGGACGGCCATCATAGGTATGAGGTATCACTCGCCTTTAGAAACGAAATGAGAGGGAAGCTGGGCTTCGTAAAGGCCAAAAAATTCGATAACATCATGGTGTACTTTTCAAGCCTTACAGACGATAATCTGACCATTCTTTCTACTTACAGGGTGATAAAAAATCTGGGCGGCATGGATTGGAAGGCGGTTGGATCTAAATTAAGCCCCTATTTTAAAATCGAAAATGTAAAGACAAAAAATGCCATGTTTGATGCCCTGGAAAAGCTGAAAACGGGATACGCCTTCGGTACCTATTTTAAAAACGGCAAATTCTACGTCCTGAAACTGAAGGACGAAGCCATATTAAACGAAGTGATAAAGGAAGATAAATCACGCGAGTGGAAAAGACTTAATGTTACCGTTCTCCATTTTTTGGTATTCGGCCGCATCCTTCACGTAGAAAAGTTTTCGTCTAATGACGAAAATATTGTGTATACGAGAGACGAAGATGACGCCATACGTCAAGTGGACAACGGTAAGTGCGAGATAGCGTTTTTCCAGCTTCCGACGAAGATGCGCCAGGTGCGGGACATAGCGTCGAGCGGCGACAGGATGCCGCACAAGTCCACGTATTTTTATCCAAAGCCCTTAAGCGGGCTGGTGATGAATAAGTTTTGATAATGTAACAAAGTATGCTGACATTTTACACAGATGATCGCAGATTAGACCCTTCCTTAAAGGATAGGAAGGTCTATCCTTTAGGATTAAAAGATACAGATGATCACAGATGTCTGTGCTCATCTGTAAGCATACGATTAGCATAAATCTGTGCTAATCTGTGTTAATAGCCAAGTGATATATGCAATTAAGTGACATAAAAGAAGCGCTGAAAAACGGCGAAATTAAAAAAGTGGCGGATCTTACGGGGGCCGCCATTGACGCGAAATTATCTATTAGGGGTATACTGGACACTTTGATAGGGGGGATGGATGAAATAGGCAGAAAGTTCAAGAATAATGAGATATTTATACCCGAGGTCCTTATATCCGCAAAAGCCATGCACGCCGGTTTGAATATCCTCGAGCCGCATCTTTCTAAAAGCGGGATAAAACCCGTCGGGAAAATAGGCATAGGGACGGTAAAAGGCGATCTGCACGATATAGGAAAAAATCTTGTCGCGATGATGTTCCGGGGCGCAGGTTTTGAAGTTTTGGACCTGGGCATAGACGTGCCGGTTGAAAAGTTCATAGATACGGTAAAAAACAAAGATGTAAATATAATAGCGATGTCGTCGCTATTGACTACCTCTATGGGCTCGATGAAACAGGTAATGGCGGAACTTAAAGCGCGCGGACTTATCGGTAAAGTGAAGACCATGGTCGGGGGCGCCCCCGTTACGGAAGAGTTTGCCTCATCCATCGGGGCTGACGGTTACGCTAAAGACGCGTCATCGGCGGTGGATAAGGCGCGGAAACTTATCGGTTTGCGCAAGTAGGGCAAATGTTGTATAATATGGAGTTATATGGTACTATTCGGAAAGCCAAGATATACTATAGTAAAGGTAGCTAAAAAGAAAAAGGATATCCCCGAAGGATTGTGGACTAAGTGCGAGGATTGCGGGGAGATCATATACAATAAAAAACTCGAAGAAAATCTCAAGGTCTGCCCTAAGTGTAATTACCATTTCAAAATAGGCGCCTATGAGAGAGTAAGCGCACTTCTCGACAAAGACACCTTCAAAGAATTCGATAAGAATATCCAATCTAAAGACCCGCTTGGTTTTAAAGGCCCCAAGAAGTACAAAGACAAGCTTGAACATGACAAAAAGGCCACAGGATTAAAAGAAGCTGTCATATGCGGCGAAGCTAAATTAGAAGGCAAAAAAGTCATCGTGGCGATTACGGATTCCCGTTTCATAATGGGCAGCATGGGCTCGGTAGTCGGCGAGAAGATAACGCGCGCTATAGAAAAAGCGACGCAAGCCAGGATCCCTATTATTATCTGTTCCGGTTCGGGCGGCGGCGCAAGGATGTACGAGGGCATGTTTTCTCTTATGCAGATGGCGAAGACCAGCGCGGCCGTCAGTATGCACAACAAAGCGGGGCTTTTATTCATTTCGCTTCTTACTAATCCGACGATGGCGGGTGTAATGGCGAGTTTTGCCTCACTAGGCGACGTCATGATTGCGGAACCGAAAGCTCTCATTGGGTTCACGGGGCCGAGGGTTATCGAACAGACAATACGGCAGAGATTGCCGCAGGGCTTTCAGCAATCAGAGTTTATGCTGGAGCATGGCTTGGTAGATATGGTAGTGCACCGCAAGGACTTAAGAGGCGTCATATCACACCTTATAGATTATTTGTCTTGATTTGCATATTTGTAGCGGAGGTTTAAACCTCCGCTACAAAAGTTGCGACGGATTTTTATTGCAAAGAGCGCAGGCATAATTTATAATAAGGCGATTAAGACGAAAAGAGCGAATAATGTCGCAAGTAAGCCTGAAAAATGTTTCGAAGGTGTATACCGGTGATATCGAGGCCGTAAGAGATATCTCTTTAGGCGTCGAAAGCAAGGAATTTCTTGTCCTCGTCGGCCCTTCCGGATGCGGCAAGTCGACTGTCCTGAGAATGATAGCGGGACTGGAGGAGATTACAAAAGGCGAAATATATATAGGCGATAAATTAGTCAATGATGTTCCCGCCAAAGACAGAGACATAGCAATGGTCTTTCAGAATTACGCCTTATATCCGCACATGAACGTCTATACCAATATGGCGTTTGGCCTTAAATTGAGAAAAATCCCCAATGATGAAATCGAAAAACGCGTAAAAGAGGCAGCAGCGATTTTGGGCATAGACGGCCTTCTCAAAAGAAAACCCAAGGAATTGTCGGGCGGCCAGAAGCAGCGCGTAGCCGTAGGGCGGGCGATAGTGAGAAAACCGCTCGTTTTCCTTTTTGACGAGCCGCTTTCCAACCTTGACGCGAAATTCCGCGTGCAAATGAGGACGGAGATACATAAACTCCACAACCGGCTTAAAACCACTATGATATATGTCACGCATGACCAGGTCGAGGCCATGACGCTGGGCGACAGAATAGCGGTGATGAGAGACGGCATCATACATCAATGCGACGCGCCGATGGCCGTCTATGATAAACCGGTGGATAAATTCGTAGCCGGTTTTATCGGAAGCCCTCCCATGAACTTTATTAACGGCGTTATAAACAAGAAAAACGGGAGATTGTTTTTTGACGAAGGTAATTTTCAGGTCGGGATTGTCGATAAGATGATAGGCGCGCTTTCCCCTTATGCGGGAAAGAATGCGATATTCGGCGTAAGGCCGGAAGACATATATGATAAACTGTTTGTCACAAAGGCCCAGACGGAAGATACCGTTACCGTGACGGTAGATGTCGTTGAAACCATGGGTTCGGAAGTATATCTTTACCTTAATACGCAGAAACACTCCTTTGTAGCCCGAGTAGGAAGCCGCAGCACTCCGGAAATGGGTAAGAAGCTCGACGTAGTCTTTGATATGAATAAAGTCCATTTCTTTGACAAAGAGACCGAAAAGACGATCATATAGTCAAAAAATGAAAAAATATATTATAGGAGTGGATATCGGCGGTACTCACACCAAAGTTGCCCTGCTTGATTTAAGCGGCCACATCCTCCACAAGACAGATTTTCTTACCAAGAATTATAAAAGCGAAAGATTGATAAAAGCGGTCTTCTTAGCGGTTGAGAGTATCATAGAAAAAAAGAATATCCGAAAACGCGATATATTGGGACTGGGTATAGGATTGCCAGGCCTCGTCGATTTTAAAAAGGGCCTGGTTTTTTGTTTGACCAACATCCCCGGCTGGAAAAACGTGGCGTTAAAAAGGATCCTTGAGAACAAAATCGGCCTGCCTGTTTTTGTAGATAACGATGTCAAGATCATGGCGATGGGCGAACTTCGATTTGGAGCAGGCAAGGGCTATAAAAATATAATATGCATGACGCTCGGGACGGGCGTCGGAGGCGCCGTTATAATAGACGGCAATTTATACAGAGGTTCATCTTTAGTCGCCGGCGAGATAGGGCACATTCCTATAAACGAAGCCGGCCCGTCGTGCGATTGCGGCAGTTCCGGCTGCCTGGAGGCATATGTCGGCAGGGAATATTTTCTGAATAACGCGCGCAAAAGGTTAAGGAACGCGCCAAGCGCCGCCGTTATGAAAATGACCAAAGGCGATATATCCTTGCTTACGCCGGAAATTTTGCGAGAAGCGGCCGTAAAAGGCGACAGATTTTCCAAAGAAATGTGGCGGGAGATGGGTTTGCATATCGGAAATGCGCTGGCCGGCGTTGTAAACCTGCTGAATCCCCAGATTATAATAATAGGAGGGGGGATGGCTGGCGCAGGCGAGGTCCTCTTCGGTTCGATAAGAAAAGCAGTCGCTAAAAAAAGCATGCGGCTTCCCGGAAGGGCCGTAAAGATCGTCAGGGCAAGACTCGGAAATGACGCCGGAGTCATAGGCGCCGCAGAGATAGTGAAAGATAATATTGGGGTCAGACCCTAACAGTTCCTTGGGGTCAGACCCTAACAGTTATCAAGACACTGTCAAGGGTCTGACCCCAAGGAACTGTTAGGGTCTGACCCCAAGGACTGACCCCAAGGAGTAGCTTTGGAGTATGATGTTTAAAAAGTATCTAATAGCAATCATAATTTTCATATCTTTACCGACGGTACTTTATGCCGTAGAACCGACGAAGGAGCCTCTGCCCGTACCGGAAAAGACAGTGCAGGGGACGGTTCAGGAATTTAAAAAGGCGGTTAGTGGCTTGAAGCCGACTGCCGAGGAGCTGAAGAACAAAGAGAGCGCGACGCCGATAGTCGTAAACGGCGATAAAGTCCAATATGACTATGCGAACAGGATGGTCACCGGAACCGGCAATGTTTCTATAACTTACAAGGACGTAAAGCTTACTTGCGATACCATCGTCGTTAATATAGACGAGAAGGAAGGCGTCGCCGAAGGCAACGTGACGCTTTATCAGGAAGGAAATACTTTTACCTCCGACAAAGTCGTTTATAACTTTGCTACCAAAAAAGGCGAATTAGCCAATGGCGCGATGAAGATGCCTCCTTGGTACGGCAAGGCGCAGTTTATAGATAAAGTTGACGACAAGCTATTCATATTGAAAAAAAGTTACGCCACGACTTGCGACCTCGCCCAGCCGCATTACCGCATAGAGGCAAAAACCATCAAAGTATATCTCAACGACAGGATCACTGCCTGGCATGTCTTCTTTTTGCTCGGGAATATCCCGGTCATGTACGTCCCTTACTATAATCACCCCCTTAAGGATAATATGCCTCAGGTCGACATAGTGCCCGGGTATGATAAGGAGTGGGGCGCTTATGCGCTGACCGCCTGGAGATACTATTTTCATCCCGACTCTAAGGGCCATGTCCATTTGGACTATCGGACCAGGAGAGGCCTTGGAACAGGAGTCGACTATAATTACGGCCTGCGCAAATTCGGGCAAGGCTATGCGAGATTTTATTATATCCACGACCAGAAGCCATCCGTAGAAACAACAGACGACAGGTGGCGCATACAGGTCAGGCACAGATGGGAAGTAGATAAAAATAGCGTCATGACGGGCGAATTCCACAAATTGAGCGACAAAGATTTGATAAAAGACTTTTTCTATAAGGAAGAGTACGAGGTAGAAAACCAGCCGCCTACATATTTGTCGTATATAGGCGCAAAAGACAATTACTCTTTTACGCTTTTAGCCGAGAAAAAAGTCAATGATTTCTTTGACGTCGTGGAAAGATTGCCCGAAGCGAGGATGAATATACGAAAGTTAAAACTGCTTAATAACATGAATCTTTATTATCAGAGTGAATCGAACGTCGGGCTGCTTAACAGGAGCTTTCCCAAAGATTCACCCGGAGCCGGCGCCAACGGCAATTATGATTCCGTCAGGGCAGATTCGAAAAACGAATTATCCTACCCGGTCCAGGTTTTTGGTTTCTTGAGCATAAATCCTTTTGTCGGTACCAGGCAGACGTACTATTCAAAAGCCGCGAACAACGATATTGATGTAGTAAGGAACTTTTTTAACTGCGGCAGCGAATTATACGCAAGATTTTATAAGATATACGATGTAGAGACAGACTCACTCGGCCTTGATATTCATGACATAAGGCACCTCATAATACCTTCGGCGAGATATGAATACATCACGACGCCTGACTATAGCTCTAAGGAGCTATTCCAGTTTGACGAAATAGACACTTTAGAGGGAGAGAACGGCGTCAAATTGGCGTTAGAAAATAAATTACAGACAAAGAGGACCGATGAAGCCGGCGAGAAGAAAACAGTGGATCTTCTGACGTTTATAGTTGACACTAAATATATGATAAAGGACGATGACGGAGACGAAAACGAGCTGCTGGATGTTAATTGGAACCTCGAGGTGAGGCCCTATGATTGGATGCTTTTCAAGAGCGACGGAACAATGGATACCAGCGAAAAGAGACTGGATACCGCTAACGCAGATTTTTATTTAAACAAAGGCGAAGATCTTGATTTTGGATTAGGATACCGTTATGAAGGGGGCCTGCACGAAAGTTCGCAGCTAACCAGCCAACTTACCTACAGGATAAACAAGAATTGGAAATTCCGGATATACGAAAGATATGAGTTAAAAGAAAACAAGTTCCAGCAGCAGGAATACACCATATTCAGGGACCTGCATTGCTGGATAGGAGAACTGACCTGCCGCATAAAGGACCAGAGGGATTATACTTTTTGGGTCGCATTCAGGCTTAAGGCCTTCCCGGATATGCCGTTCTTGTTCCGCACGACATACAAAGGACCGGAACCCGGCAACGCAATGCAGCATTAAAAATGGGGACAGATACTATTTTTCCGTGTTTCTTTTTCGTGAAAAATAGTATCTGTCCCTATTTTTTTAAGATCTTAGAATATATAACCATCCACCCGGCAGCGGAGAGTACAGAGATCATCGGCATTACGGGGACCCTGAACCTCGAACCCACGCACAAACCTACGCCTACTACCGAAACTGCCATAAAATACAGGATCGTCAATAACATGAAAAGATGCGTAAGCTTGTCATATCGCGCGAAAAACAGCCCTATTATCCAAAAAACAACCCACGGATAACCGTATATTTTTGACAGGATCTTGATTGGCAGGGATCTTAAGTATTTTAGAGTACCCGGTCTGGTAAAAAATATATTGATGGACTCTGCTGCCTGGGCGGTGTAATACAAAACCGGGCTCATTTTTATATCTTTTGACCGGATCTCCCGGGCGTACTTGTGAGGGAGGCCCATATTTTGAAGGTCTTGTTTGCCTATAATGCTAAATTCCGCGTCCCCCGTTCTAATGTAATTCCTGTAATTCCAGATCCCCGTCAAACTATAAAATGCTATAAGGAATATCAGGCAATGGGCTATCGCTTTCTTGAAATTTACGGCGGGAAGCGAAAAAAGTAAGCCGGCAGCCATACAGAAACCAAGATAATAGCTTATGGGCCTTATATATGTCGCGGCAACAAGCGCGGCGGCCGAGAATATAAGTGTATAAACATTGCGCGTCCTCAGATATTTCAGGAATAAGTACATAAAAATAGCCATGAATACCGTATATAACGATTCGCTTAAAAGCAGGAGGCTTGTCATGGTGACAGGCAGGTCGAAGAGGAAAATAAAAGCTGCCAGGAGAGCTATCTTTTTATCTAATTCATACGCCGCTTTATAGACTAAATATCCCGCAAATGTGATAAGTAGGATCTGGAGCAATATTATTGTGTCAAAGGAGCACTTCAGGGTTCTATTTAGGAAGGCCAGGAAAATAGGGTAGCCCGGCGTTCTGATGACCTCGTAATTTATCTTACCGTCTTTGCCGAAAGCGGCAAAAACGCCCTTTTCTATAAGATTTACACCCGGCTCTACGTAAGTAGGGGTGTCGGGCATGAACTTATAAGAAGGGAAATTGACGACTCCATAGCCGAATACGGCGAATTTTAGAGTGAGCGAAGCTATTATTATTAATATTAACACTTTATTATCATTATTAAGCCTTGAAAGCATGCGGCCTCCTGAGGTGATTTTGGGTCGAATATATTAGCGCGGATATTATATATTTTCTGCTATACAAAAACAAGGAAAAAGTGTATAATGCTCCCTTAGTCCTCAGGGTCAGACCCTTAACAGTGTATTATACGGGCTAGGGTCTGACCCTAAAAACAGGTAGGGTATGCTTGCCAATAAGAAAATAGTAGTAGTCATGCCCGCATACAATGCGGAAAAGACTCTCGAGAAGACTTATAGGGAAATCCCCAGGGATATCGTTGATGATGTCCTGTTAGTTGACGACAAAAGCCGCGATTCCACGGTGCCGAAAGCCAAAGAATTGGGCATAACGACTCACATCCATGATATAAACAAAGGATATGGCGGCAATCAAAAGACGTGCTACAGGGAGGCGTTGCGTAAAGGGGCAGATATTGTAATAATGCTCCACCCGGATTACCAATATCCGGCTAAATTGATCCCTACCATGGCCGGCCTTTTAACCTCCGAAATGTTTGACATAGCCCTCGGTTCGCGTATCTTGGGCGGTATGGCGCTAAAAGGGGGTATGCCGTTTTATAAATATGCGGCAAACCGCGCCCTGACTTTTTTCGATAATTTGATAACAGGGCAGAAACTTTCCGAATATCATACGGGGTACAGGGCGTTTACAAAAGGCGTTTTGCTCAGTCTACCGATCATGGAAAATTCCGACGATTTTATCTTTGACAACGAAATGCTTATGCAGGCGGTATATTTCGGGTACAAAATAGGAGAGGTAACTTCGCCGACGAATTATAACAAGGAAGCCTCCTCCATATCATTCAGGAGGTCGATGGTATACGGATTCGGAATATTGTGGGTCGGATTGAAATTCATGCTTCAGAAGATGGGGTTGGCAAAGTTCCGGATATTTGATAGAAATGGCGGGAAAATAGCACTATAGAAAGATACATCAAAAGCGCTTGCAGTTGAACCAAAAGAGCATAGAAGGCGGTAAAGACAATATGGGGATAGCCTCCGTCGAATAATGCAAGTGGCTTTTGGTTCGACTGCGCTCACCATTCCCTCGAACCATCCCGAGCGAAGTCGAGGGATTAAGGAGACTGTCCCCGAAGAGGTATCATGATAACGATGTTTAAGCCGTATGTGTCCGAAAAAGTCGCGCCGGCCCTGACGGAGATATTGAAGACAAGCTGGATCGGGCAAGGGGCGGCCGCGGATAAAGTCGAGAAGAAATTTGAAAACATGTTCGGCACCTTCGGCGCGTTAACGCTGAATTCCTGCACATCCGCCTTGCATCTGGCATTAGTTCTATCGGACGTACGCGACGGCGATGAGGTGATAACCACGCCGATGACTTGTTCTGCCACAAATATACCGATACTTTATCAAAGGGCAAGGGCGGTTTTTGCCGATATTCAAAAGACGTCGCTTAATATCGACCCGAAAGATATAAAAAAGAAAGTAACTCCGAAAACAAAAGCGATTTTAGTCGTCCACTGGGGCGGCGAGCCGTGCGACATGGACGAGATATTAGCGACAGCGAAAGAACGAAACATTCCTGTAATAGAGGATGCGGCTCATGCCTTGGGCGCGAAGTATAAGGGCAAATATATAGGCGCGGTAAGCGATTTCACATGTTTTTCATTTCAGGCGATAAAGCAGATAACGACCGTAGACGGCGGCATTTTGGTGTCGAAAGACAGCAGCGTTTACAAACGAGGCAAACTATTACGCTGGTACGGCATAGACAGGACCTTTACCGGCGATATATACTGGAAATTTAAAGTCGAAGAGGCCGGTTTTAAATACCATATGAACGATGTTACGGCAACGATGCTCTCCATCCAGCTTGATGATTTGGAAAAAGTCAACTTGAAGAGAGGAGAGATAGTCGGGCGATATCGCGAATCACTGAATAAAGTCCCCGGCCTTACATTGCTTGAGAAGAAAAACGACAGAGAAAGCGGTAATTGGCTCTTTACGGTCCTGGTAGAGCGACGCGACGATTTCGTGAAGATGATGAAGGCAAACGACATCGAGACGCATATGGTCCATATCCGCTGCGACGTTTATCCTATTTTCGGCGGCAAACGGTTAAACCTGCCCGTCATGAATGAGATAGAGCCGAAATACGTATCAATTCCCCTACATCAGGGCCTTTCTGACGACGAAGTCGATAAAGTAATAAAGACTATTAAGAAGGGTTGGTAGCCCGGCAATGAGATGCGATATAGTAATACCCGTTTGGAATATGAAGGAACTTACGGAGCAATGCGTAAATAGCATCACGCGCCGCACCAATTTTCCGTATCGCCTTATCATGGTGGATAATGCCAGCGGTGAGGAAACGCGCGCTTATTTAGAGGAATTGGCAAAGAGAAAAGATATAAACGTCCGCCTCATACGCAACGATACGAACCTCGGCAATTCAAAAGGCGCGAATCAGGGCATACGCGCCTCCGACGCGGAATACGTATGCATACTGGATAACGATACTATCGTGATGGATAATTGGCTGACAGAGATGGTCAACGCGGCCGAGAGCGACGAAAAAATAGGGATAGTGAACCCGTTAAGTAATTACGGCGCGAGAAAACCGTTAGGGCAAAAATGGGAAGACGTAGCCGAGGAGCTATATCGTAAAGGTAAAGGCAGATATATTGAAACGGCCGCGGCAATCGGCTTCTGCTTTCTCATCAAGAGAAAAGTCATTAGCGATATAGGCGTATGGCCGGAGGGTTACGGGCCGGGATATTTTGAAGATACCGAATACTCCATAAGAGCCATAAGAAAAGGGTACAAGGTAGTTATAGCTCAGGGTGCCTATGTGGCGCACCTTGAGCACTCCTCGTTTAAAAAGACAGGATTTTTTAGCGACCTTTTTGCTAAAAACCAGAAGTTGTTTTATGACGAATTCGGGAAATCGAAGAGATTGCTTTATATACTTACCGGCGATAAAATGTTCGGCCTGGATAAAAATGCGCATGAAAAAGCCCAAAACAGGAACTGGATATGGGTATTTCTTCAAAAGGGCTCTCGTCTAAATTTGCCCGATCACGCGTATATAAAACTGTTTTATTTAAACAGGCCATTTTTTGAGGCAAACTGCATATTTCGTGTTTTAAAAAGAAAGAAGAAGTTTGATGTGATATATAGCGACTCTCCGTCGTTGACGCGGAAGTTAAATGCTTTAAAAAATCTGCACAGGGCGGAAGTAGTTTGCACTTAAATGAGCGTGCGAGGGGCAATATGAATATAGGGGTGGTAGGGGCGGGTTATGTGGGCCTTGTGACGGCGACATGTTTTGCCGACTTAGGCAACAACGTAATGTGCGTCGACATAAACGAAGAGAAGATAAAGTCCTTGCGAGGTGGCGTGATACCTATTTACGAACCGAAACTGGAAGGGCTTGTCAGGTACGGGTTGCGTGAGGGCAGGATCAGTTTTACGACAAATCTAGCCGCCGTCGTTAAGAAATCAGAGATAATATTCATAGCTGTAGGAACGCCGCCGAAAGATAACGGCGAGGCCGACTTATCTCAAGTAGAAGACGTGTCGCGTCAAATAGCCAAACTCATGCCGTCTTACAGGCTTATTGTGGAAAAAAGCACCGTCCCCGTGCATACGGGAAAAAGGATAGAAGAGATCATACGGGCCAATAATAAACGAAAAATAAAATTCGACGTCGCTTCAAACCCCGAGTTTTTAAGGGAAGGCCAGGCCGTTGACGATTTTATGCATCCGGACAGGATCGTATTGGGCGTGAGGTCCGAAAAGGCAAAACGTAAACTTAGCGAATTGTACGAGGTCCTTAAAGCGCCCATCTTGGTTACGGACATAGAAAGCGCAGAGTTGATCAAACACGCCTCCAATTCATTTTTAGCTACCAAGATATCTTTTATAAATTCAGTCAGCAATATATGCGCCAAATGCGGCGCCGACATATTAAATGTGGCGCTGGGCATGGGATTGGATAAGCGCATAGGAAAAGATTTTCTTAGCGCCGGCGTTGGGTTTGGAGGCTCTTGTTTTCCTAAGGACATTGATGCTTTTATCAGCATATCGGATAAACTGGGATATGAATTCGGCATATTAAAAGAAGTGAAAAAGATCAATGAGCGGCAGAAAACAATTTTTGTGAAGAAGATAAAAGACGCGTTGCATAGTTTGTCCGGCAAAACTATAGGCATTCTCGGCCTGTCGTTTAAGCCCGACACCGACGACATGAGATGCGCGCCGTCCCTTGATATAATAAATGCGCTTAAAAAAGAGGGAGCAAAAATAAAGGCATTTGATCCTAAAGCGATGAAGAACGCGGGGAAGATAGTCGGGGGAATAACTTTCTGTGATGACGCTTACAGCGCAGCGAAAGATAGCGATTGCCTTGCCGTTGTGACCGACTGGAACGAATTTAAGGAAATAGATTTAAGAAAAGTAAAAAAGTTGATGAAAAGCCCGATCATAGTCGACGGAAGAAATATATACGATCCGGATATGGTCAAAAAGTTAGGCTTTAAATATGCGGGGATGGGGCGCTCATCCCCTTCGGGGATGCTGCGCTATCCCCCTTCGGGGAGGGTTACCCACTAATGATAAACGGCGTAAAAGTTAAAAAATTAAAGGTGATTCCCGACGATAGAGGGAAGCTTATGGAGATATTACGCTCGGACGACAAGATCTTCAAGAAGTTCGGCCAGGTCTACATCACTACCGCCCTTCCGGGCGTAGTTAAGGCATGGCATTACCATAAGATACAGACAGATAATTTTACCTGCGTCAGCGGAATGATGAAGCTCGCTCTG
>Ga0315289_10002627_pt1 | contig 27487 bp, 29 predicted proteins | sample YL17G11_40_MG_FD_203452 | JGI IMG/M metagenome (GOLD analysis project Ga0315289, IMG submission 203452) | Sediment microbial communities from Yellowstone Lake, YNP, Wyoming, USA - YL17G11_40 | ecosystem: Environmental > Aquatic > Freshwater > Lake > Sediment | place: USA: Wyoming | collected...
TCGAGCCGTCAACTAATGGGGAAGAATGTCTGGCGAAAATTCATCAAGCCAGACCTGATATCATTCTCTTGGATATTATGATGCCCAAGGTCAACGGCTATGACACTTTGGCCTCGATCAAAAGCGACCCTAAAACTAAAGATATTCCGGTGATAATTCTTTCGGCGCTGGTCCGAGATATTAATAAAAGTCGAGCGCTGGAGGCCGGCGCTGATGATTACATTATTAAGTCCGAAGTCATGCCGGCGGATGTGATTAAAAAGATTCAGTCGGTTTTGGCCAAATACCACAAGGACGTTTCGATCGAATCGCCCGCGCCGCCGTCCAAAACCGAACCCCCGAATCCTGTCCCTCCGCCAGCGGAAAAGCATCCTCCTCCTCCACCCGCCCAAGAAATTCAATTTGAACCTTCGTCTTCGCCGCCAAAACCTCCGCCCAAGACCAAAAGCGATCCGCCGGTCTATATCAATCCGCCGCCTCAAACGGCCAGATCTTCTCCTTTAGGGCTCTTTTTTTTAACTTTGATGATTGTTTTAATTTTTGCCATTGGCATCTTTTTATATTTGGAGTTACAAAAAATTTCCTCTTGACATAAACTACGATGGTTGATATGATAAACCTAGATTATTCGAAAGGAGTAAAATGGCCGAAGGCAAAGTTATTCTCCTGGTTGATGACGATTTAACCCTTTTGGAAATGTATGAGGATCGTCTTAAAGCCGAAGGTTTTGAGATTGTCCGGGCAACCAATGGCGAAGAGGCCTTAAAAAAAGTTCGCGAAAATCGACCACAGCTGATCATTTTGGATATTATGATGCCCAAGGTTAACGGTTTTGATGTCTTAAAAAATCTCCGGGCCGATCCCGAATTTAAAAATATCCCGATTATTGTTTTAACCGCTTTAATTCAGGATGTTGATCGTCTTGAAGGCAAGAAGCTGGGAGCGACTGATTACATTGTCAAATCGGAAACCATGCCCGGGGAAGTCGTCGCCAAAATAAAAAAAGCCCTGGGGGAATAAAAAATCCGAAATTCTAAATCCCTGCCTTGCCGGCAGGCAGGCGAAATCCGAAACAATATTTAAAATTCTAAATTCAAAATGTTTAAAACATTAATATTTAAATATTAGAATTTGTTTCGAATTTAGTGCTTCGTGCTTCGAATTTATCCGCCTTTGGCGGATTAATAGTTCTCAAACGGATTACTTCGGCCAAAACCCGATTCGCCGGGAAGATTGATCGGCTGACCATAAGTTTTTAAGTTCAAAAATTTTTCGAGCGTTTCGTCAGAGACTTTAATATTTTCGAGATTTTTCTCTAAAGTAATTTTATCTTTGTAAAAGGCAGACCCCGTAATGGCAACCTGGGCGGAAAAAACTCCCGGTTGTTTAGGGTCGGTTTTTGACTGGAGCGAGATGCTTTTTAAGGAAATTAAACGGCTGCTGGTTTCCAGGGCTTTTAAAAAATTCATAAAATCGGCGAAACTGCCGGAGAGTTTCATCGTAAAATCGACGGTCTTGGCCCCGCCGGTGGTTGAAGAAGGCGACGAAGTTTGGGGACTCGGACTGGGGTTTTTGGCCGCCGGGGTAGGCGTTTCTTGTTCTTTGGGGGCTTCCTTGGGTTTTGCGAGGGTTGTTTCTTCCAAGGCTAAATTATTTTGCTCGGCTAAGGCCGACAGTTCGATGACTAATTGACCGACTTCTTCTCCTTCGGGGATGTATTTCTGGGCAATTTCCGCCACTTGACTTAGATTTTTATTGTTCTGAAGGGCATCCAGGGCTTGTTTTTTTTCATCAATGATTTTTAAATTTTCTTTGGCTTGAGAGAGAGCCTGCCAAGAGGAGAGAATTGAAGAAACCACCGGTCTGATTAAAAAGAAAACCAGGCCGCCACCAGCAATTAAAGTGAAAATAATAATCAATAATGGTTTAGTTTTCATTTATTTTCCAAATTGAATTCCAAAGTAAATTTGACTTTACCAGCTGCTTCCTGATCCTGCGTCTGACTTAGGCTGGAACTTTTGAAAGTGACATTTTTGAAGAACGCTGATTCTTCCAATTTGTCTTTAAATTTAATGATTTCTCTTTCGCTGGTGGTATTTCCCTGAAGAACAAAATTGGGAGTTTTATCGGCATCCATGTTTAAATTATCAAATTGGACATCGCTGGGGGCCGAGTTATTTAAATCTTGGAGGACTTGCGACCAGGAAACTCGATTTTTGGCAATCGCCTGAGTTGTCTGCCAGCGGTCATTGATGAAAACCGCCCGGTCTTGGAGATCCCCATATTGGTCAAGGACACCAGTATTCTTTTCAATCTCATTTTTGGACGAATTGAGATTGGTGGCGAAGGTTGACTCAAGGGAACGGGCAATAATTCCCAAAATAGCGACGGCTAAAATAATAACCACGCAAATGCTCAAAAGGGAAGCATTACGCTTAGCGGCAATCCGTTTCATTTTCAGTTGTGGGGGAAGGAGGTTGATGTTAATCATAATACAGATACTAAATACGAATTATTTACGAAAATACAAATATTTTTCGTATTTTTGTATTGTTTTGTATTTCGTATCATTCTATATTCTTTTCTTTGCCAGGCCGATGACCGAGGCGTATTTGGGATTATAAGTTTTAGTAGAAATTAAGGGCCAACCGATTTCTGTTTTAATCCGCGTGGCCGATTCAATCGCTTTGGCTACTCCTTCGGTATTGGCTCCGCCGCCGCAAAGAATGATTTTGTGAAAAATGGTCGCCTGGCCGATCCGATTTTGGTAATACTTAATAAAATTGATAATTTCCCGGGCAATGTTTTTGACATTTGCCTGAAAGTCGCTTACCAGGTCGTCGCCGCCGGCGGAAATGGTTGAGGTCAGTTTAATCGTCCCCTGATCATAACAAATAATACTCGAGGTTTTCGCCCCAATGTCTAAAATTAGATAAGGACCGTTGTCTCTGGGGGGAATTAGAGCCCGGGTTGCCGCCACTGGTTTGGTCTCAAGGCTGGAGAGTTCCAAACCCGCCTTGCTGATGGTTTCGGTCAGCGAATCAATAATGATTTTTGGCGCTGCCACCACCAAGACATCAATCGTATTTTTGCCCGGAAGATTGCCGACAATTTGCCAATCAAGATAGGTTTCATTTTGGGGGATGGGAAAGAATTCATTGGCCTGGGAGGCGATATTTCGATTGATTTCCTCCGGCTTCATCATCGGCAGATCAATCGATTTGGTAAAAACTAAGGATTCCGGCAAGGCCGAAGAAACGATTCGGGCGGAAATTGGATGAGGTTTGGCATTTTTCATTGCCTGAACGATGGCTTGGGCGACTTTATCTTTATCCTTAATGCCTTCTTTAGTTAAAGTTTTTGGGGGAATCTCAACTTCGGAGACTCCTAAAAGCCGAGCGCCCGGACCATCGCCTTTAAGTTGCATCACTTTCAAAGTTTTATAGCCAATATCCAAACCTAAGGTCGGTTTCTTTAAACCCAAAACCGATTCGTACAAAAAATCCTCCTTATTTATTTCATCTTAACATAATTCCTTATTTTTAGAAATTCGGATTTCGAGCTTCGGATTTCCCCGACGTCACGTCGGGGTTAGTATTCTTCTTCCCAGTGGTTAATTTCGATTACGGGAGTATCGGTGGGGTCATTGAGAGTGTCTTCAACCACCGGGTCAGAAAAATGAATCACCATTGTTCGGCCATTGACGTAATTTCTTCTAGTAAGAAGAGCGCCCGTAAATTCGACCACACTAGTTGAACTCAAAAAATCGCTTTTTTCACCGGCATAGACTAGTCCGTTGCAGGAAGCTGAAGTTGGGCAGAAAATGCCCTGTTTTTCGACGATGAAGCCGTGCTGGGCCAGAACGCCCGAAGGCTGATTCTCTCCTGGTTTGGTCATATTTAAAGTGCCGTTTTGATTTGATTTGCCGACGGAAATTGTACCCGAAGAAGCCAAAACGCCATTAATGGTAAAGCTTCGGTCTTTGGCAATCTCCAAAGAACCCTCCACATAGACAACCCCATCGACCGAAGCTGAATTGGTTCCGCTGGGGAAAAAGTAGTCATCAAAAGCTTTCTGATCGGCAAACAAATGTCCGGCGGTAAAAGCCTGGCTTTTATAGGAATTAGGTGTTTTATCAAAATCGACTTCGGGCATTTCACCGGCCACCACCTGAGAAATGGTGCAGCCAGGCGAAGAGCTGCACAAAGGGGGCGGATTTAAGGGATCCGGGTCATTGTCAATATAACATTGGCAATTAACAATTGAGTCTTCAAGTTTAAGATTGGAGGAAGGGCTAATGTCATATTGAACTTTATTTTCGACTTTTAGGTTTGATTCATCAGTAATGCTTAAGCTTTTGCCGGAAATTATACTGCCACCATAAACAGTAATCGTCGCGTGTTTAAATTCAAGGTCGCCAGTTGATTGGCTTCCGGCCGAGGAATAGATTGCCCCGTCATAAGGGTAATTATCTTGAGTCCCTTGGGCAATTTCTTGGACAATCTCTCGCTTGGCTTGCCGTAAACCCATCGTAAAAGTCCCAATCGAAGTAATAGTCGCCACCCCCTTGGCATCGTTTTGAATGGTTACAGTGTAGCTTCCATTATTAAGAAGAGCCGGACTATTGTGGGTAAATTGCGTCGAGTTAGCATCGCCCAAAAGAACATCCCTTGCGCCACCGGGAGCGGTGTCATACTGGACCCGATAAATAGATTCCTGGACACCGGCTTCGGCCAAAGAAAGAGCAATTTGCGATCCTTTATTATTGCGGGCAATCGCCAATTCGGAAAAAAGGGCATCGGCATAAAGATAGGTGATACCAACTAAAACAAGCATCAGAATTAAAATAGTAATCGTAATGTATCCCTTGGTTACCTTTAGTTTAGTTTTGAGTGTTGACATCGTTATTTTTAAATATTTCTCGGATAAACCTTGGTTTCAAATTGAAAACTGCTTGAATTATCCGAAGCAGTCAAATGAATCGTAATCGTATTTATGCCCCAAAATTGAAGAGAGGATATCTTTTCCGCTTTAATTTGATCCCGATAAACTTGTTCTTGAGCGTTCTCGGCTGACCAAAGGACGCATTCGTCGTAACCGGTCAAAGTATAGAAAGTTATTTTTCGATGGAGCTCATTTCCCGAAAGATAGTAGGTGACATACTGGATTTCGCAGTTTGTCGGCAGGGGAGGTTGGGTTGGCACGATCACATGGCCGTCTTGAAATGTAATGGTTGAAGGAGGCGTGCCCGCCCCCGGGTTTTCAGGTAAGGGGGGTGGGAGAATTTCCAATGATTGGCGGATTTCCCTCGACATTCTTTCCAGGGCAATCCGGGCATTTTGGGTAAGTTCGGCGTTTTTGGAATTTTTTTGATAAGATTGATAACTCATCTGATAGACGGAATAACCGGCCATAATAATCACCGTTCCCAAAAAAACCACCGTCAAGATCTCAACAAGGGTAAAAGCCTTAGATTTTTTGCTTGCCCGCCGTAGCCTTGGCGAAGGCGGGGATTTTGGATTTTTCATAATTAATGTTTGGCTTTAATGGTGGCAATTTGAAAACTTCTTTCCCCTGTTTCATAAGGCCAAAAAACCGTGACGGTAATTTTTTTCATATATTGGTTGGCCTCGGTTTGGGTATAACTGGGAGTGAGAGTAGCGGAATCAATGTAGGCGATGTCAATCTGTTTTTGAAAATTATTAAAAGGACTCTCCAGATCAGTTGGATTGCCTGGTGGGCCAACAACCAGATTATCAAAATTTTGGGCTAATTCTTCATCAAGAAATCCGGCAGCTAAATTCGAAGCAATCGTTTCATTGCGGGCGGTTTTAGTAATTTGTAAACTATAGAAATAAAAGCCGGCCACCCCCAAAAGGCCGATTTCTAAAACAAAAACCGCTAAAAGAAGTTCAATCATGGTAAAAGCCCTTTGTGATTTTGGGCTAAAAATTTTTGACTTCATAGGCTTTTGACTTTTTAGATATTAACTACTATTCGGGGCCTATTGTTGGTGTTTGTGTTTGTGTGGGTGTAGGTGTTGGGGTTGGTGTAGGTGTTAAGGTGGGCGTTTGTGTAGGCGTGGGTGTGGGGGTGGGGGTCGGCGTAGAATTAATATCGAATAATTTTATCACCCCGGCGGGCGAGACAATAATTATTTTTGACGAGTAATCTGTCAGACCGACAATAATATTTCCGTTAACATCCGGTCCGCCATCGGCTGAAAAAATTATACTATTTGTATTATTAGGATTATTTCTAATTAATGAATCTAAAGTCAAAGTTATGTTGTTAGGCAATTGAATATTTTCTAAAACCGTAATTGTCGGTGGCGTTGGTGGTATTCCATCCACAAACTTAAAAAAATCAATTGATGTTGGGCTGGTGGTGTTAAATTTGACACCGTGTCTGATTTGAGTCGTCACCGCTTCCTCTTGGGCTTGACGTAATTTGGTGACGATATCTCTAGCCGAAGAGGAAAGCCGAAGCGATGGTAAATAATAATTCACCATCGGGACAGTAATCGCCGCCACAATAACAATAATCGCCATGACGATTAATAATTCGTAAAGGGAAATACCTTTTTTCATAATAAAATCCAAAATGCAAACCTCAAAATCCAAAATGAAAATTAAAAATTCAAAATAATTTTGAGATTTGAGATTTGAACTTTAAATTTATTTTTAAATTACATTGACCAAGGAATAAATCGGCATAATCACCGCCGCCACCACCAACCCGACGCCGGCGCCAATGATAATAATCAAAATCGGTTCGATGAGGGTGGCTAAATTATTGGTGGTGGTTTCCACCTCGCGATCAAAAAAAGTTGCCGTCGTAAGTAAAATATCGTCAAGTTTGCCGCTTTTTTCACCAACAGTAATTAAATGATAAATCATCGGGGCAAAAAGTTTCTCCGTTTTTAAGGAATTCGAAAATGTTTGACCGGTTTCAATTTTTTGGGCCACCCTTTTGAGGGCATCCTGATAGAGACGATTGACCAAGACATCTTGGGTGGTCTTGAGGATGCTAAGAATCGGCAGGCCGGACGCCACCAGCGTCCCGGTTGTCCGGCAAAATCTGGTCATATAGATATTTTTGAGAAGTTTGCCGATGATGGGAACTTTGATTTTAAAACCGTCCCAAAGATAGCCGCCTTTTTGGGTTTTAACCCAGAAACGAGCGGCGAAAATCAAACCGATGATCAAAATCAGAAAAATATACCAATATTTAATAATCAGGTCGCTTCCCCCTAAAATAATTCTCGTAATGAGCGGCAACTCCACCCCCATATCGGTAAAAATCTTTTTAAGTTCCGGGACCACAAAAATCAGCATTAAAATGACAATGCCGACCATGGCGAAAATCACCAAAATCGGATAAGTGACCGCCGCTTTGATTTTGGTGACAAGTTCATAGTCTTTTTGGAGTTCCTCGGCCAGACGCGCCAGCACCTCATCAACCTTACCGCTTTTTTCCCCGGCAGCAACAATGGAAACATAAAATTTGGAAAAAATATTCGGATATTTTGCTAGCGCGGAAGATAGGGGCTTGCCCCCTCTGACCTCTTTGGTTATTTCGTTAATTACTTTGGCAAAATATTTATTTTCCGTTTGTTCTTCCAAAGTGGTAAAAGCGTCAATCAGAGGTAGACCAGACTTGGTCATCATCGCTAGTTGCTGGGTAAAAATAATTTTGTCTTTTAGGTTGACTCGGTTCAAAAAAGAAGAAAGAAAGGGAATTTTGACTTCCGAAATCGTGGCGGTGGCTCCTTCTTGTTTTAGATTGGTGACAAAAAGCCCCTGACCCTGAAGAGCTTTGACCGCCGCCGCCTCATTTGGCGCCTCAAGGGTGCCGCTTTGGACTTTACTTTCTTTAGTTTTACCAGTATAAATAAATTTCATTTTCGTCCGCCTAGTCTTTGGTCACTCGCCAGACTTCTTCTAAGGTGGTGAGGCCATCAATTGCTTTCAAAATGCCATCCTGTTTCATGGTCACCATACCATTTTTAATCGCTTCTTGACCCAAAATCGTCCCCGAAGTCCGCTTGGCGACCAATTCCTTTAAATTATCTTTTAACTCAAAAACTTCGAAACTTCCTATTCGTCCTTTGTAGCCAGAACCGGCACAATTTTCGCAACCTTTGCCGTGAAAAAATTGAATTTTTTTCGGTCTTTCTTCTTTTGGAGGAAGAATTTTCAGCTCTTGCTCGGCCAGGGCTTGCTGACCGGCTTCGACAGTCAGCGGTTCTTTGCAAGCATCGCAAATTCGTCGGCAAAGTCTTTGGGCAACGACGCAATTAACCGAAGAATTGATTAAAAATGGTTCAATTTTCATATCCATGAGTCGGGGGATGGCGCCGGCGGCATCATTGGTATGCAAAGTTGAGAGGACGACGTGACCGGTGAGGGCCGCATGAACCGCCATATCGGCGGTTTCATAGTCCCGAATTTCCCCAATCATAATGACATTCGGATCTTGACGGACAATTGAGCGAAGCCCGGTGGCAAAAGTAAAGTTTATTTTCGGATGGACTTGCGACTGGTTAATCCGGGCGATTCGGTATTCAACCGGATCTTCCAAGGTGACAATATTTACGCCGACATTTTTAATTTTATCAATGACGGCATAAAGGGTGGTAGTTTTGCCCGAACCGGTGGGACCGGTGACTAAAATCATCCCATGGGCTTTGTGAATATTATCATTTAGGGTCTCAAAGGCACTCCCTCGCAGCCCCAATTGTTCCAAAGTTAAGATGCCGGTGGATTTGTCTAAGATTCGGGCAACGACTTTTTCGCCATTGACGGTCGGCAGGGTCGAGACACGAAAATCAACCTCGGCGCCATCAATCACCGTCTGAAATCGGCCGTCTTGGGGGAGCCGGGTTTCATCAATTTTCATATCACAAAGGATTTTGATCCGGGAGGCAATAGCGGTTTGAATTTCTTTCGGCAGGGTAATGACTTCTTTTAAAACGCCGTCAATTCGAAAACGGACAATCACTTCTTCTTCCTGGGGTTCAATGTGGATATCCGAGGCTTTTTCACGGACAGCCCGCTTGACGAGTGATTGGACGATTTTTGCCGCCGGCGCCGTTTCGGTAATCTCTGCCATCGCCGCCTTGGGCAGGTTTTTTTTCGGTTGTAAGATTTCTTCCTCTTCTTCGGCGGATTCGACAATTTTTTTAAGTTCCCCGGAAACGGCGGAATACTGGTCTAAAATGTGATTTAAGTCTTCTTGGGTGCAAATTCGAATATCGAGTTCTTTGCCGGTTTTTTTCTTGACAAATTCAATTGCCTCCCGATCTTCGGGATCAATCATGGCAACAACAAGTTTATCCTCCTTTTCTTCAAGGGGGACGACTTGATAATGACGGGCGATATGTTCTGGCAGGAGTCCGAGAATTCTTTTGGCTACGGTTACCTTTGAAAGATCAACATAGCCAACATTGACCGTGCTACCTTCGAAGGTGACATCTTCCGCTTTTGGTTTAGTACTTAGTTCTTTTTTAAAATCATAACTTGGCCGAAAACGAGCCTTATTTTTTTCGAGTGACAGATAAGTTTTGGCAGGATTTCGGACGTCCTTGATCGTCCGGGGAGGATATTTAATCATCACAAAATTGCCAAAACCCGGAATGTTAACACTTCGGCCGGCGGAAATTTCCGAACTGATGATTTCCTGAATTATATCAAGAGTTTTACCCACTTTTTCCAAGGGAATTAGGGTTTTTTGGGCAATTGCATTTTTGAGTTCTTTAGCTGTCAAAGCCCCTCCAACCTTCGCCAAGGCTTCGGTTGGCAAGCCAACCATAGTTTCAACGTCGGTTGGCAAGCCGTAGGCGAAGTGTTGCCCTCCGTAGCCCGCACTGAAAGTAGAGGACGAAGTCCCATTTTTCAGTAAGGGCGTAGGATGGGCGCTTACTTATTTTTATCATACCACAATTCATCCACAATTTGTATTTTTATGCGTTTGCAATATAGTAAGAGATGGTGAAATTTTAGCTCCGAAGGAGTGCCCGTGGTTTTTTATCGCAAATATCGTCCCCAAAAATTTACTCAAGTCATCGGCCAAGAACATATTGTTCAGACAATCACTAATGCTTTAGCTTCGAAGTCTTTTTCCCATGGTTATTTATTTGCCGGTCCCCGGGGTTCAGGTAAAACAACCCTGGCCAGAATCTTGGCTAAGGCCTTAAACTGTACCGGCAGAAAGCTCGGGAAAGATTCTTTTGAACCCTGTAATAAGTGTCTCTCGTGCAAAGAAATTACCCTAGGAAAATCGCTGGATTTAATTGAGATTGACGCTGCTTCCAACCGCGGCATTGATGAAATTCGTGACTTACGGGAAAAAATCCGCTTTGCCCCGACCAAGGGAACTTTCAAGATTTATATTGTTGATGAGGTCCATATGTTAACCAAAGAAGCCTTTAATGCTCTTTTGAAGACCTTGGAAGAGCCGCCAAAGCATGCGATTTTCATTATGGCGACGACTGAACCCCAAAAAGTCTTGCCAACCATTCTTTCCCGGGTTCAGCGATTTGATTTTCACCGAGCGGAAATTAGCCAGATCAAGATTTTACTTAAGAAAGTCATTGAGGCGGAAAATATTAAGATTGAAGATGAGGCCCTCGAACTGCTTTCACAGCTGGCTTTTGGCTCTTATCGTGACGGACTTTCTCTTCTTGATCAAATTGCCTCGCTTAGAAAAACCATGGCTTCAAAAATCACCCTCGAGCAAGTTCAGCAGGTTTTGGGATTGGCTCAAGAAAAAAGTGTTTTTGACTTTGCCGAAAGTCTTTCTCGACAGGATCGAAAAACCGCTTTTGAGATTATTAATCGGCTTCATCAGCAGGGGATTGATTTGGAAAATTTTACCATCAAGCTTATCGAAATTCTCCGGAAAATCGCCCTCTTTAAAATGGGCGAAAGTCAAATCTTTGATTTGACCCGCGAGCAGCAGGCCAAAGTCAAAATGCTGGCCGAAGTATTTGAAGTTGACAGTTTAATGGTAATGATTGGGGAATTTGCTTTGGCGACTTCGCAAATTAAATCCGCCCCCTTGCCCCAGTTGCCGCTCGAGATATTGGTTTATGAATACACAATGCAAAATGCAAAATGCAGACTGCAAAGTGAAAATGCAAAATTAAAAATTGATCAAAAAAAATCCGAATCCCACATCTCTCATATCTCATCTCATCAATCTTTTTCTCAGGATCTCTGGCAGCAAATTGTCCAAGAGGCGAGGGCTCATAATCATTCGCTGGCCGCCCTTCTCCAAGATGCCGTTTTGGCCGAGTGTCAAGACGAAAACATCACCTTGGCTTTTAAGTTCAAATTTCACGCCAATCTGGTTTCGGCAAAAAAAAATTGCCAAACAATTGAGGAAATTATTCAAAAAATCACCGGTTCTCGCTACAAAGTGACCTGCATCGTCAATCCCGAACTTGTCATCAAGACCCCGCTTGCCAGCGATGAAGAGCTCCTCAACGGCGCCAAAGAGGTTTTTGAGGTGGAGGAGTGAAGCTATAAAGCCTTAAAACTATCAACTATAATTTTTTTATCTTGATCAGAAATTGATGAGTAAAAATGAAGAGTCAAATAGTAATCTTTGCTTGGTGCTTGGAAGGAGTAATTTGACGAATCATTGTAGCTTGTTTTTGAGACTCCTACCGAAGCAAAACATTTATCTTGGTTTACCCACTCGCAATCAGAGTTACCGTAATAAATAGCTCTAGATGGTGCAATATCGCCCTCAACCACTTGCCAATCCTCTTTGATATACACTTGGTAAGAGCCGCCTGCATTTGTACCTCGGCCTTCATAAACTTGGTTATTATCGATTTTCCAACCCGTAGGTGGGGTTGTTGACGTCGGAGTAGCTGTTGGTGTTGCCGTTTGTCCCGGGGTAGAAGTTTTGCTTGACGTGGCGGTTGCGCCAGGCGAGGCGGAAGTTACGGCCGATCTTCCTGTTGTTGGGCTGATGGTGGGGGAAAATGTCCCTTTACTCCCGTAAACATACCAATAAGTAATCCCGCCGCCTAAGACAATGACCGTGGCTAAAACCACCCAAAGCCAGGTTCGAACTTTTGGTTCCATCGACATAATTTTCTCCCTTCTTTTTCTATTTAAGCAGTTTTAAAAATTCCTTTAGAGTAAGTCCCGATTGTTTGATTATACTTTTTAGAACACCCTTTTTCAGATCTTTGGCATGAATCGGTACGGGAACAATTTTACCGCTTTTGTCCATTATTAAATGACTACCAGTTTGTCTTTTTTTAATAAAACCGATTTTGAGAAGCACTTTGACCGCTTCTTTGGGTTTAACGGCAGGTAATTTTTCACCCATATAATTTCTACACTAATTTCTTCTCTGGAACAGAAATTTTTGTAATAAATGTTCCTTCTGGTTCTGTAGGAATTTCTTCTCCCCTATCTTTGAGAACGGATAAATATCCCTCAAGAGCATCTTTAGCCATGGCCATTGCTTCTTCCAAATTTTCACCTTGAGTGATACATCCCGGGAGAGCGGGAACACTAACAATATATCCGCCTTCTTCGGCTGGTTCAAAGACAACCGTATATTGATAAATTTTCCCTAAAAATTTTTGAGACATTTCAAAAGTATTCTATCAGAATTTTCTTTATAAGTCAAAAAAATTAGTGCGCCAAAGAGGTTTTTGAGGTGGAGGAGTGAATAGTTATCCACACAATCCACATGCTTGACGTGCGCGTCAAGCAAAGTTATAAGTAAAAAGTAGTAAGTAATAATTGCAATGTATAATTCAAAAATTAAAGACATAAAACAGAGGACTTTTCAATTTTCTTTAGACGTGATTAACTTTGTTGAAAAAATTAAAAAAGATAATACTGTATATATCATTATTAATCAATTATTAAGATGCTCAACCAGTATCGGTGCCAATATTATTGAAGCTAAATCAGCCTCAAGCCGAAAAGATTTTATTAATTATTATCAAATTGCCTTAAAATCGGCAAATGAAACAAAGTATTGGCTGCTTTTATTAAAAAGTACAAATAAAGTTAATGACAAACAAGTTGATATTTTACTGAATGAATTAGATGAAATTTGTCGAATTATCGCTAAAAGTTTATTAACTCTTAAAGGTAAATAATTTTTAACTTATCACTTGTAGTTTTTACTTTTGACTTTTTACTTTTGACTTAAAGGAGGGCAGAATGCCCGACGCCATCAAGGTTCCGCCCCAAAATGTCGAAGCCGAACAATCGGTTTTGGGGTCAGTGCTTTTGGACAAGAATGCCATTATTAAAATCGCCGATATTTTAAGATCGGATGATTTTTATCGTGAAGACCATACGACTATTTATAACTCTATCTTAAAACTCTTTGAAAAAAGAAAACCGATTGATGTCGTCACCCTCACCGATGAACTCGAAAAAGAAAAAAAACTCAAAGATGTCGGCGGCGCGTCGTATCTGGCAACTTTGGTCAATTCCGTCCCCACCGCCGCTCATGTGACCACTTACGCGACGATTGTTCATCAAAAAGCGACCCTCCGGCGGCTCATTTCCGCCGCCGCGGATATCACTGAACTCGGTTTTGATGAGATGGCGGATTTAGAAACGATTTTAGATAAAGCGGAAAGTGTTCTCTTTAATGTCTCTCAAAAATATACCCGTCAGTATTTCACGCCTATCAAGGATATTTTGGAAGAATCTTTTGAAAGGATTGACAAACTTCATAAGGAAAAAGGGGCCATTCGCGGCGTCCCCACCGGTTTTCGCGATTTGGACAATCTCTTAGCCGGCTTTCAGCCATCGGATCTGATTATTTTAGCTTCCCGACCTTCAATTGGTAAATCGTCGCTGGCTTTAAATATTGCCGATTACGTCGGCTGCGAACGCAAGATTCCCGTGGGTATTTTTTCTTTGGAAATGTCCAAGGAGCAGATTATTGATCGCCTCCTTTGCCTTCGGGGCTCGGTGGATTCCTGGAAACTCCGAACCGGTAACTTGGAAGATGAAGATTTTGGTAAATTAAATTACGCCATGGGCATGCTTTCGGAAACGCCGATTTTTATTGATGATTCACCTTTTTTAAATGTTATGGAAATCCGGACCAAAGCCCGTCGTCTTCAGATGGAGCAGAGTTTAGGTCTGATTATCATTGATTATTTACAACTTATGTCTGGCGTTAATAGCCGCGGCGCGGATAATCGCGTTCAGGAGGTTTCGGAAATTTCCCGTTCCCTTAAGGCTTTGGCGCGGGAACTCAATGTCCCGGTTTTGGCTTTATCCCAACTTTCCCGGGCAGTGGAGCACCGACCGGATAAAAAACCGATTCTGGCAGACCTTCGCGAAAGTGGCAGTATCGAGCAGGATAGTGATGTCGTGATGTTTATTTATCGCGATGATTATTATGATCCGGGAACTGAACGGAAAAATATTGCCGAAATTCTAATCCGCAAACATCGCAATGGCCCGACCGGCGACATCGAATTATATTTCAAGCCTGAGTATATGAAATTCGCCACCGTTGAGAAGAAACTTAAAGAGAAATAGCTTGTTCCGTCTGAGGAGATCCTTCTATTTCGCCGAAGGCGAAGATAAGCTAAGAGGGCGGAAGCCCTCTTAAGCGAGGGTCGGAACAAGCTCCCGAATATATGAAATTTGCGAGTGTTGAAAAAAAACTCAAAGAGAAAGGATAAAGGAAAGATAGAAGACTTGACATTTCTTTGAACTCCGACTATATTTAAAGCTGTAGGTTCTGGAGACGAGCACACGTAGGCACGGGATCTTAAAGAGGTCCGCATCCTTACCCTTGTGGTAGGGGACTTGGGCCGCAAGTGTTCACCTCGTCTCCCTGTCCCGCAGGAAGCGGGGCCTGCCCAACATGGTTGGACCGATAACACATCATATCCTTCATCCATGTTTGGGCAGCCCTCATTCATTTTTAGTTTGGGGAAGTTAAGTCGCCGGTCTGTCTCCCAAAGAACCAAGAGTGTCTGGTGACTTGCTTCCCCGGTGGTCGCTTACGGCGACCAGACCTACTAGAGAGAGGGATTTTGGTGAACATGCCCACCTTAATCTGGCAGGTTGCCATCATTACGCCCCGCACCATCACGGTGCGGGTTTTTACTATATTAAAAGGCGCGATCGAGATCGGCCCAAATAAACTTTAAATTATTGACCGTTCGTCGCGCCTTTGTGGTAAGGGCAAAGTAATTGGCTTTGTCCCTGCCATAAACCATAATGGTCCATAGAAAGGACAGCGTAACTCCACCCTGCCCGCCATCGCTGGTTTGGAGGCTAACTGGCGGGCCTTTTCTGCCGTCAGGTTTTTCAGGTGCTTTTTTGTTTTTGTTTTTCCTTCGATTGTTTGAAAAAACGGCAGGAGGAAAAAGTCTTCTTCTTACTTCTGCCGTCTTCCCTCCAAAACCCATGATTATATTAGTATACACTAAATCATTGCCTTTGTCAAGCTACTGGGCTGCATTTGTGAGGCATTAATTAGAAGTTTATAATATTGCTGTTATGAATTCTCCAATTTTACAAGGACTCAATGACAAACAAATCGAAGCCGTTCAAACCACCGAAGGCCCGGTTTTGATTTTGGCTGGCGCCGGCTCCGGTAAAACCAAAGCCCTCACCCACCGTGTGGCCTATCTTATCAAAGAGAAAAAAATCTCGCCTTACAATATCCTCGTCGTCACTTTTACCAATAAGGCGGCGGATGAAATGATTTTTCGGATTAACCGATTGCTTAGTCAGGAGAGAGAGATTCTAAGTCAAAAAATACCACGGCTGCTGCCCTGGGCCGGCACTTTTCACAGCATCGCGGCCAAGATTTTAAGAAAAGAAATTCAAGTTTTGGGTTTTCGCCGGTCTTTCAGCATTTTGGACGAAGGCGATTCTTTGGAGGCGATTAAGCACGCCATGGATACTTTAGGGATTGATAAAAAACAATCTAATCCCAAAGCAATCAAGAATTTCATCTCCGGGGCGAAAAGCGAACTCTTGACCGCCCGGCAGTATGAGAAGTTTGCCCAGGGTTATTTTGGGGAAATTGTTTACAAAGTCTACTTCCAATACGAGAAAGATCTTCAACTGGCCAATGCCTTGGATTTTGATGATCTTTTGATGAAAACAGTTCAGCTTTTCCAGAAATTTCCGGAAATTCTCCGGCGCTGGCAGAATTTATTCCGCTACATCTTGGTTGATGAATATCAGGACACCAACCGGGCCCAATATGTTTTAATCAATCTGCTGGCGGCAAAACATCACAATCTTTTCGCCATCGGCGATGATTTTCAAGCGATTTATTCTTTCCGGGGAGCCAATTTCCGTAATATCTTGGATTTTGAAAAAGATTATCCCAAAGCCAAAATCATCAAAATGGAGCAGAATTACCGTTCGACGGCCAAGATTATCGAGGCAGCCCAAAAAGTCATTGAAAGAAACAGCCAACGCTCGGAAAAATCTCTTTGGACTAAAAATGAAGCGGGGCTGCCGCCGACGGTTTTTGAGGCGAAAAATGAGATCGAGGAAGCCGATTTTATCTTGGACGAAATTGAGGCTTTAAAACAGTTTGGCGGCTACAATCAATTCGTCGTTTTGTACCGCACCAATGCCCAATCGCGTCTTTTTGAAGAAGCTTTAATGACAAGAAGCATTCCTTACCGTCTAATCGGGGCGCTAAGGTTTTATGAAAGAAAAGAAATCAAAGATATTTTGGCCTATTTGAAATTAATCGCCAATCCAAGAGATAAAGTTTCTTTCCGAAGAATTGTTAATGTGCCACCAAGGGGGATTGGCGAGAAAACCCAAAAAGAGATCCGGTCTTTAAGCGATCACGAAATTGAAAAAAATCCCAAAGTAGAGCAATTTTTCAAGATGTTAGCTAATTTTCGTCAAGATTTAGCCAAATTTAAGGTGACGGAAATAATTGAAGAAGTGGCGACTCGGACGGGCTACCGAGACTGGTTATTAGACGGCACTGAAGAAGGGGAGATGCGTTGGGAAAACATTGAGGAATTAAAATCGGTCGCCCAATCGGCGGCTAATTTGGAGAATTTTTTAGAGCAGGTGGCTTTGGTTTCAGATGTCGATAATCTCGACCGGAACGCCCAGGCGGTGACCTTAATGACCCTCCATAATGCCAAGGGTCTGGAATTTCCGATTGTCTTTATCGTCGGCATGGAAGAGGGCTTGTTTCCTCATGCCAACTCGCTCTTAGAACCCCAAGAATTGGAGGAGGAACGCCGGCTTTGCTATGTCGGTATCACCCGGGCCCAAAAAAGATTATATTTTACTTATACTCGTTCGCGTTTACTTTTTGGGGCAATTCAGGCGAATCAGCCCTCGAGGTTTCTGGGCGAGATCCCCGGAGAGTTGTTAGAACGGCTATAATAATGTAGAATTTTAAATAGTTTGACAAAGGAGCAATTATTTTAGCAATAATTATCGCGATTTGGTTCAGTCTACAAAATCCAATGGCTCAGAGCGTTGAGCCATTAGTTTCAGGTGTAATTGATGCTTCCGACCCAAACCATCCGACAGAGGTTTATTTTGGTCAGGCTTCTTTTAATAATTTGCCAGATATGCTCGATGATTTGGGTGTAAGAATCTTCGAGGAAGATAAAACGGATATTTTTCCTGCTCCCGAATTAAATATTGGCAGTAAAATTACTATTAAGCGTGCTTTGCTGGTTGAAGTTACAGATGCAAAGGTAACAAGAATATATCGAACTTGGCAAAAAACAATCGATGGCTTATTGAAAGAAAATAAAATTGAGCTTTTGGGTCAAGACAGCGTCGAGCCATCTCTTTCAACTTGGTTAAGACAAGATACCAAAGTAAAAATAACGCGAGTTGCCGAGGTCGAAATTACCGAGAAAGAATTGATTGATTACAAAATAATCAAAAAAACAAGTATTGATTTGGAAAAAGGCCAGACGGAAATTGATACAAGGGGCGTTAAGGGGGAAAAAGAAGTGGTCTATTTAATCAAAAGAGTCGATGGGGTTGATACTTCTAAAACTCAAAAATCCAGCCAAGTTATCCGCGAGCCGACCAACGAAATTTTAATTGTTGGCATTGGCCCAAAATATGCCAAAAGCGGACCATATAAAGATACGATTAACGCCGCCGCCAGAAATTATCTTATCAATGGCACGGCTCTGATGTGTTTGATGCTTCGGGAATCGGGCGGCTCGGCCGATGCCGGTTATCCCGATGGCCAATACAAAGGCCTCTATCAGTATGAGGATGGTTTTTGGGCTGATATAAGCGCGGCGGCGGGTTATGGCGGAGCAAGCATTTATAGCGCCGAAGCGCAGATTTACACTACTGCCTATGCTTTGACCCATGGTTACGGTGGCCGCTGGCCGACATGGGGCGGGTGTGCTAATCAATAATAACGCGGCCGCGCTAAAATTTAAACTAATCTTATAAACAATGAAAATTTATCCAAAAAAATCTCTCGGGCAAAATTTTTTAATAGAACCGTCGGTTTTACCGAAGATAATTTGCGCGGCGGAAATTCAAAAGGGGGAGGTGGTAATCGAGGTCGGGCCGGGGCAGGGCATCCTCACGGCAGCGCTTTTAGAAGCGGGTGCGGAAGTTTATGCCATCGAAAAAGATTTTGAGCTTGCTCAAAATCTTGAGAAGATAATGCGGTCGCCTAAAAACCTGCCTGCCGGCAGGCATGGTCTCAAAGTTGTGCATCAAGATGCTTTATTTTTTGATCTTTCGAAATTTGCAAACTATAAAGTCGTCTCGAACCTACCTTTTAATATCGCCTCACCGTTAATTCGAAAGTTTCTCGAGGCGGATAATTCGCCGAAATTAATGATCTTAATGGTCCAAAAAGAAGTGGCAGAAAAAATTGTCGCTAAGCCAGGCGATTCTAATAGAGGCATTTTAACATTAGCCGTCGAGTTTTATGCTGATGCGGAAATTATTCAAAATGTGCCAAAAACAAGTTTCAAACCGCAGCCAAAGGTTGATGCCGCGGTAATCAGAATAAAACCTCACCCCGACCCTAAACCTCACCTACGCGGTGGGGGCGAATTGGTTGAGTTAGAATTATTTTTTAAAATTGTCAAGGCGGGTTTTGCCTCCAAAAGGCGCAAGATTTCCAATTCTTTGGCCGCCGCCTTACGGCTGGAAAAAAATGTTGTTTTAGACCTCTTGAAAGCTTCCCAAATTAAGCCAGAACTTCGGGCAGAAGATTTAAGTTTAGAGGAGTGGAAGAGATTAACTCAAGAATTTAGAAAAATTCTCTAAATTCAAAAAATTCGTTATACTAAAATTATGAAAGAAAATAGTTCAGAATCTTTGGAAAAAGAAGCAGAAAAGATAGTTAATGAGGCGGTCAAAGCGGAAAAAGAGGGCATCGAGGCGATTGAAAAAGTCGCCAAACATCCAGTTAAAGAAACGAGGCAGTTTTGGCATAATCTTGGGCCAGGACTGACGACCGGTGCGGCTGATGATGACCCTTCGGGTGTGGGAACATATTCTCAAGCCGGTTCGCGATATGGCTATCAATTATTGTGGCTGGCGCCTTTGACATTTCCCCTGATGGCCATTGTTCAGGAAATGTGCGCCCGGATTGGTTTGGCGACCGGCCGGGGTTTGGCCGCCAATATTAAGAAGTATTTTCCCCGCTGGGTTTTATATCTCGTGGCCCTCTTAGTTTTATCAGCCAACTCTTTTAATATCGGTGCTAATTTGGGGGCGATGGCCGAATCAACCCAACTTCTCTTGCCCTATCTGCCATTTTGGTTTTTAATTTTAAGTTTTGTCTTAATCAGTCTATTTTTGCAAATCTTTATTTCCTATCCAAAATATGCCAAATATTTAAAATATTTAGCCCTGATTTTATTGGTCTATGTTATCACTGCCTTTACGATTAAGGATTTTCCTTGGCTGGAAGTCTTAAAAGGGGGGATTATGCCAAAGTTTTCTTTTACTAAAGAACAGATTATTTTAATCTGCGGTATTCTTGGGACAACGATCTCGCCCTATCTTTTCTTCTGGGAGACCTCCCAAGAAGTCGAGGAAAAAATTTCTGAAGGCAAAGAAACAATTGCCGATCGCCAGGAAATTGAGGAAAAAGAAATGCGCAAGATGAGAGTCGATGTTTGGACGGGGATGTTTGTTTCCAATTTAGTGATGTTTTTTATTATCGCCGTCTGTGCGGCGACTTTGTTTTCAAGTGGCATTACCAATATTAATACCGCCGCTGATGCCGCCGCCGCTTTAAAGCCGTTGGCCGGAAGTTATGCTTTTTTACTCTTTGCTCTGGGGATTATCGGCACGGGTCTTTTGGGGATACCGGTTTTAGCCGGTTCTGCCTCCTATGCGGTGAGCGAGACTTTTGGTTGGAAGGAAGGACTCTATCTTAAATTTCGGAAGGGTATTTATTTCTACGGCATCATTATTTTATCAATGATTATCGGACTGCTGATTAATTTTCTCGGCATCAACCCGATAAAAGCTCTCATCTATGCGGCGGTGGCTAATGGTTTGGTCGCCCCAATAATTCTGATTTTAATTGTTATTATTAGTAGTAATCAAAAAATAATGAACTCTTATCATAATTCGAAGCCAATCAAAGTTTTTGGCTGGTTGGCGACCGGGATAATGATTATTGCTGGGATTGCCACCATAATTTCATTTTTTTAAGAAAGGATTTTGATGGGTACTCTCTACATCGTCGCCACCCCAATTGGCAATTTGGAAGATATTACTCTTAGAGCTTTGAGAATTTTTAAAGAAGTTGATCTTATTTCCTGTGAAGATACTCGCCGAACGGGTCTCTTACTCAAACATTATCAAATTCATCAACCTTTAGTTTCTTTTCATGAACATTCTAAAATCCAAAAAATTGATTATTTGATTTCTAAACTCAAAGAAGGTAAAAATATTGCTCTGGTAACCGATGCCGGCACGCCCGGCATTGCTGATCCTGGCGGAGTCTTGATAGCGGAAGCTTTAAAAAGTAAAATAAAAATAGTCCCGGTGCCTGGCCCATCCGGGCTGACAACTTTTTTATCAATTGTCGGCCATAAGACGGATAAATTTTTATTTCTGGGATATCTGCCCAAGAAAAAAGGCCGGAAAAAACTTTTAGAACTTATCTCCCGAAGTCAGTTTGCCGTAGTTTTTTTTGAATCTCCCCATCGGGTTATCAAAATACTTCAAGAATTAAAAGAGATTATTGGTCAAAGAGAGATTGTTGTTGGTCGAGAATTAACGAAAAAATTTGAAGAAGTCTATCGCGGAGAAATTGACAAAGTGATCAAAGTTCTCCGACCACAGGGGGAATTTATAATTTTTATTTCACCCTTGAAAGATTAAGTTAAGATGGTTAAAGCTCAAAAACGATTAAAAAAATCCGACCCGGCGGAAAAAGAAGCCTTTTTTGTTACCACCGCCATTGATTATGTTTCCGACATTCCTCATCTTGGTCATGCTTATGAAAAAATCGCTGCCGATATTTTGGCCCGTTATTGGCGAAGACGAGGTCGGGAAGTTTTTTTTCTGACCGGCACTGACGAACATGGGTTAAAAATTTTCCAAGCCGCCCAAAGAAAAGGAATCCCTCCCAAGCAATTTGCCGATGAAATTTCTTTAAGATACCAAGCCGCTTGGACGGCGATGGAGATTAGATATGATAATTTTATCCGCACCACCGACCCCGCTCATGAAAAGTATGTTTCGGAATTTGTCCAAAAGCTCTATGATTTGGGGGAAATTTATAAAGATCGTTTTGAGGGGCTTTATTGCGTTGCCTGTGAAGAATATAAAACCAAGAGCGAACTCAAACGGGGGAATCTTTGTCCAATTCATCAAACTAAATGTCAAGGAGTTTTTGAAAATATTTATTTCTTTCGACTTTCGAAATTTCAAAAACAAATTATCCAAACTATCGAATCGGGTAAAATTGAAATTGAGCCCAAAGAGCGCCGCCACGAAATTTTAAGTTTTTTAAAAAAAGAAACCCTTCATGATTTAGCCATTTCGCGCAGTAAAGTCACTTGGGGTATTCCTGTCCCTTGGGATAAAAAACAAACCATTTATGTTTGGATTGATGCTTTACTCAATTATATTACCGGTGCTCGCGGTCATTGGCCGCCCTCTTTGCATTTGATTGGTAAAGACATTTTCCGTTTCCACTGCATCATTTGGCCGGGGATGCTTCTGGCCGCTGGTTTGGAACTTCCGAGAAAAATTTTTATCCATGGTTTTTTAACTATTGGCGGAGAGAAACTATCCAAAACGAGGGGTAATATGATTGACCCGCTCCAGATCGTCCGAATTTATGGCGTTGATCCTTTACGCTACTTTCTTTTTCGAGAAATTCCCTTTGGTCAAGATGGGGATTTCTCCATCGATCGCTTTGAAAAACGATATCGGTCAGATTTAGCCAATGACCTGGGTAATTTAATCCAGCGGGTGATTACCATGGCTAATCAGTATCAAATTTCTTGGCGATACCATCTTGTCACCAAATCTTACTGGGAAATCGATCGGGCGATTGAGAATTTGGAATTTCACCGGGCGCTGGATTTGATTTGGCAGGAAATTGTTGAAGCCAACCAAAAGATTGATGCCGAAAAGCCTTGGAAATTAGTCAAAGAAAATCCTCAAAAATTAAAAGAAATTATCAGTCAACTTCTCAATGCTCTTTCTCAAATAGCCTATCAAATAGAACCATTTTTGCCGGAAACTTCCTGGCTTTTGATTGAACAATTAAAATCTTTGAAACCCTATCCGATTTTTCCAAGACAGAGTAAATAAAAAAATCGCCTATGTTTCCATTTATCGCTGCCCTCGCCCAAGTCGGGGGGATTATTGTTGATAAAATTACCTTAACTCGCCGCCAAGTCGAGACTCACGTTTTTGTTCCGATTTTGTTTTTATTTCTCTTTTTATTCACCGCCATTTTGTTTCCTTTTTTGGGAACTATCTCTATCAAAATTTTTCAGCCATACTATTTAATTATTTTTATTTCAATGTTGGGGGCGGCGATTGTCTGGAATATTTTTTACTATCAGGGCGTCCAATCGGAAAAAGTCCATGAATTTGAACTGATTGTTATGTTTCAGCCAATTTTAACCATTCTGCTGGCAACGATTTTTCTTAAAGGGGAAAGAAATTTACAGTTAGAAATTATCGCTTTAATCGCCGCCATCTCTTTAATTATCGCTCATCTTCGAAAAGATCATTTAGTAATTTCTCCGGGTTCCTGGAAATTAATTTTGGCAATAATTTTTATGTCTGGCGAACTAATTTTAATCAAAATTCTTTTGGAGATTTTCTCGCCAGTGGCTTTATATTGTGTGCGGACGGCGATTCTTTTTACTATTTTTACAATTTTTTATCATCCACAAATGAAAAAAGTCGCCAACGGCAATTTGCTTTTAATTGTCGGCAGTTCTTTTTTGGGAGCTGTCCAAATGGTGACTAAATTCTACGGTTTTGAAATTTATGGTGTTGTTTATACATCTTTGATTTTAATTTTGTCTCCAATTTTGGTCTATATTATTTCCACCTTCTTCCTCCATGAGCGCTTGAAACTACGAACCGTCGTTTCCGCGATTGTTATTTTGGCTTGTATTGTTTATGCGACCGTTGTTGCAAGGTAAGAAAATGCCCAACGACGAATTTACTCACAAATAAACACAAATATGACAAAATTCGTTTATCCAGATTTAAGCTATAAAATTGTCGGTGTTCTTTACGAGGTTTATAATCAGTTAGGATATGGACATCGGGAAAGAGTTTACCAAAATGCAATTGCCGAGGAGTTGAAACTAAGGCAGATTGTTTATAAAAAAGAATTGTATTTCCCTATCTATGTTTAAAGAAAAATTGGTTAGTAAGTATTATTTTGATTTTCTCATAGAAGACAAGATCGTTTTAGAAGTTAAAGTTTCTAAAGATTTTTATCAGAATGATATTAATCAGATTCTTGCTTATTTAAAAACAAATAATTATCGTCTGGGAATATTAGGTATATTTACGTCAGAAAAGTTAAATTACAGAAGAATTCTTAATTAGTGATAAATTTGTGAAAAGATTAGTCGTTAGGAGTTACTATTTATATTGACACTCATGCTCATCTTAATTTTCAGGCTTTTAATTTAGACTTCCAGGCGGCAATCGAACGCGCCCAAAAAGCCGATGTCGGGGCAATTATTAATGTTGGCTCAAATTTGAAGACCTCGCTTAAGGCAATTGAGATTGCCAAGAATAATCGAGATGTTTATGCGGCGGTTGCTTTACATCCGATTCACGTTAACCCTTCGACGTCGCTCAGGGTTAATAGTGAGCAGGGTCGAACCATTAAAGACGAAGAATTCCAAGAAGAGCAATTTTTAAAATTGGCAAAATCAAAAGAGGTTGTCGCGATTGGCGAGACGGGGCTGGATTATTACTACGATCAATCTACCAAATCTTTGCAAAAAGAAATTTTTCAAAAATTTTTAAAAATTGCCCAAAGGGTTTCTAAACCGGTAATTTTACATTCGCGCGAGGCGGCGGAAGATATTTTGCCAATCATCATGGCTGAGCGACCGGAGATAAGGGGAGTGATGCATTGTTTTCAGGAGAATTGGCAATTTGCCAAAATCATTTTGGACATGGGATTATATATTTCTTTTACCGGGCTTATAACTTTTACGAAAAATCAAGCTACTTTTGAAGTTATTCGGGAAGCGCCTTTGGAGCGGATTTTAATTGAAACTGACTGTCCCTATATGACTCCCGCCTTCGTTGAAACTTCGGCGGGCAAGCCGGAGCCTATGCGTGGCAAGCGTAACGAACCGGCCTATGTTGTCGAGGTGGCCAAAAAAATCGCCGAAATCAAAAAAATCCCTTTGGGAAAAGTTGCCGAACAAACCAGCCAAAACGCGATTGAATTATTTAAATTAGATATTAAATGACTTGTAACTAGTACTAATATTCTAATATTTCTAATATTGTAGTTAACACCGTAACTAAAAATTAAAAGAAATCGCTTGGAATTATATCTTTTATATTAAAATAAGAACCTGACTTCGTCAGAACCTTGTTTTTCGCTTTGCTCAAAATAAGCGCGGCCGCGCTAAAATTAAAAACTACTCATTTTCATTCAAACCAAAATGCTCTTTCATTTCCTTTTGATTGGGTAATTTATCAGTCATCATCACAATGACATATTGAGTAATATTAATATTTTTTGCCAAAATGGCAATTTCTTCTTTGCAGTCGTAGGGATGTGTCCATAAACTTTCTTGAATTTGATAAAAACCATTACTTTCAAGAATTTTTCTAAACAAATCACGGGATTTTTTATAAATTTCTGGAATATCGTATGAAACCAGCCGCCAGATGCCGTCCCATTCTTTTTGTGGTTTAATGTTGATTTTGCCAATTTGAATTTCTTTAAGAAACTCTTTGCCTTTTTTGGTCAATTTTATTTTTTCACCACCCAGCTCAATAATGTTTTTATTTTTCAATTTTTTTAATAATTTTTGAAATCCTTTGTGGCCACGCATTTTAAGAATTGGTTGTAGGGCTATGGGTAGGTTTGGTAGAACAAAAGAGGCAACGATAAATAATCCCAATCCCACACAGAGAATAATTTGTTTTTCGTTTTCGCCCAATCTAAATTTTCTTTTCATATTTTTATTATATCAGATTATTAAAATAAGCGCGGCCGCGCTAAAATTAAAAAATATGGTTTAAAAATAATGTTATGGTCAATGTTATAGTCAATGAAAAGAGGAATAAAAATTAAACTATTGACAAGCAGAGAGAGAGAGAGAGAGTTAAATGAAGGTAGGAAGGCAAAAGCTTTCTACTAATGAGGAGGAAAAATGTCCGAAAAATTAACCAGTGATGAATATTCGCGGGAAGAGTATGAAAAAACTGAACAAGATATTAAAGAAGCGAATCAAGACATTAGTCCAGATAAGTCTACATCTGATTTAGAAAATGCTGTTGTTCGAAGAAAAAACGCTGAAGCAAAAAAAAGTAATCTTTACAATGCTGCTTGGAAAGAAGCATCAGATATGAATACTCAGCTTGATGAAAAGAAAGCTGCGTTGAAAGATTTTACCGATGATCCAGAAGCTCAAATTTCTACAGAGCCTATCACCAGCATATACTCCGATAAATACCTGAAGTATTGCGGTATAAATGAGCGGCTTCCCGAAGAACAACAAAAAAAATTGTCGAAACTTGCTCCAACTGCTTATCTGATAAGCTATTTGAAGAGTGAAGGTAACTATGGTTTGAAGGTTGATGCACAGCGTAAATGGGCTGAGGTCTGTGGGGAAAAAAACTTCGGCGATTTCAGTCATCATTATCATGGTGTACCTCATGTAGCTCGGGAACTTATTGATAATCGTGACACTGTTGTTGCTCTTATCAAGAGTTGTCCTGATGCATTTAATCGTATCCAGGGCCATGGAATGTTTTCGGATTGGCTGTTCAGTAATATTCTCGGAAAAGTAGATGAATTAAGAAAAGAAGATGAGAATATAGATTATCAACCGCGAAACGATCGAGAATTAATGAAATTAGCTCTAGTTATGGATAATAAATACTATTTTTCTGCTTCGGAAGAGCTTCGTGCTGACAAGAAATTTGCTCTTTTTGCTTGTCGCCGTGGTCTTGAAATTAATAAGCTTCCAGAACAATACCAAAATGATCCAGATTTTCTTCGCGCCAGAAATGCATTTAGAAGGAAAAGGTAAAAGCTATAGTTTAGAATTATATTATAGTAAAATGACAATATAAAAGAGCGGAGAGATTTGCTCTTTTTTAATTAACAGGTAGATTTCAATGGCTCACACCCTTGAGCCATTGAATATGGTTAGATTTGGATAGAATATTAGCTCTTTTTAATCGTCAATTTTTTGTTTTTGCCGCGAGTGACAGTGCCCTCTTTATGGAAAAATCTTTCGATTTTTTCCGCATCAAAATGCTTATGGATCTCCGGCTCTAAATCAGCAATTTTTTGGTGGGCACTAATATATTCTTCAATAGTTTTATCAATATCTTTCTCATTTTGAGATTTGAGATTTGAGATTTGAGATTTATTTATCTTGTGTTTCTGAAGCGGACACAAATGGCCGTACTCACACCAATCGCAGAAAGAATTTGTTTTGGGGGCAAATTCAGTTTCCAGCCCAAGGCTGGCCATCCTTTGGGTGGCCTTTTCAATTTTTTCCGCCGTCAAAATAATTTCTTCTTTTAAGGTTTCGAGCTCGCTATCTTGGCGGGTTGTCGAAAGCTGCATCGGGTGTTTGAGAAAATATAAAGTTAAACGGACATCTTTGGCTTCCGGCCACATGTGATTAACTGCCAGTTTATAAATCCCTAATTGTTTATCATTATCGACTTCGGCTTGGGTGGCCGGTTTCTTGCTTGTTTTATAATCTATGACTTCAAACGCCCCATAGGGTAAGCGATCGATCCGGTCAATCATGCCCGAGAGATTATGTTTATCA
>Ga0315289_10002628_pt1 | contig 27486 bp, 27 predicted proteins | sample YL17G11_40_MG_FD_203452 | JGI IMG/M metagenome (GOLD analysis project Ga0315289, IMG submission 203452) | Sediment microbial communities from Yellowstone Lake, YNP, Wyoming, USA - YL17G11_40 | ecosystem: Environmental > Aquatic > Freshwater > Lake > Sediment | place: USA: Wyoming | collected...
CGACGATCCAACCAAGTTATGGGCAATCGGGCAGTTCCTTGGTCTTCACCAAGGCGGGAAGGACTATTTCCGATTCCTCAGTCAGAATGGGTGCAGGAAGACCCGCTTTGGAATGCAGTTCACCGGAGGCAATTCAGTTCTGAAGAAACTCCATAGCCGTATCTACCCCGAAAAGGGTAATCGTCTGAGGCATTCTGACCTAGGTGATGCGTTCCCTGAGACGCTGATCAAAGCGAAAGCCTTCGACATGGACAACGCAAAGAAGATTGCCAATGAATACGAAGACCTCTGTAATCGAATCGAAGAGCTACGGATGCAGGAAAACTTCTCAGCCAATGTCCTAGCAGAACAGACCAGAGCCAGACAAAGAATCGAGATGCTTAAAGCCCCAGCGGTAGCAGCGATGGCGCGTGATCTAATTGAAGAAGGGAACTCGGTGTTCATTGCAGTCAACTACACCGAAACCCGTGAGTGGCTCATGGAGGAGTTAGATACCGACTGTGCTATCTTCGGAGGACAGAACGACATTGACCGACGAGGCAAGATTGATTCGTTCCAGAATGATAAGTCGAGAGTCATTATTGGAATTATACAGGCGAGCAGGGAAGGTCTGAACCTCCATGATCTCAACGGAAATCACTCACGGGTTGCGCTGATAATGCCTTCGCCTAGCGTTTTCGACCTCAAGCAGGTATTAGGTCGAGTCCACAGGGCAGGCGGTAAATCCAAGTCGATCCAGTATATGATCTATGCGGCGGGTGTTCCTATCGAAGAATCCATCTGTGAAAAGCTAGATGAAAAGCTAAAGCGTATGGATACACTCAACGATGGCGAGATAGATGGGACTATCTCACTAGCTCCAAAAAGTGAAGAATTGATTTAATCCAGTTTCACTTAAACTTAAAAAACCAGATTGGAAGAAATTCCTTTCTGGTTTTTTTGTTTTCTAAACTATTTCTGAAACTATTCAGAATATATTCTACTCGGAGATCAATGAATCTCCTGCGTTTCTGGCGGGGCAGAACCAGAGCGACAAGTCTCCCAAAAATTTGGGAAAACTTGCCGAATGAATCATACACGTTTCTGTATGGGTGTATCACCTTCGCTTCGCAATCCACGTCCAGCGGTTCTCCTTTACCTAGACTAGTCTAATATCGTTGACTAATTGCAAGTCGCCATTGCTGGCACATTAAGTTGGCAGGATAACAGTCTTAGCAGCCATTCCAACTCCACTCCTTCACCAGTATTTAGCAGACTACTCTCGGTGCGTCCTTCACGCATCCCCGCTGGCTACACGATCCAATGGTGGCAAAAAATAGGGCCTGTCGTAGCTGACGGACTACAACAGACCCATTTTATTGACTGAAAATTGATCTCCAAAGTCCGTCAGAACTCGTATTGGATACGAGCAACCTAGCGGACAGAAGACCAATGTCAAATCATTTTTTATCGGTTACGATACTTTAACTGATGATCCGAGAGACTTCTTCCTTCTCTTCCTTATCGAATCGCTTGCGGAACTGGCTTTCTTTATAGTAAAGAAATGCCGTTTCCAAGTAGCGGATAGCTTCAAACCCCTCACCCTTGCGGGATTCGGATCGGACTACCATCATTGCCGCCGTGTGTAGTAAACTACCCATAGCGTGGACTCGTTCATTTAGTTTCTCATCCTCACACTTAATAAATGAAAAGGCTTCAAGTATTGTTTTGGATGTTTCGTTTTGTTGTGTTGGTTCTGACATAAATTATTGCTCCTTTAAGAATTTGATCCAGTCACCTTCGGCGGGGTCGAACCATGACTTATCGCCAAGGTCGATCAGCAGTTGATGTTCTTGGACTTCTTCTGGCATGGCGCGGACAACCTCCGAGTTGCCGAAGTTGGTGACATTGAGGACAAGGTAGCGGTGGTGGGTTGGCTTATCATCCTTACCCTGCTCATGCCTGACTAGATTGCGAACCTCGGTAGAGGATAGCTTGTCATTCTTCGCGGCTTCCAGTAGCTCATCCTGCTTCCTCTTGTTGGTCTTATCATCTCCGAAGTTAGCGTTGCCAATCTCACGATAGACTGTGAACGGAAGCATAGGATCACGCTTGCCAACAGGGAATGCGCGGCAAGCTCTAGCGTAGCCAGAGACAGTCGAGTAGGACTTCTTGAAGTTAGAGCAGAGTTGGTTGACTACATCGTCATGCCCTCCGTTCTCTAAGGCACACACCGAGTCTCCGATGATCCATTGTGCGCCCGATTCTAGAGTCAGACCGAAGGCGAATGCCGCCACCCAGTCTTTCATCTCTACCTTACCTTTGGGAACGCATTGAGTCATCCCTGCGCCAATGTCGAACTTCTGAGTGAAGGAGGATAGTTCCAATCCGTTCTTCACACTCTCCACAAGGGCGAGAGATTCGTTGACTGGTTCTGGTGTAGCAGCGATTGGCTCTGGCTTGTAGTCATCTACATTCTGACGATCCTCTTCCATCTCTTTCGCCATGTCCCAGTCAGCAGACATACGCTCATACATCTCCAGCATTTCATCTGGCGCATCATCATCCAGATATTCGTTCTTCTGGAGCTTGCTCCATGCCTTCTTGATATGAGCTTCGGTGATGGTGATCCCCGGCCATTCGTCTTTTACAAACTCCCCCATGTGTCGGAGGTAGGTGGACAGAGGGACTAATACTCCCTCTTGAGTTGGGCTAAACAATTCTAGTTCTTTCTTTTTCATTTTGGTTTTATGTTATTTTGTTAGGTGTTCTAGGAGGAACAGGGGAGGGGAATTAGTATGGGATGTCGTCTACTTCTTCAGTAGGCGCATCGAGGTTAAGGTCTTCAGCGGCTTTCTCCACGCACTTGGCGAATGGAGTAGTGAACCCCTTCTCCAAGTAGTATTCATAGAGTTTAGTGAGCGCAGGCTTGCCAATAGCGGCGAGTTTCTTACCCTTCTGCGATCCAGATGGGACGATAGCAGATGCCCAGTCCGATGGGTCTGGCTCAACTACCTTCGGTTCCTCTACCTTCGGCTCCTCTACCTTGTGCCTAGAGTAGCGGATGCCCTTGCGGTTAGCTTCGATGAAGACCGACGAGACATAGGAGCGAAGGGTTTCTTCATCCTCCACATCTTTGTAGGTGTGGCGCACCAAGCTATTAATGTAGCGGTGCATCTCTACGATCTCATCAATCGCCTTCTCTGGATTATCGGTTACGATACTCTTGGGTGTATGCGCTACACGGGCAGGCTCTTCGCTAGGCTGGTCGAACTCAATCTTCCCAGTAGCTGTGACTTTAATGATGTCACGATCTACCTTGCCGTTCTTTCCTTCGTAGGACTCATGCTCTAAGGATACTCCGGTCAGCCCATGCTTTCCACGGACTGAGGACAAGGTAACTACATTACCCTTGATAGATTGTTCCTGTGTGTTGTTGAAGAACTTGAGTCCGTAGGTATTGCCGTCGATCTCAATGTCTCCACCTTGGATGACAAACTCACCCTTGGGGCCAGTAAATGTCTTAGGTTCCCACAATTTAGTGACCTTGCCAGTCACTCGTTTGATGATGTCTTTCTGTTCGATTCCGTCTAGTTGGTTACTCATAATAATTTTCTAATTAAAAATACTAATGCTACTATTAAACTGCCATTTATCATTCCTGCCACTAATGCAATAGCAGTATCTTTAATCTGCATTCTGGTTCTATAATTAAACCTCACTCTTGTTATAGGTTGATTTGTAGTAGTGGCAGAAGGGAGCTACTGAGCAATAACGCTCGCAACGGATATCCCCTCCGGGCCTTGCTTCGATTGAATGGTTTGCTCCATAAGTAGGAAGTAGGTTCTCTGCTTCTTCTTTTGTTTCGCAAACCTTGGTTGCTCTTTTATTTCCATTCTTCTTGATCGCAAAGGTATCTGGTTTGGCCCAGCGTTCCTTTGCATCACAGGCAGGGATGGTATCGTCTGGCATTTCAGCCGCCGCTTGGTGCAGTTTGATCCGCTCCGATGCGTAGGCGATGCACTCCTCGTTATCCCAAAGAGGAATGTCAACAATGTGGACTGCACATTGAGGATACTCTTTGTCAAACTCGGCCTTGCTTGCCTGCCAGTCACGGAGGATGGCGACGATCTGACCTTTATTGACTTCATATCCATAGCTTCTCCAGAGCATGGCATTCAGATTGATCTGCGCTTCCCACTCAGACTTGCCGCCGAGGAGGAAGGAGAACACAGATGTTACCTTGAAGTCAGAGATTACTTTGTTGCCAGTCTCGTAGAGGTCAGTCTGTCCTGTCAGCGTCCAGTCATTGATCGACAAGTAAAGACGCTTCTCAGTCAACTCTTCCTCTCCTCCAGCTAGCTCAAGAACCTTATGCACCGACTGACCGAGTAATGCCCACACCCTATCGGATGCGTCTTCCACGATCTCGTTTGAGTAGCGTTTCTTGAGTTGGTTGATTTTTGGTGGCCCGATAAGCGTCGTAACGCTGATGTCTGCTTTCTTCGTTCCTGCCATATACCCATCGTGCGCTAATGCCCGATACATGGGTGCTGGTAGGTCGTAGTTATTCGTTATCGTCATTTGGTTCGTCCCAGTAGGTAGGTTGGATGCCTTGATCCATATCACGATGGGCGCACTGGTGAATGTATGCCTCGCGCTTGCCTTCCTCAATTTCTGAGGTCAGATCGTAATCGTCTTCGTCTCTCATTTCTCGAAGCAGCTAGTAAGAAGTTCCGCTACACCGCGAAGGTGGTCGCCTTGCTTAACTACTGCATTCGCATTCGGAAGATTGCCGAGAAGGAATCGTCCGTCTGATGCTGCCGATGAAACCAAGCGGAGGTAAATCTCACGCTTAAGATCGTTGTTCTGAACTACTGGTTTTTCTGCTAATTCTTTTTTTACTGTTGGTGTATCTTTCATTGTGTTTATCGACAGGTGTTGTGCTGTCGGAGAGCCAATCTACATCTGCCGATAATCGTGTCAATAGCTTTTATTGATTTATTTTTATCGGTTCCGATAATAAGAAAACGCACACCAGATTTCTCCGATGTGCGTCAACCTAATGAATAACACGAATGAATACAGCAACTGCTGCGGAGCTAGATTACATCAGCCTCCGCGAAGGTCAAGGCTTTTTACGAGACTTGTCAAGATTGTCGAGCGCAGTGTATTTTGATTGGGTTCCAACATTTGATATTGCGATCTTGTAAACTTCGGGATCAAACCCATCCAACTCTTCGTAATTTTCCAAAACCAACTTCCGGTTTGACCTTGCGTAATCCTCGTTCACTGTCCTCCACTCTTGATCTGACAATGGAGTTTCAAACTTCTTGTCAAACCAACTTCTTTGTAGCGGCTCTGGGCCATTTGCATTCTTGAGAGTAATCTTTGCGAGCTTCTGGTCATCACCAGAGCTAACCGGAACAAGAGTAATCGGAATGCCAATAGACTTCTTGATCTTCTCTGAAATTTGAACATCACCGATGGGTTGACCAAACGCATTGATTGCTGGCTTCCCAAACATAGGCCCGATGATTGGAAGGTTATTTAGAATCGCGCCTTCTTTAGTTCTGGTATCTATCGGTTCCGATAAAAAGTCTGATACGTTTTTTGTAGCACCAAATCCTAAAACTGGGATGAACGGACTCAAGGAGAATGATGCTTCTTGTGCTATCGCCGCGATAGGATCATCTGGGTATCTACGGAAATCAATCAACCCTTGCATCAGTCCGGTAGCTGGGCCGCGACGAGCAGCAGTCAGCGCAAACGAGCCAGCAATTTGTCCAAGAGTAGAAAGTAATCCTGCATTCTCTTGAGCTTTCTTTAGCTCTTCTTTGGTCATCTTCGCGTTGTCTTGGAACTTTCTGATTTCCCAATCATCAATAGCACCCAAGATTTCAATCATTGGTTTCAATGGGCCTGCGGATTTCGAGTCGATAGCGTATCGCTTATCGCCAATGAAAATCTCAAGCGATCCGGGGTTATGCTTTTTATGCCATTGGTTGTATGCCTCTGGGTCTTTCGATCTAACTGGGCCAAACCCTGTGGTTACAACTCTGACAGGCTTCTCTTCATCGTCATCGAATGACATTGACCGCAAAAAGAAAAGCGGAAGAAGGACTGATGTGCCTACTAACTGTTCTACCAAACGCTTCCGTTGTTGGATTGCTGTTCCGTATGTAAGAGGATAATTGCCTTTGAAGATGTGACGATAAAGCGAAAGTGGAGTATAACCATAAGCAACATTTGCTACTCGCGCTACAATCAAAGGGAATCCCACTAATATTCTTTGGAAGATACGCATTATCTCACCTCGCATTCCTTTTTCTGTGCTTGTTGCTTGTGAAAGTTTTTCGTATATTTTAAGAAACGGATAAGACAATGTGCCTTCATCCTTTAATTCAACTTCTCCACTGAATTGTTCTTTAAATCTAGTCTTACCAATACGAGACAATGATTCATTTATAGCAGCGTCAATGATCTCAGTAGAGTTAAGGTTCAACCCAGACAAAACATTTGAAATTTCAGCCTTCATCCGCTCATTGGCGTAAATGATAGCGTCATTCTTACTGATCCCATTTGCCCTCATGTCAGCGATGTCCATCTGTCTCGCTTGAGCAATCATCCTTAAAGCTCCAAGTTGTTTTTTCTTGGGAATCTTTGCCATGTTCATTGCTGAAATCATGTATAGATTTAAAGAGTTCTGTTGGGTAAGAGAAAAAGCAGCGTCATCAAGTGCCTTCAATACTCTGGATGTTATTTCTGGATAACCAAAAAGATATTTCTTAATAGCTTGTGCATACTTACCGCTCTTCCACAAGTTATTAGCATCATTGTTGAGTCGTTTGAGTTTTCTGTCTTGAGTCTCAAGATAATCAACCAATCTACCGCTTCTGGTTATATCGTTCTTAAAGGAAAAGGCAGCTTCTCTTGCAGCATTTATCAATGATGATACATAGTTGCTCCATATCTGCATTACCTGCGATGGACTTGTTACATTCCTTGCACTTGCAACTGCCGAATCCCATGCAGAAAATATAATAGGGTCAATAACCTGCACTGTTGCAACAGTAAATCGTCCGAGTGCCTGTCCAATGTAGAAAGCGGAGAGGGCATCACGAACCCTTGTAGGTAGGGAAACTTTATCAATGATCTTCTTGATGCCTTCAAGTGCTACTGCTCGCTCTGCGTCGGTAATAGTGTCATCGTTGATCTTAGAATCAAATTCATTCAGAGCTTTCAATTGCTCTGCTGTGAATCCTTTCCATCCCATTGCTCGGCCAAACTCAGTAGCAACATTGCTGCCGGGGTTTAAGACTTGAGCGCGGATTGCTTCGATCAATGCTGTGAATCCTCGGTTTGATTCTGGCTTGATGCCTTTCAAAAGTTTCTTTGTGATGGATGCAGCGGCTTCTTCTTGAGCCTTGGCAAATCTTTTCTGAAGCGAAATGTCCATCAGTTTTGCTATTCGTTCAGCTTGTGTTGCAGATAGTCCAGCATTGCGGAGGTAGTCACGCATGACTTCGTATCTCCAGTTAGGCTTCTGCTGGTCGGCCAATGGAGTATTCTTGATAGCATTGATTACTCCAGTGAGCGCACCCTTATTAATAGCGGTGTCGATTGAATCAAGGTTTCTACTAACGGAATCCAACTCAATCTGCCTGCCAACAACATCAGTCAGAGTCAGTGCCGTTGTCTCATCAACTCCGAGTTGTTGGAGTTCAGCAGCAAATTCCTTCTTCCAGTTCCGCATGATGTCCGCTGCCGCCTTCGGATCAAACATTGGATTAAGATTCAGTTTAAGAGCATTCCTAACTGCATCCCTAACTGGATTGGCAATCTTATCTGAGGTAGGGAAGTTGGGTGTATCGGATTGAATCTTGGCTAACTTATCAAGTTCGCTTTGCGCTTGGTTGGCTTTGACTTTTTCTTTGGTCTTAACAACCTTCTTCTCTGTTTGCTTCTCTCGAACCAATGATTCAAGTTGATTGCTCAGATATTCTTTGAGTGCCGCATAGTCAGCGGGATTCTGACCCTCAAATGTAACGCCAGCAATTTTGTTGATGATAGACGATACGATCCTATCCTGCCTGCTGGTTCCAATCGTAGGCTCCTCGTTCATCAATGTAGCAAGTTGAGTAACGCTCGTCTTGCCTTCTTTCAATTCATTGAAGATGAGCCTGCGAAGCATGGATTCGCTTACTGGCATATCTAATTGTTGAGACATTGCCTTATCCCAAGCAGATTCTATCTCATCGTATTTGAGGTTGATAGCGTCTTGAGCATCTTGATCCTCTGTTTCTGAAAGTTCTTTTTCCCGCTTGCGATTGATCTCATCCCTAATCTTTTCATCAGCAAGTTTGATTTTGTCGTTAGAAAGTGGCTTCTCCCCAAGGATGCTGGCAACCTGCTCGTAGATGTCCATCTTCTTTTCATCTGGAGATAATGGTTTGCCGAGCTTACCTTTTAACCCAAGAGATATAAGCATACTCTTTACGATATTCCCAAGCTCTCGGTTCTGCGCGGCATCAAGTTCTCCAAGAGGGCCAATCCGTTTTTGTTCAGATGCAAGTGTCTTCCAGAATCCAGTCTCTAGTCCAGAAGCCGCGCCCTCTACAAGTTTGCCCCGATAGTTCGTGATGCCACCCTTGATTATTTTCTCTACCGCTGCTTTGATTTTGTTCTTGGTCTTCCTATAAGTAAAGGTTCCGCCAAGTCTTAGCATCGCAGTAATAGCGGCAACCATTGGGTCTTTGACCTCTGGCTTGGATGCTTTATCAATTTGAGTATTGATGTTCTCTACGAGTTCAGTTCCTACCTTCTCTCCAACTTGAGTGAGTTCATCAAGGATTGCTTCTTCCTCGTTTACCTTTGTTTCGTTTACAGCAGTAAAAATCTTTTTGATTTTGGCAATCTGATCTTCAGTTGGAGTAGTTGTGTTGAAGAACCTTTGTGCTGCCAGTTGAATGAATCCAGCCTGCTCCGCTTCGTTGGCTTGGATGATGTAGCTCTTAAGCCCTTCAAGCGCACCGAGGGTTCTTCCCACATCTCCTCTTGATTTAACACTTGTTCCAACTACATTCAGTTCATTGTTGAGAAGATAATTCAACATGGAATTATCGCCTTGCCCCGCTAACTTGATAGCATACTTGAACAACTCGTTGTTGAGTTTAGTTGCTCCAACTGTTTGCTTGATGGCTTCAAATGCCGTGCGCTCGCCCTCAGTCGCATCTTCTGCTACATCTACCTCCTGCATTGTTTCGCGGGTAAGCTGGTTGATAGCCTCGGCGTTGCCTGTGGAGTCTGGGTTAGTTACAACCAATCTCTCAATCAATCCCCATGCCTTCTTGGTAGCAGACTCGGATGGAGCAGAGTCACCATCGAATACCCTTTGCTTAATGATCTTTATCGTTTCCGATAATATACCTTTTGGAGTATCCTTCTCTTGTTTGATGGCAAGTTTTACAATCGTTCCTCTATCAGTATAGCGATCTAACTTACCAGTCTTCCCAACAGACAACGCACCAGCTTCACCTTTACCCGGCAAGTAACCCATGAGTTCATTGAACTTCGCTGGCGCACCACTCACTGCTTGCCATACTTCCCCAAGGAACTCTCTCACAGCATCACCGAATTGCTGGATCATTTGTTTAGCCCAAGCACCAAACTCCATTCCAGCCTCGTAGATGTTCTGTCCTGCTTGGATGAAGTCTTCTTTGGTAGGGATTAGAACGCCGCCTTTTTCTCCGAGTTTTGGTTTCACAGGCTTCATGTCGTTCTTCTCGACTACCTGCGTCTTGCCTGTGCGCTCGTTCTTTACATTGTAATACTGCTCTCCGAACTTCTTGTCGTTAGCACTCTGCGGGATTACTTCTTCGATGGTGTATGTCTGCGGACTCTTGCCTAGCTTGACTCGGTTGCCTACTGCGATGCCTACTGGCTCTTGGGCGGTAATTAAATTTTCTTTCCAAGAATTATACTCTTCAAACAATTCTTTTTGTTTATCTAATGGTAATTTATTAAGTTTTTCAGAAGTTAATTTTTTTTCTTTTAAGAATTTATTTCTGGCCTCATCTGGAGTCATGCCATATTTCTTGGTGAAATTAGCATTGGCTTGCTCCATTACCGATAGCGGCTTGCTGGGCTTTTGCTCAACTAATGCTGGCTCCGTTATCGTTTCCGATACTGCGGGGGTGGGTTGCTCTTTCTTGTATTTATTTACAAGTTCAGCGATAGCGTCTTTGCGCGTTTCCGTTGAAAGCAAACCCAACCACGGCATTCCTTGAATTGATTTACCTTGAGTTACAGCATCTTCTCGGACTACCGCATCATACCAGTATCCACTTTCTGAATCTTTGAAAATCCTATATTTTTTATCCCCAATCGACACATTGTATTCTCCATCCATAGAGAAATTTTCTCCACGGGATATTTTAACAGTAGGTTCTGCAATAGGCGCAACCTCTGGCGCGGGAGCTTCTGCTGGTGCAGTTTCGACGGCTTGAGCTTTAGGCTTGAAACTTCTAATATCAACAATCTCGCTGGTAGATGCTGGTCTATTCGGGCCTTTAGCTGGCTCAACAGTTACGATCCCATCGTAACCTGCGTCGCGCACTGCTTGCGATAATTCAGCACCTGTCTTCCCTCCATACTGACTTGATAAAACATTCTTCCAGTTCGTTTCGCTTCCGTATTCTCCACCAAAGTTAATAACTAGAGGATTTTCAAAACGAACAGTTCCTTTCTCAAATCTTTCATCCAGATTCTGAGCGGCACTTGGAGTTGATTCCGAAACATATTTACCGCTTGGCTCAATGTCTTGTCCAAACTGCGCTCCAAGATTCGGAGCTTTTTCTGTATTTCGTATTGAGAAAAATTCAAATGGCTTACCTGTAGTTGGAGTGGTTACAGCTTCTGCTGGTGCAGCTTGCTCGGTGACTGGTGCGGGTGCGGTTGGCGCGACCTCTGCGATGGTTGGCGCAACCTCTACTGGTGGCGTGACTACTTGTTCTACTGGTGCGGCTACGGGCGTTACAGCTTCTGCTACGGGCGCGGCTTGTGCAGGAGGAACTGGTAAGGGTTCAGTTGGGGCAGGTTCTTCTACTATCGCCTTGGCTAACTCGGCTTGCTGACGATTGGCTTCTGTTATCGGTTCCGATAAAAATTCTTCTCCAAGGGACTGCTTTAGTCCTGTAGCTTTCTTTTGCTCCTCGGAGATTCGCATCCGCAATTGCTGCGCTTTTGGATCAGTGGGTTCTAAAACATCTAACTCCTGTCTTAAAGAATCAATCGCGTTCTCAGATTGGTTAAGATCATTGATAACCTTTTTGGTTGTGGAGTCAGTAGTGGAAAGCGATCTTGCTTCTCTATCTGCGGAACGATTGATGTCTTGTTCAGCTTTCTCTTCCGCTGAAAGAAATTCAACTCCCTTCAACCCACCACCAATCACGCCGCCTGCCACCGCACCCATCGTAGCTACTTGCGGGACATTCTGGAAAGTAGGAACATTCTTGCCCTCTCTTTGTAGGGCGATGTTCTGAGAAATCTGTTCTGCTGCTTCTTGAGTTCCTTCAGTTAGAGCTTCTACACCACCAGCAGCGGCCCCTTGTTTTAAGAACTGTCCAAGAGTTTTCTTGGTTACAGCTTGCCCTCTACCAGTAAGAATGCGTGTCGCTATCCTCTCCGCTCCAGTTGATGCGGCTAATGCTCCAATGCCAGCGTTAGTAAGAATCAAGTCTAAGTTCTTACCACCATAGGATTGAGCTTCAGTAGCGGCACGATCAGCCTCTACCTCATCAAGTCCTTGCTCACGGGAGTAGTCTCTGACTGATTGGTAGATGTCACCCTTAATCGAGCCTGCCGCTTGAGCAGCACCCATAGTAGCTTGCGCTCCGATTTGAACTGGAATAGATGCGCCTCCAGTTAATACGCCAACAGCTAAAGATGGAAGCATATACCCTGCCATCTCTGGCCCAAGCGTCTCTGGAGATACAGCTACAGCTTGAAGCCCAGCCAATACCTTCGCACCAAGACCTTTTCCTTCTGCTTCTTGGAATAACCTATTAATCTCTTCCTTGTCTTGCTTGGCTTGTGCGCTAGTGAATTGGTCAATGTAGTCTTCTACTCCAGCAATCTCTTTAGATACTTTATTATTAGCACCAAATAGATCGGTAATCATTCTTGCCGATCCAACTGCTGATTTCGCAAATGCTCCACCAGCCCTGCCAATTCCAGCTTCTAATTCTTCTGTAGCTGTCTGGAGTTTGTCAGTAAAAGAAGTGCCTACTGGTTCTTTTGTTTCTTCATCAAGAAACGTGATTTTTCTTCCCGTTGGTTCTTCATCTAGGAATGTAATAGCCATTAGTCGATCCTTGCTTTACGACCATTTATAGTAATCATCGTTCCTTTTGGCAAGCCAGAAGCTTCTGCTTCTTCAATTGTTTTAAATGAAGTATTTGCCGTTGCTGCTTGCGGAATCATTTTAGCTCCTTCTCTTATCGGGCCAGTTGGTGCAATGCGAACAAATGAAGAATCACTATCTCCAGCCCTCAATTGCCGAATCTTGCTTGGAGAAGTTTGAATGATTTTCAATGCAGCAAGTTGTCCATCAGTAAGCTCTATTACTGGAGTTGTCTTTTTATTCGGATCACGATTCTTTTGATACAATATAGCCTTACCCGGTATTGTCATTTTTCCACCTTGAGCTGCCATTGTTGGAATTACTTCTGATGGGGTTTCTGTATATGTCATATTGAATGCCCCTCCATTTTGTTTCAAAAACTTACCTAGCTTACCTTGGCTTAATTCAGTTGAAGCCGCTATAAATTGCTGTTGGTATTTATCAATGTCATCCTTGTTGGTTCCGAATGTCATTGAGTCTGAATTTGCGCCAGCGGTAAAAGATTTTACTTCCTCTACAGGAGTAAGAACCAATCCGGTAATATTATCACCAACTGCGTCTCGTTGTTCTTTTGTTAGAGGATAGAAATTTTTACCTAACTGTGGTTTAACTTCATTAAACTTTTTATCAGATGGGAATACAACAGACAATTCTTGTCTGAACGCATTCTGTTCTGGCTCTGGCATTGAATTATATTGTTTAGCGAATTCAGCAAATGATAACTCTTGCTCTTTTGAAGGTGGATTATTTGCAGAGTTTAGTAATGCCTTCTTGAATTGTGGCGTTTGCGCGGTTTGAGCTATTGCTCTTACAGCTTGGGATTGTTGCTCCATACTTGGCGCGGCGGCTTGTGCTGGCTGATTTTGAGTAGGCATCTGGCCCTCTATTGGCCCTTCACCTAAAGGGTTGACAAAATCTATATTCTCAGATTTCTCAGATGGTTGGTCTTGCTGTCCGTCAACAAAATAAACATCTGAAGAATCTGTCATTGTAGGCGTTGGTGCGTTTGGATTAGACGTTCCCAGTGCTGCTGCTGCCCTTTCTCTTGGAGTGAAAATACTCCTGTCGTCACTACCACCGCCACCACTATAGCGATCCCTGTATGCTTCTACTTGTATATTCCGAGCGTATTGGGTCGCCGAGGCATCAATCAATTTAAGGGCGTTTTCTATAGCTGGGAAAGTATAAGGATTTTTTGCTGTTGCTGGGTTTGTGATGAATGGCATCAGCTTTGCATACGCCAATCCAGCATCGCCCTCGTTAGCATAAGTCATAGCTTCCTGCATACTCTGCTGGAACATAGGTAGCATCTCTTGCGCTTGCTTCTGTTGCTCACGATCAGCTAATACTTTCCCTACATTCTGACCAAGTTTAGCCAAAGAATCTGCCACCCAATCCGTTGATTTGGATGCTCGCTCCGTTCCTGTCATTATGAGTTCTGCGATAGACATAATATTTTACCTATAAATTTGTGATGCTGGGTCGTAGGTTCTTCCTGTTGCTTGCGCTCTTGGGACATATCCCATTCCTTGAACTTGACTAATACTTCCAGCGTATGGAGCCGCTTGTTGTGCCGCAGCCGATGAACCATAAGTTGTTCCGCCTGCGCCAGCCGCCCCCATCTGACCATAAGCATTACTCACCCCCATCAACGCACCAGAGGTAGCCTTACCAATGTCAGAGACACCTTGGCCGACTGCTTGCTGGGCGGCGTAACTTGCGGCGATGTTTTCTTTATTCGCTCCGTAAATTTGCGTAGCCAATCCAGATTGAGCATTGTAGAGATTGCCATACATATCAGATGTCATCTGTGCTTTCTTTAATCCGACCTCTGCTTGGGCAGTCTGGTAGCCAAGTTGCAGTCTTCCTACATCGAGTGGGTCTGCTGTGAATGCTTTTGCTAATTGCTGCCAGTTCTGTGCTGTTCCTTGGACGGATGGCAATGCGGAGAGTCCCATGCCTTGAATCTGTAATGAGGTTAGTCCAAGGTTACGCGCCATCTGCCCTTGTGCCGCTTGGAATCCACCCGCTTGCCCTGCTGTTGCTGGATTGAATCCCGCTCCTGCACTCTCGGCAACATTCCGTGTGATCTGGTCTTTGACATCTTGGGGGATATCTCCACGAAGGTAGCTAGAAACAACATCCATCGCTTGCCCGATTTGACCTTGAGCTTGTTGGCGTTGCTGTGCCGCTCCGGGCTGGAATTGCTCAAGTTGTTGGCGATAGTAATCTGAAATCTTGCGAGCATCGCCGATCATTGATGGTTTCTTTACGACAACATCTTTAACTTGCTTTACTTTCCTTATCTTTCCTCCCTTACCCTTAACTCTCTTGTAACTTACAACTTTTTGAATCTCTTCTTCTTGATCTAAATTATACTGAGGTGCAGAAACACCTTTGATCATTTTTTCAACACCAGTAAGGTTTTCTTCATATGTAGATGTGGCACTCTTAATGCCTTTTTGGTATCTTGCTGATGCTGCACCTTGAGCTTTCTTTGCTCGATCCGCTGCTGACATGGAGACGGCAGCAGCAGTTCCAGCGGCGGCAACGGCAACCACACCAGCACCAATAGCAAGTGCTGTTGAGTGAAACATCTGTGGATGTCTATTGTTGCCTAGCGGGTCTGGTAAAAGAAATCTCATTTGATTAGATCGGTTCGGTTATGACGCCACTTCTGCACCCTTGGGTCTTCCTTGGCGATGTGGGGATTAAAGTCTCTAGAAGTGATGCTGTCAATAATTTCGTCTGGATCAGTTAAATCAGTTACATGGCACGTTATCCAAATCGTGTCTTTATGAGTAGCCAACAAACGCCTTGTGCCTGCTTGTGTGATACCAGTATAACCCGTTTTGTAGCGGTGGGCAGGGATACCATGATACCAGACAGTCACATCACCCTTCATTACAAAGAAGGGATGGGTAGTAAGATGGAGAAGAGTAGTCAGGATCGTATCCTTCGGCATATAGATTTCCCGAATATACATCCCCGGCGTGAACTTGTGAACCAACGGACATTCCCGTGGAGGTAACTTTAGAATCTCCAAGTCCATTAGATTAAGCTCGTAGTCTGGATCACCATATCCAACGACATTCCTTGCATCAATCTTATCTGGGATTGTCAGCGTCATCTTGAAAGGAAGTAATCGTTTGGTGAGGGAGAGAGTAGGTCAGACCCGATTAGGTTATCTGCTCTGCTATAGTTAGCGAAGCGGATTGGCGCGGCGGTTGGTATCTCTACATTTGACATCTCCTTCTCTTGCTCTTGCACAGCAAGGGATAGGTTACTCAAGAACTCCTGCGCCTTGCGATTCTCACGCGAGTTCAATGCCAGAACAGCATAGATCATCGCATCAGGAATAAACTCAACCAACTCTTTCGGGTCGGTCAGATCAAAGTATTTCTTCGATGCGTAAAGCGTGATACACTCGCAGGTCTTGGGTGCTTTGAATCTACGGAAGGTTGGGTTAGCATCGTTCGGTTGATAGATTGCTATCAGCGTCTTTGCTTCCAATGCCGTATCGTAGGCATACACCCGAATCCTACCTTTAGTTACTGGTTTGCTGACTCCCCGAATTCCTTTTACAAGGAGGTCGGATTTAGCCAGCGTTGGAGGATTGGCAGTAGCCACCTTAACCTTGTGGTAGGTGTCATACTGGTCTTGCGCTTCAAACATCAACTCTACGCCGATGTCTTCAGCTTCCTCGGCCATTACTCCGATTTGGTATGGATGCGTTGTGTAGTCGCGGAAGAGGACATGGAGTCCTCCTACCTCTACTATTCCTCTATGGCATGAGTGATCCGCATGGAGAGCAAAAGCGTTGGTCGCATTGAACCATTCGTCTGCTAGAGACGTTGATTCATTCCCGATCCAAGCTAGTTTGATTTGCTCATAGCGGGCTGGAAGCGTGAAGCAATCGTTCACGCAGCAGATTTGGACATACTCTTCTTGAGAAGTCCACGCTCGCTTATTCCATAGCAGTCGCCTTGCTTGGTTTACGGCTTTAACTCCGCGCTCGTATGAACAAGTGCCAGAGTCTCCGACGAAACCCTTCACAAGCTCTACCATCTCTTCGAGGGTATCAGCCATAGGGATTATCGTTTCCGATAATTACTTTTGGTAGCCTTGCTTTGGAGTGCCAGCAGTCGTGTAGATGCTTGGCTTTTTGGCTCCGAGGTTAGGCATATTGCCCATACCTTCACGGATGCTTCCACGGGTTGGCGAACCACCGCTGACGAGTTTAGGATCAGTTCCTTTTAGTGTTGTCATATATTTAGTTTTCTTATGGCTTGTTTATTACGAAGTGTGAACCGCCATCCAGTCAACACTTGTGATCTCTGCAATGTTATTTTCAATGCGGATCGAAAATCCTGTTGTTGTATTACTTCCATTTACCATAGCAAACAATGGGGTTGCTTGCGCTCCAATTGTGGCATTGCAAATAGGAGTAATTGAAACTCCGTAACTTGCACTCGGCAATGCAGCAAACGTTACTGTCTGTATAGAGTCTAATGTAGGTAGTCCGGTAATTGTTCCATAACGAACTTTAACAACAGGAATAGCATTAACCTGAGTTGTAAGATTCGTAATGTTCGTGGTGTTGGCCGAAATTTGGTTTTGCTGATCAGCGAGTGTTTGATTGATTTGATTGATCTGCGCTGGAGTTACATCGCCAAGACCCGGAACATTGATGGTTCCGTTAGTCAGAACTTCATCAATGAATACTTGAAAGACATTCTGCCAGTTACCAGTTGGACAGAAGTCATCTGGGACATTTGGAAATGTAAGTGCTGGCGATGAAGATTGATTGTCCATTGAATTTAATTGACGATATTGTAGTTCCAGTATTTCTCTTGGCAACACAAAAATGGTTCGCACTCTTGATTTTCTTCTGGGCAGTCACCAACTGGAGAGTCATCGTTGTTCTTGATGTTTGCCATCAACCTTACTCGGTCAACTGTAGCTGCTCCGGTTAGGTTTACTTTGATCTGGAATTCTGATCCTTCTACTGATGGGATGCCTGCCAAGTCATTACATTCACTTGGGTCAGGTGTGTTAAACTTGTAGCGTTTGTAGCGATTACCGCCCCGTTGTGGGAAGCATTCAGTTACTACTGGTGAGCATGGATCGCACCCGAATGTCGTAGGCACTTTGAGTTGTGACCAGCAAGGGTTAGAGTCTGCGCGGAAATCGACGTAGCTATCTACTTCCCCTTTAATCTCACTCATCCACATTTCTCCACCAGTAATCTTTTTACGGAGGAACTTGTTTGTAGCCCCGCTTCGGTTGAAGTCATACCTACCAGTTGTGAAGAAGGATTCGATCTGTCTAGTTCCGTTAGGGCCGTAGTCATCGCCTTGTGCTGTGGTGAACTCGTATAAGCGGTTCTTGTTGTCTTTGTCGAATGAGAATCCAAATCCCCGCTTTTCACCTTGGATCAGTGCAGTCAGAAGTTGGGTTGGTCTGATGCCTGTCCATACTCCATTCCAGCGGAATGATAGTTGCGCGTCCGGTGCTGGCGTTGAGGATTGGTCGAGGTCGAGAACAACCATACCGCGATGATACCTATTCAGTCCTTCCACGCCTTCTGCTCGATAGGTTTGTGGCGCAACTGTGCTAATTAGATAGTTATCAAAGAACATTGTAGAAGCGAATTGCTTCAGCCAAGGAGTATCATTAGATACCCACTTGTTCACATCCCTCGATAGTTTACGAAGGGAGAAGTATCTATTGAACTCGGATTGGGTATTGGAATAGAACGCCCAACCATCGTGTGATCTGAACCAAAGTTCGGAGTTTACCAATGCAAGATTAGGGCTGGTGCATCCGCGCCCAAGGAGTGAGATGCGCTGGATGTTCGATGTGTTCCATTGTGACCTTGGTAGGGAGACATCCATTGAGAATGCCCCAGCTCCTGTAAGGACTACTAGCTGACCTTGGCCGCGAAGGTTGTAGCCTAGCTCTGGCATTACCTTCATCCCTGTGATATTTCCCATCATGGCTGGAGTCGAGAACGCCCCGCCTTCTGCCCAGTATCCTATCTCTGTGAAGTTCTCGGTATTCTTGGTGTCCGTAAACCCACCGCCATAGATGATGTCAGAAGCGTAGATTTGGTTGAACCTATCAGATACGAAGACTCGCCCAAAAGCATACTCCATGATCGTTCCAATCGGCATCTTTGCCAAGTATGGGTTCAATCGGTAGGCAGGTAGTTTGACTGTTCCTGTCCCTGTTCCTCTTTGAGTGTCTGTAATGACTGCTGTGAACTTAACTCCAATCGTATTGGATGGTGCGCCGATCAATGTAAAGTTGGTATTTGTAATCCCATCTCCAAGAGAAACGATTTCACAGTAGTCTCCGTTTTGGATTTCACTTGCGGTCAGTGTTCCCAATACTCCATCCCATGCTATGGCGTTCTGGTAGCCATTTTGGATGTATGCCCGATCTTCAGCTTGCACGAAGAATGTGTGCATCATGCCCGGATCGTTACCTTCGATGAGTTTGTATGCGAACGCTTGGTTGTTTACGATCTTTAGGAAGTAGATAATCCCAGATACAGATAGCAACATTCCATCGCTCGTTCTGTAGTTGGTTGACCGATATGGATACGCGCCTTGGAAACTGCCACCAAGAATATCGTTAACGATAGTCTCCGATTGGTCTGCTCCTGCAAGAATCGGGATGTTCCGAATGCTTGGTCTGGTTCGGTTGATGCCGCCTCGGAATGTCCTATTTACTGACTCTGATACTACAGACTCTGGTAAATACGATGGATGAGTATCTGCGTCTTGCGCAATGATACTTGTGAATCCATCAAAGACTGATCCTTCTGCTGGCATTAGGCGTTGACACTCTTGATTACGATAAAGCGCAATGTCAGTGCTTCAGACAAACTTCCTGCGGTGATATTGCGGATCACGATATTCGCATTGCCTGCCGCTGGAGCTACCGCAAAGTTGTATGCGCCAAGCGTTCCACCAGAGATGTGACTTACCACAACGATGTCCGTAGCTTCGATAACTGAATTGCTCAAGTTAAAGGTAACGGCAGTAGCGGATGCGAGGGCAGCGTTATCGGTTACGATAATTCCAGTAGGACGATTCAGCGTAACAGAGTTTGTTTTTGCTCCTGCGCCTTGGGTAATTGTTCCACCTGCGCCAGTGTCATATCCAATTTTAGATGAGTTTCCATTAGCGAGGATCGTGCTGTTTGATGCTATTGTGCTATTCACAATAAGCGCACCAGTCATCGTATCTCCAGCCTTATTAAGTTTCAGAACATCAGCCGCATCAACGTATTGTTTGGTTGTCGCTTGAAGGTTTGTAGTTGGATTCGCGGCAAGAGTCACGCTTGCTGCCGTTACTACACCTGTAGCAGTTACACTTGTTGCATTTATCGCTCCAGTAGTAGTCAATGGTTGGCTACCAAGATCAACTGGACTGGATTGAAGGACGCTATTGAGCGTAGCAAACTCAAGCAGTCCGGTTGAATCTTTCCGTAAGACAGTTCCACTCGCTCCGTTTGTCCAAGTCAGATTACCAGCACCATCAGTCTTCAAGACTTGTTGGGCAACTGGAGTCTGAATTGTCTTTTGGCAAGCAGCAGAGTCTTCTACTACCAATCGTTTGCCATCGGCGGTTGTTTCGAGTGGTTCACACAACAACGGAAAGTTCGTGTCGCATGGCGGACATGGAGTGCAGTAGCTCATACGATTAGCAGTCTACCGCATCCGCGAATTCTGGTAATGTTTTAAGATAGAGATACGCTTGCTTGATTGGGTTCTCTCCGTTGATATTGTAGTCAGTTACTTTGTTTTTAGAAAAATATGGAATACTTTCTGAATCTTTTTTAATTTCTAAAATAAAGTTAATTTGATTTTTGGTGCATTCCAGCTTTGGAATCTTGATATAAGCATTTGGAATTTCTACTTCAATTCCAAAGTTGTCTGTCAGCTTGATGTTTTTTTGTATTGCCATAATATTATGTTGTTATAATGTTTTCCAAAACCCAGAATCTAATGCTACTATTTTGATGTTTGTTGATGTTAGTAAATTTACAGAAGTTGATGAATCTATAACATCTCCAGACTGAGAATATACTTTAATGGTATTCCCAGTTTGATTAAAAATTGTAATTTGTCTTCCAATATTTTCTGATGCCAATGGAATTGCTACTCCAGAATTTAATGCTCCAGATGAAACATAATTAAATGTTTTTTGTATTGGATATGCAGTTCCTAAATTTGTTCCAATAGATGTTATCGCATAATCAACACTTTCCAAAAATGCAATATCTGTTTTTACTTTTTGTTTGAAAAACCATCTATTATTTGTTTTATCAATTGTTTGTTCAAAGCCGGAACTCGTTGGAATTCCTGTTGATGTTTGGTTGATTACTCCGAATGTTGATCCTAATAGATTATTGCTTGAAACAATTGATGTTGATGAATCAATTTTTACAGATGCTCCAGTTGTTGTGCAACCATCTGATGTATTCCCAAAAACAATATTTTCAGTTCCCCAAGCATTAATGTATGAATTGCTTCCAACAGATGAATTTAATATATTATTATTTATTATTGATACATTATATGAATTTCCACTTCCATCTGTATTTACATTGATAGGAACCCCATTACTTGCTATTCTTTTTATAGTATTTCCATAGATCAATACATTATTTGAACGAGCAATAGTAATTCCATTTGGAGAAAAAACATTTATATTATTTTGATCTAATATATTTGAAATTATTTTAACATCCTGACAAGCTGCCGTGCTGTTTAATGGAGCAACAAATATACAAGCAGCACCGCCACCTTGAAAATAATTTCCTTCAATAACAGCATTTTGAGCTGTTAGAGAGCCAAGGTTTTGGGTATCAACAGCATTCCAATTACATCCATTGTTTGAATTAAATGCAAAATTGTTTTTAACAATTACATTATTACAACCCTCCCAAAAATCGTATGCTGAATTTGACATATTATATGCAGTATTGTTTTCAACAACCACATTATAACAATTCATATTTCCACATCCGTCTGCAATATCTTGAAAATAACAATTTTTTATATGCAAACCATTTACATTTCTTGAATCAATTCCATGTCCATTCCAAGCTGTTCCAAGATACCAAGTAAAATCACGATTTGTTGCTATAATTCTTACTCCTTCATAAGAAATATTGTAATCAAAAATACCAGTAGATGTGAAATTTTGATTGATAAAAACAGCATATCCAAATGTATATGTTGGCATTTGAATTGGCGTAAATGAACTTAATGCAACTGGATTTATATAAGCATTGGGGTCAAATATTGTTTTAGTATTTGATTTTACAATTATTGAAGATGATGTTTTATATTGTCCTTTAGGCCAAAATACAATTGATCCAGTTGTTGGAATCGAATTATATGCAGCTTGAAGTGCAGTAGTATCATCTGCAACGCCATCACCAACTGCACCAAAATCTTTGACATTTACGACATCAGCGAATCTATTAGCTAATGTCCTTGCTACTGCCGCCGCTCCAGTTCCAGAACTTGCTCCATCAGTTGCTGCCGTGAATAGCGAGCCTATGACATAAGTTTGTCCCGTGGTTCCAGCAATAGTATTCCATTGCGATTGCGTTGTTGTTCCGAGAGAAGTAATCTTGTATTGCTGTCCTACTTGAAATGATCCAGCGGATACTCCAGTTGATCCAGTCGAAACAATTCCTTCGATTACGTTTTGTGTTGCTTTAGTTAGTGGCATTTTTAATGAGTGGTTATTGTTATTTCCGATCCCGCTGGAACTGGAGTTGACATGATAAGCGTTTTAGGTGCGGTATTGTTTATTGAATAATTTGATGGCTTTTGATACACCCCATCAATGTGAACGATATATCCCCCGCTAACTTGGCTTATGCCTTCGGAAATATTAAATGTAGTTTGAGTTCCATCAGAAACATATTCCCAAGTTTCCGGTTCAGTTGTGGCTTGATTAACCGCCTCGATTGCTATACGAGCGTAGTAAGCTGCACGATCTGCAATTGAATTCATTGCCGCCTCACTTGGGCCGCACGGATTGCATTTAGAACTTCTGGAATTTCCGCAACTCATAGTTTTATCGTTAACGATAGTTAAAGTTTCTGTCAAGTGTTTTTATGCTGTAGAAAGGGAAACTACAACAAGCGAACTTCCCGCTAACACAGTTGAGATTGTCAGTGTCCTTGGAGACACATTGTTTATTGTATAGTTCACTGGGGCTTGAACTACTCCGTCAACATGGACAAGGTATAATGCTGACACAAGACTTCCAGTTGTATTTCCAGTAAGCGTCCAAGTAGTTGTTGATCCATCACCAGTAAATGTCCAGACACTGCCAGCGTTGGTTGTAGGGATTACCCCAGTAGCACCTTGAGGCCCAGTGGCTCCTGTTGTTCCTGCATCTCCTGTGGCTCCAGTCGCGCCAGTTAGCCCAACAACTCCAGTTGCGCCTGTGGCTCCATCAAGTCCGATAACGCCTGTGCTGCCCGTAGCCCCATCTAATCCAATAACGCCAGTCGCGCCAGTCGCGCCGTCGATACCAATCAACCCCGTGGCTCCTGTTGCTCCAGTCGCGCCTGTTGGGCCTCCGCTAGGGCCAGTCGCCCCTGTCAGACCAGTGCTTCCTGTAGCTCCAGAACCGCTCGCGCCCATTGGCCCAGTCAATCCCGTAGCTCCGCGAGGGCCGACCATTCCAGTTGATCCCTCTGGCCCGATTGGGCCTTGCTGTCCCGTAGCCCCCGTAGCACCAGTTGACCCGATACCTGTAGAACCTTGTAGTCCTGTAGCTCCTTGCTGACCAGTCAACCCTGTGCTTCCCGTAGCTCCGCGCAAACCTGTAGCCCCTGTAGTTCCGTTAATACCAGATAACCCAGTAGCACCAGTGGCTCCCTCGCCCGTAGCCCCCGTTGCCCCTGTCGGCCCTCCCGATGGGCCAGTAGAACCAGTAAGTCCTGTGGCTCCCGTTGCCCCGATTCCCGTAGCACCCGTAGCTCCGCTGGCTCCAATGGATTGCTGTGCGAGACACGCAGAGTGAGCCGCGCTGATAGCACTTTCTTTTGCCGATCTAGCGTAGGATGCTACTATAATGGTTTCGTTGCAGCAATTGCTCATGGTGTTTTATCGTTTACGATAATTGAGTATTTAATTCAAGCGTTTTCCACCAATAGATATGGAATCGTCTTTTGGTTGTATCTACTCATTTCAGAGTAAACTAAATTGATAAATCCATCCCATTGAGGTGGGTAGATCGTCTGACAGCCGAGGCTGCTCGTAGTGTTATATCCTCCTTTATGGATGTTTATCGCAGTCCCCATCGAATCACCTTCACCATCTCGCGTAACAGGGAGTTGTTCTTTTGCGTTAGCAGGTCGTAACGCTGGGTAGCCACCTCCGGGTTTAGAGATACCATGATTGCCTTTACGAAAGCGATGCACACCCGTTTTAAGAACCGCGATACCTTTCCTAAAAACAGAAGGATCGGTATTAGCGTTAAACGTAGCGTGAACGCTTGGTGATAGAAGAATGATCGCATCGTCGTAGATACCTCTGTCGTTCTTTCCTTTTGCTCCCATTGAATCGAGGTAGTATCCACGAATCCCGACCAAGCAAACCAAGTCTTCGATACCCGCTTTGATTACCATTGCGAGTGTCTTTTCCTTGGCCTGCTGTGGTCTGGAGCGGGGAATCATTTTCCTTTGCGGATAACGTTGATGAGTCCTACGAGTCCTAGCCCCGCGACGATGATGGACTCTTGAAGTTCTGGTTCCAGCTTCACTCCTACCGCCGTAGCGATTAGGATGATGCCGCGCCATGTGCTGTTCTCTGACAGCCGTTCTAATAGTATATTTACGATTTTCATTTTTTAGTTCCTCTTGGTTCTGGCAGTTCGTATGTGAACCGACCATATTGTGTTTCTAGGGAGACTCCAAGCGTTGTGCATCCGGTTAGGAATGCCAATGCGAGAAAAGCAAACGAGATCAAGATCAGTCCAAGTGCCATTTGTTTTGCGCTCATTTTTTCATTATTTGTTTGGTCATGTAGATGCAGGTTAGCACACCAGCGATTATACTGATGATACCGCCTGCTACTCTAATAGACGCTTCTATTTCTGGTAGCATACTTACTATAAATCCTGTGGTCGAAATGATCGTTCCAAATATTCCGTGAGTTGTTGTATTATCGTTCATGATATTATCCTACGATGATATAAATTGTATTTGCGTTAGGTGTGACGATTAAATCGTATCCAGCTTGCGTGATTTGAACGATATTAGAAAGTTGAGTCGCACCCGTAAGCCCAGTAGTGTCTGATAGAACAATATTTGCTGGCGTTACCCCAGTTGCTCCCGTCGAGCCTTGTGTTCCTACTCCAGTAGCCCCTGTAGCTCCTGTCGCTCCGCTTGCGCCTATTCCAGTAGCCCCAGTTGCACCAGCGTTACCTTGAATTCCTGTCGCACCTGTCGATCCTGTAGCCCCAGTTGCACCAGCAACACCCGTGGCTCCAGTCGAGCCTGTATCGCCAATAACGCCCGTAGCTCCTGTAGAGCCAGTCGCCCCGTCATTTCCAGCAACGCCCGTTGCACCCGTAGCCCCGATTCCCGTGGCTCCTGTCGCTCCTTCTAAACCAGTCGCGCCAGTCGCACCAGTCGCGCCACCCGATCCCGCAACGCCTGTCGCGCCAGTTGCGCCTACTCCGGTTGCTCCTGTCGCTCCAGTGATACCTGCCGCGAATACAATAAACGCAAGGTCATGGTTGTTCGCAAAATTAGTTGTGCCTGTCCCAGCCGAGGTAACTAATGTAACTGGATACTCAACATATCCAGTTTGCGGAACTGGGGGTGCAGAAACAGTCCATTTTTGATAGTTATTGCTATTGGTTGCGTCTTGCAGAATGAGCGTGTCCCCTTGCTTTATCAGTCCCAGAAACACATCGACATCGACATTGTTTTTGTCAATGTGCGAGACATTGATTTGCGTAGCAGATACTTGAGTCGCATTGTTCCAGATTAGATGCGTTGAAGTTGGGTCGCCAGTTGTGATCGTCGTTTTTGCTTTATAGTCGAAAAATGATGCCGATTGTCCAGCATTTCCTTGTGGGCCAGTGGCTCCCGTGGCTCCGATACCAGTCGCTCCAGTCGCGCCTTCCAGACCTGTTGCACCTGTCGAGCCGTCTATCCCTGCTATGCCAGTTGCTCCCGTAGCCCCTCTAACCCCAGTCAATCCCGTAGCACCAGTCGCGCCCGTGGCTCCGAGATCGCCAGTAGCTCCTGTGGCTCCGATATCACCTTGGACTCCAGTTGCTCCTGTCGAACCAGTTGCTCCATTTGTTCCAGAAATTCCTGTCGCGCCAGTTGAACCAGTCGCTCCATCAAGTCCAGCTATCCCTGTTGCGCCAGTGGAACCAGTTGATCCATTAATGCCAGAAATTCCAGTTGCCCCTGTTGATCCTGTCGCGCCTGTGGCTCCATCTGTTCCAGAAAGACCAGTGGCTCCAGTGCTTCCTGTGGCTCCATTAATTCCAGATACACCCGTGGCTCCAGTAGCTCCAGTAGCTCCAACGCCTGTTGCGCCAGTCGCGCCTGTGCTTCCATTTATACCAGCAATGCCAGTAGCACCATCAGAACCCGTTGCTCCTGTGTTTCCAGTCGCTCCCGTAGCACCCGTTGGGCCTCCAGCTGGGCCTGTGGCCCCAGTTGCCCCAATTGCTGCGCTGGATTGACTTCCAATGAAGTCAAGTTTTCCAGTAAATGGGTTAAATGTGAGTGCCATATTTTATTGTTCCTTTTTTTAAATTATTTTGTCAAGCAGTTATGTCAGGGCCAACAGGCCAAGATAAGCCCTCTTTCACTATCTGCTCTTCGCATTCTTCGTGTGTTCCAACAAATAATGTTTGTGGCGTGGCAATGGATTGGTCTGTTTGTTGGTAGAAAATAATTGTCTTATCTTCATATGCCAATTTCCATTTTCCAACAGAATCGTCATATGACCAGCCATTTGCGCTTGGAGGAATTATCATGGGACAGTCACTGAGAGGGTTGAGTTTGTTGAATTATAGGTCGCCGTTGTTCCGCCGGGAACTCCTGTAAGGGTTCCTATTGTCCAAGTTCCTGTTGTCGAACTTTGGAAAAATCGGAATGTTGTAACTCCAGACGGAGGAGAAACATTGAACGAGACGCTTAATACTGTAGTGGTTCCGTTATTGTTAAAAGTTGCTGTTGCGGTTGATGCTCCAGTTGTTTTGAACGCTCGCAAATTGCCCGAAGTGATCGTTGTAGACCCCGTGTAAGTTAATGTTCCAGACAAAACTACAGTCCCAGTTCCCGTTTTGTTTACATTGCCCGCTCCCGAAATGTTGCCAGAAATTGTGTATGTTTGTGCGCCATTTGTGCGAAATTGGAGCGTCGAGCTATTTATCGCAAAATTATTTGGTAGGGTTACGGCATTTGCAGTAATTATTTGGCATGGGCCATTGCAAGTAACTGCGCCAGTCCCAAAAGCATTTCCCGAGGAAAAGGTTATCGTTGCCGTCGCCGAGCTTGAGCTATAATTTGTTCCACCAGAATAAGTATTATTGCCGCCAAGAGTTATTGGCAATGATCCACTTTTTGCAAGCGTCCCCGCTCCGCTAATGACCCCATTCAAAATGGATTGTCCCGTGAGCAAAAGCGAGCCTTGGTTAATTTGCGTTGGCCCTGTATAATTGCAAGTGCCAGATAGAGTTAATTGACCAACCCCGTTTTTAATTAGCCCTCTTGTGCCTGTCAATGCGGTGGAGATAGTCGTGCTTAAATAGCACATGAGTTGACGGAAAGATGCCGTTGCAGACGCGATTGCAGTTACATTGCTTGCGCCTGCCTTTGCTGCGTTAGAGTTTGTTAAAATCATCCTACAATTATGTAAATTGTGTTTGCGTTAATGCCAGCCCCAAGAGCGTTATACCCTGCCAAAGTGATTTGCATCATGTTTGTCAATGCTGTTGCTCCTGTTGCTCCGCTAATATTGCTACCGATCTTGCCGTCTAAAGCAGTCTGCGTAGCTGTTGAAATTGGTTTGCTTGCATCCGAGGTGTTGTCCA
>Ga0315289_10002629_pt1 | contig 27482 bp, 21 predicted proteins | sample YL17G11_40_MG_FD_203452 | JGI IMG/M metagenome (GOLD analysis project Ga0315289, IMG submission 203452) | Sediment microbial communities from Yellowstone Lake, YNP, Wyoming, USA - YL17G11_40 | ecosystem: Environmental > Aquatic > Freshwater > Lake > Sediment | place: USA: Wyoming | collected...
TCTCTCTCGCGCTCTACGGCTCACGGCCCCTGTCGCCCAGCCGCGCGAGCGCCCGCGAAGCTTGAGCCTTCGAGGGTCAGGGGGACACTACTGCTCTTGACTTCGCTTTCCATACGTGTCCCCCGTTCGCGGTGGCCTTCTGCAACTGCCCTAGTGTCCCCCGATTCCGAGTGCCTCATTCTCGTAGCCCCAGGTCAGCAGGAAGTGGATCGCCGCGGTCGGGTCGGTGGCGGCGGCGACAGACAGCGGCCACATGCCGCACGTGCTCCTGGGCGAACGGCAGACCGCGGCAGGCGGCAGTCCACTGACCGTCGAAAACACCGCAGGCCCCGGCCGTTCCCCCCTGCCGGAGCGCCCACTTCGAGACCGACGGGAGACCGGTCGCCGCATACCGTAGGGCGATCACGTACGCGGTTGTCGGGACCTCATCAGCAGGCGACCACGAGGAGCACCCATTGGAGACCCCACACGACCTGAGGTATGCAGAGACACACGAGTGGGCAAGGCAGGACGGCGACCTGGTGCGCGTGGGCGTCACCGACTTCGCCCAGGAGCAGCTCGGCGACATCGTGTTCCTCGATCTTCCCGAAGTGGGCCGGGTGGTGACTCGCGGCGAGGGCTTCGGGATCGTCGAGAGTGTCAAGGCAGTCGACGACCTCCATGCCCCGGTAGGCGGGGAGATCGCGGAGGTGAATGGCGACCTGCTCGACCAGCCGGAGGTCGTGAACGAGGACCCGTACAGGCGGGGCTGGATGGTTGCGATCCGGCCCAGTGACCCCGAGGAGATCGAGGCCCTGATGGATGCGCCCGCCTACCAGAAGCACTGCGAGGAGGGAGGGACGGCGTGAACTATCTGCCGCACTCGGAGAGCGACTGGGCGGCAATGCTCGCCGCTCTCGGGATCGACTCGGTTGGCGAGCTATTCCGCGACATCCCAGCGCAGTTGCGCGAGACAGCCATGCCCGATCTGCCGGGGCCGATGGCCGAGGCCGAACTGCTGCGCCACCTGCAGGATCTGGCTGGGCGGAACAGCTCCCTCGATGAGCTGGTGTGCTTCGCCGGCGGAGGCGTCTACGATCGCTTCATCCCCAGCATCGTGCTCGATGTCATCAGCAGACCGGAGTTCAAGACGGGCTACACCCCTTACCAGCCCGAGGCCTCCCAGGGCATCCTCCAGGCCCTGTTCGAGTACCAGAGCATGGTCTGCGAGCTCACCGGGATGCCGGTCGCGAACGCCTCGCTCTATGACGGGGCGTCGGCGCTCGGCGAGGCGATCCTGGTGGCGGCGGCGGAGAGGAAGCGCCCTCGCGCGCTGGTGTCGCGGGCACTCTCGCCCAACGCGCGCCGCGTGGCCCGGACCTACTGCGACGCGATGGGCATCGCGATCGCGGAAGTGCCCTACGTCGCAGAGACCGGGCAGACCGACATGGACGCCCTCAGGGCGGCGATGGGGGACGACCTGTGCGGCGTGGCGCTGCAGCAGCCCAACTACTTCGGAGTGCTGGAGAACATGCGCCTCGCCGCCGAGGCAGCCCATGCGGCCGGCGCCCTGCTCGTCGCATCAGTGGAGCCGATCTCGCTGGGGCTGCTCGAGGCGCCCGGCCGGTACGGCGCCGACATCGTCGTCGGCGAGGGCCAGCCTCTGGGGCTTCCGCCGGGCTACGGAGGGCCGCTGTTGGGGATCTTCGCGTGCCGACACGAGATGATGCGTCGGGTCCCCGGACGAATCGTCGGGGAAACGGTCGACGCGGACGGTCGGCGAGCGTACTGCCTGACGCTTCAGGCCCGCGAGCAGCACGTCCGCCGCGAGAGGGCGACGAGCAACATCTGCACCAGCGAATCCCTTTGTGCCCTGGCGGCGGCGGTGTACCTGGCGGCACTCGGGCCCGAGGGCTTGTGCGAAGTGGCGGCGCAAGGGGTGCAGCAGGCGCACTTCCTGCTTGAGCGGCTGTCCGAGCGAGGGACGGCGCCTCGCCGATTCGCAGGCGCCTTCTTCAACGAGTTTGTGGTCGATGTCGGCCAACCGGCCGATGGCGTGGTCTGTCGGCTCGCCGAGCAGGGCTACCTCGTCGGGCCGGCCCTGGGTCGCGAGTACCCGGAGCTTGAGGACTGCCTCTTGCTGGTGGCGACCGAGCAGCGGACCCGGGCGGACATCGAGGGGCTGGTCGCCGCTTTCGAGACGTGACGGATGGCCTTCCGGAGGAGGAGGGGACATGCCGCAGCCGACCCTTCTGGAGCTCTCGCGGGCAGGCAAGCGCTGCACGCGCGCGCCCGCCGGCGATGTGTCCAGCCGTGGGGTGACCGAGCTCATCCCCGCCGAGCACCTGCGGGCGGACCCGCCTCGCCTGCCGGAGGTCAGTGAGCCGGAGATCGCGCGGCACTACGCGCTCCTGGCCCGGGACACCTTCAACATCGAGGCGGGGTTCTACCCGCTCGGCTCGTGCACCATGAAGTACAACCCGAAGGTGAACGAGCGCATCGCAGCCATGCCCGGATGGGCCCTGCTGCATCCGGACACACCGCCGGGGCAGGTCCAGGGCGCCCTGAGGCTCATCCTCGAGCTCGAGCGATTGCTGGCGGAGCTCGGCGGCATGGATGCGGCTTCGCTCCAGCCGCCGGCCGGCGCCTCGGGTGAGTTCTGCTGTGTGCGCATGTTCCGGGCGTACCACGAGAGCCGCGGCGAGGCGCGGCGGACCCGCGTCATCGTGCCCGACAGCGCCCACGGGACCAATCCGGCTTCAGTCTCGCGGTGCGGGTATGTGGCGACGTCCATCCGGTCAGACGGCGGGCGAGTGGATTCGGCGGAGCTGCGGGGGGCACTAGGCGACGACGTCGCCGGCGTGATGCTCACGAACCCGAACACCCTGGGCCTGTTCGAGATCGACATCCTCGGGATCGTCGAGACGGTGCACGACGCGGGCGCGCTGCTCTACTATGACGGGGCGAACATGAACGCCATCATGGGCTACGCCCGCCCCGGGGACATGGGTTTCGACGCGATGCACTTCAACCTGCACAAGACCTTCGCGACGCCGCACGGTGGCGGAGGTCCGGGCTCCGGTCCGGTCGCGGTGAAGGAACATCTGACGCCCTTTCTCCCGGTCCCGCGCGTCGTTGAGCGGGGTGAGGGCTACGACTGGGACTGGAGCCCCCCTAAGTCGATCGGCCGAGTGCACTCCTACTTCGGCAGTTTCCTCGTGGCGGTGCGCGCCTACGCCTACATCCTCGCGCACGGCGCCGAAGGGCTTCAGCGGGTCAGCGAGGCGGCGGTGCTGAACGCCAACTACATGGCCGAGCGTCTGAGGGCAGTCTACGACCTCCCGCACGCCGGGCCTTTCATGCACGAGTGCGTCCTGTCAGCCCAGAGCATCTACCGAGACACGGGTGTGCGAGCGCTCGACATCGCCAAGCGCCTGATCGACTACGGCATCCACCCGCCGACGGTGTGCTTCCCGCTGATCGTCAAGGAAGCCATGATGATCGAGCCGACGGAGACCGAGAGCAAGCAGACCCTTGACCACTTCATCGAGGTCATGCAGACCATTGCCCAGGAGGCCCGCAGCAGCCCCGAGCTTCTACACGAGGCTCCGCACGAGACCCCAGTCAGGCGGGTGGACGAGGCGGCGGCGGCCCGTCACCCGAAGCTGACGTGGAACGCCTAGATAGGAGTCCGCGATTCGAGATCCCCCCGCGCTGCTGCCTCTTGGGGGGGGCCGATGCCGTTGCCGTCGTGGCGCAGGCATTCCTGCCTGTGGACGTTGACGTCGGGCCGGATGGGGCCCCATACGTCCCCCACTCGGCCTCTCCGAACGTCATGCACAGCCCTCTACCCTCGGCTGCATGACCCTCACTCACCCAGGTCCGCCAGGAGTACCATCAGCACGCTGCCGTCGTCCTCGACCCCCGCTGGTGCGAAGTCTCCTTCAGCCGGCGCTTCGTCAACGTGCCAGCCGCCTCCTTGGCCGCCAGGTCGCGTCTTCTGAGGTGAGACGCGCCTGCGGGGCTCATAGACAGAACCGCCCGCCTCGTGAGTCTCAAGAGTAGAGGATGCTGATGACCCGGGCCGGCGAGACGGACCTGCGGACAGCCTTCAGACAGCTGGCGGGGGGAGGCGTGGGCGGGCTGGAGATCGTGTGGCGGGAGCTTGCGCATCCCCTCCACAACTACGCCTTCGCCCTCACCCGCGACCAGGACGAGGCGGATGACATCCTCAGCGAGACGCTCGCGAAGCTGCCAGGGATAGGATGGCGACTGCGATGGGTTCGGAACCCCAAAGCGTACCTCTTCGCCATCGTGCGCAATGCCGCCCGCTCGCGCACCCGGCGCGCCCGCTCGGAGGCGACCGAGGACAGCGGCCGCGAACCGACCTCGCCAGATGGGTCGGGGGCTGCACTCATCCGGGCTGCGGTGCTCGACCTGCCGGAGGAGCAGCGCGAGGTCGTCGTGCTGCACATCTGGGGTGGGCTAACCTTCGAGGAGATCGGCCGCACGATGGGCGTGCCCACCAACACCGCGGCCAGCCGGTATCGGTATGCTCTGCTGAAGCTGCGACCGGCCCTGAGGGAGGGCGATGATGAACGGTGACGATCTAAAGCGAAGGCTGGCGGCGACGAGCCTCAGCAGCCCGAGCATCACCCTTGACCAGGTCAGGCAGCGGGCGACGGTCGGCGTCCGGAGCCGGCGGCCCTTTGGCATTGCGCGTCTGGCCTTCGTCACGGCGGTGGTGTGGGTGATGGTCTGGGTGGCGCAAGTGGCGGTGGACCGCAGTATGGATGGGATAGTGCCCGTGAGTCAGCTTGCGGGCCAGTCCACGCTGAGGCCCTCCGGCATCGCTCAGCGTAGGCAGTTGCTCCAGGAGCTGATGGCTGACGGCGGCTGGTCCGAGGTGGGCGCGCGTGCGCAACAGGGCGTCGCGCCGAGTCCGCCTGTTGGTGACGGTGTGCGCCAGGGGAGGAGCAGTCAGACACGACTGAGGAGGTGGAGCTGATGTCCACGAACGGACAGACCAGAGAGAGCGCTGCGCCAACATCCACGGGCTGCTTCCCGACCTTCGGCAGACTGCTGCGTTGGCGGCGGTGGCGGATCGGGGCGTGCGTGGTCCTGGCCTTGCTGCTCGTAGGAGGCGTGGTCGACGGCATCGCCACGGCTTACTACGGGGGGAAGGTGGAGTCGCAGCTCGCGGCACTGGAAGCGGCCGGCAAGCCGCTGAGCTTCCGGGACCTCGCCCCGGCTCGGGCGCGCGCAGGCGGCAACGCAGCGCCCTTGCTGCTAGCGGCGGCGGAGATCGTGCATCATCACGACCCGCCCGGCCAAGGCGCGCGGTCCGAATCGTGGGGCCACCCGATGCCTGCCGAGGCCAGGGGGTACGGCGAGTTCGATTGGGGCGAGCCGGCTGATCTCGCCCGGCTGGCTCGGTATGTCAGAGAGGACCGCCGGGCCCTCGACCTCCTGCGGGAAGCGGAGGCAAAGGCGGGGGTCGACTTCGGGGTGAACTGGGAGAACCCCATGCAGGCGCTCTTCCCCTACTACCAGAAGCTGCGGTCGCTGGCTCGGTTCCTGGGGGACGCCGCTGTGCTGGCCTCCCACGAGGGCAACCAGGCTGAGGCGCTGGAGCGACTGCGGCTGGGCTACTCCCTCACTCGAGCCTCATCCCAGGACCCGACGCTCATCGGACAGCTCGTCGCTTGCGCCACCGATGCGATGGCGACCGTGGCGGCGCAACGTGTCGTGCTGCGGGGGCCGATCCCGGAGGCCGAGGCGCGACGGCTGTCAGCCGAACTAGACCGCATCGACTACCGGCAGACGTTCACTCGAGCGTCGGGGGGGGAACGAGCCTGCGGCATCTGGCTCTTCGGAGCCGTGAGGCGCGGGAACGTCAGGATGACCGAGCTCCTGGGCGACCAGTCGCTGTCCTTGCGCCGCCGGCTGCTGCTCTGGGCCTACCCGAAGGTCTTGCGGCCCGTGCTGTACGCGGATGAGCTCCGTTACCTGTCGTACATGGCGAGGGTCGAGCAGCGCGCCGCGTTGAGCCCGCAGGAACGCGCTCACTCGGACCAGCCGAAGCTGGAGATGCCCGGGTCCATCGCGCCCGGGTGGGCTGTCATCGCGAGCATCCTCGTCCCGGTCTTCGAGAAGGCGAGCACGAAGGCGGAGAGCACTCAGGCACAGCGGCGCTTGCTCCAGGCTGCGCTGGGTGTGCTCCTGTACCGCCAGGCGCACGGGCGCTACCCGGCTAGTCTGGCGAAGGTCCGCGCGATGGGCTGGCCGGTTCCGCTCGACAACTACAGCGACCGGGACCTCGTGTACCGCCTGAAGGGGGACAGCTACGTGCTCTACAGCATCGGGCCCGATCTCAAGGACGACGGCGGCCGGCCGCTCTGGTGGCAGCACGACCTCGGCGGCAAGGCATTCGGGCGGAGGGCCGACTCCGCGGAGGACCTCGGAGACATCGTTTGGATCCACGGCAATGAACCGAGGTCCGGGGCGCCGCACCGCTGAGATTTGCCGGGCGACTTCCGGTTGCGGACATTGACAGGTGGCCGCAAAGGGCATACGCTCTGCCCTAGCTGGCGCAAGGGCGCGCCATGGTGATGTAGCGCGCGGGGCAAGGGTGCCCGAAACGACTGGACAGAGGCGTCCACACCGAGGTGACTCGGTGTGGGCGCTTTTTTTCGCCCGGGCCCCGCAAACCGACATGGGGTGCAAGTGCGATGAAACGGAAGATGCTGTGGACCGGCGCCGTTATGTTGGCGCTGGCGGGGGTGCTCTTCGGCGCGGGCGTACTCGCGCCGACCGCGTCCACCACTGAGCCGAAGGGGATCAACGCTGCCGATACGGCCTGGGTGTCGGTCGCGGCCGCGCTGGTGATGCTCATGACCCCGGCGCTGGGCTTCTTCTACGGTGGCCTGGTGCGACAGAAGAGTGTGGTCTCCACCATCGTGCAGTGCCTGGTGATCTTCGCCATCGCCACCGGCGTCTGGACGCTCGTGGGCTACAGCCTGGCCTTCGCGCCGAGCCACAACGGCTTCATCGGCGGCCTGAAGTACGCCTTCCTCCGGGGCGTCGGCGCGGCGCCGGATGAGGGCTACTCGGCCACCATTCCGGCCCTCTCCTTCTACTTCTTCCAGCTCAAGTTCGCGGCCATCACGCCCGCGCTGATCATCGGCGCCTTCGCCGAGCGCATCCGCTTCCGGTCGCTCATCGCCTTCATCGTCGTCTGGGCGACCGTGGTATACGCGCCGGTCGCTCACTGGGTCTGGGGCGTGGGCGGCTGGCTCCGCAGCCTGGGCGCGCTGGACTTCGCCGGCGGCACGGTGGTTCACGTGCTGGCCGGCACTTCGGCCCTCGCCTCCGCGCTCGTCATCGGCCGCCGCACGGACGGGCACCCCGAGGGTCGGCCGAGCAATGTTCCCTTCGTCATCCTTGGCGCGGCCCTGCTCTGGTTCGGCTGGTTCGGCTTCAACGCGGGCAGCGCCCTGGCCATCAATGGCGTGGCCGTCACCGCCCTGGTGACCACCAACATCGCCGCCGCCTTCGCGACTCTGAGCTGGGTGGCGGTCGACTGGGTCCTCTGGGGCAAGCCCTCGGCGACGGGCGCTGCTACCGGCGCCGTCTGCGGGCTGGTGGCGATCACCCCCGCCGCCGGTTTTGTCGACTCCACGGGCGCCATCGTCATCGGCCTGCTGGCGGGTCTGATCTGCAACTTCGTGGTGCTGCTCCTTGACCGCACCGGCCTCGACGACACCCTCGACGTATTCGCCTGCCATGGTTGCGGCGGCATGTGGGGTGCGCTCGCTACGGGTCTCCTGGCCCAGAAGCTGGTCAACCCCGCCGGCGCGAACGGTCTGCTCTACGGTAACCCGAAGCAGGTTCTCATCCAGCTCCTCGCCGTCCTCGCCTCGGCGGCCTGGGGTTTCATCATGTCCGTCATCATCCTCAAGGTGATCGACCGGGTCATGGGCCTCCGCGTCAGCCCCGAGGAGGAGGAGGTCGGGCTCGACGTCTCCCAGCACGGGGAGAGCGCGTACTGCTATGACTGAACGGCCAGGGCGCTCGGCGCGGGGTAGCTGAAGTCGTGCCGTATGCTGGGAGCGCCGGCTTCCAGCCGGCAGTGGTGGCAAGTCGTGTTCCCGCCAACGCAGTCGTGGCGCAGCCTTCCAAGGCTGCGGCCGTGTTCCCGAGGCCGGCTGGAAGCCGGCGCTCCCAGGACACGGCATGATCCCGGCAGACCCACTGGGTGGGTCGTTCGTGCCCGATCTCACTTGACTCCGCCGCCCCAATCTGCGACAATCTCCCCCGCACGCGGGGTGGAACCCCTGGGCGACGGGCATGGAGCCTTGGGGGTGCCAAGGCGCAAGCTCGGAGGGAAGCCTTGATGCAACGTCTCGTCGGTTTGGTCGTTGTCGGTCTTGTCTTGACGGGGATGATCCTCTGGTCGCAGCGACCCACTCAGCCGCCCGGACGAGCCGATCAGGCCTCTGCCGTGCAGCCCGCCGTATTCTCGACGGCGGACAACACCGATCCCTACGAGAACTACTTCAGCGGCCACTGGTGCAACTGCTGGCGCCAGACCAGGATCTCGCCACCTGAAGTCGCCAGGATTCTCGAGGGCGCCCTCCCCCGCTCGCACGCGCCGGCCTGGGGCAAGCTCAAGACCGTCGACCTCGCCGGCGCCACCCCGCAGCAAGAGCTTCTGATGCAAGCTTTCGCCGGGATCGTCAGCAAGCGCGTTCCGTGCTGGTACTCCATCAGGAAGGGCGACTTCTGGCTCGGCGGCGACCGCGCGCCGTGGAAGGACGCCGTCATCGGCCAGCCGCTCATGGGCATCTTCGGAGCCGACGCGAGCCCGCTCGCCTCTCAGATCGGCTACCAGCTCAACATCAGCGGTCAGGGCACCGGCGGGCCGATGATCTACGGGATCAAGCGGTTCACCAATGAGCTGAACCCAGTGTACATCAAGGGAGCGGTCATCTACGATGGCCGCCTCTGCGACCCGAACGCCAAGGTCGACCAGCCGCGGGAGGTGCTGAACGTCGTCCGCACGATCGCGGGCGTCGAGGGCGCCCTGCCGCTCACCCCCGAGCTCTACCGTGAGCTCACCACCTGCACCCGAGACGCCGGTGAGCGCGGCGACATCCCCGACCGGGCCGCCCAGCTTCCTGTCATCTGGGATACCCGGCCCGACGCGGACGCCAGGTTCACCTCAGTCAGCAAGAACTGGAACATCTCACAATATGGCGGCAACGAAGCGGAAGCTGCCCGCGCCGCGCAGACGTGGGTCCTCAACACCGAGTGGGAATACTGCCTGAAGAACGCCCTCTGCTTCGTCCCACCGCTTGGGCCTGGTGGCCGTGGCAATGCCATCAGCGATTACTCGGTCGAGTTCGCCCTCTTCCACTTCTACCAGGGCGGCGATGCAAAGGGGGACGAGCGCCAGCTCGAGCTTGTCCTCGGCAAGGCGCCCTTCAACATCCCCATCGTGGGCACCCTCACTGACAAGACCGGCGCTGCTGCCGAGGCTGACCGCGTGCGGCTCCTGCGGCTCTTCTCCCGCTTCGGCAAGTACTTCGTCGATACCACCGGCGCCTGGAACGTGTCTCTGCACAGCGCCGAACGGCCCGTCGAGCGGCAGCGCCTCACCCCTCCGCCTGCGGGCCAGGTCGCCTATCAGGCCGGCAAGCTCTACGTCGCCTTCGCACTCACCATCGGCAATTCGATCGGCAAGATTCAGGCCGAGCGCCCCTACCACTGGGACTGCGCCGCGCGTGGCAGCGTCCCGGTCGGCTGGGCCATCCCGCTCACCGCGGCCGATGTCGTGCCGAACCTGCTGAAGTACTACTACACCACCGCGACCCCGAATGACTGCTTCCTGGCGGACATGTCCGGCATGGGGCGGATCAACCCAGAGACCTACGGCGCCGCGGCGGCCGACCCGAAGGCCGAGTTCGCCAAGTACCTCAAAGACACCGACGCCTACTTGGGCTACACCGGCACCACCGTGCTGTGGGCCGAAGAGCTGGGTCCGGACACCCAGAAGCTGTTCGCCGGCTCCCTGAGGAACATGAAGGGGATGTTCTACGGCACGGCGGACGCGACCGACTACCTGACCCGTTCCTCCTACGCGGTCGAGGGCAAGCCGGTGCTCCAGACCGTGACCGACCTCGCCGACAGCAAGGCGGCCCTGGCGGGCCTTGGCCAGCGGCTCTCGCAGATGAAGCAAGGGTTCGCGCTGGTCGGCCTCGATGAGACGCAATTCTCGCCCGACGAGGACGTGGTGCAGGCCATCGCCGACGCGGCGGGCAAGCTCCCGGCGAACGCGGTGGTTGTGCGGCCCGACCAGCTCGTCGCGCTGTACCAGTCGGCGGCTCAGGCCAAGGCCGTCCCCACCATCCCGCCCACGCTCCTGACCAAGTGGGAATCGCGCGGACCTGAGTTGGCTCTGAACGCGATCACCTCGGGGGCGATCACCCCGGACGGCTCCTTCTCCGACTGGGCCGGAATCGACGCTCAGCCCATCAGCCTCTCGGTCCCTGCGCCGGCGAAGTCGGGCAAGGAGTACCGCAGCGGCCCGAAGGACCTCTCGGCGATCGCCTCTCTCGCCTACGACGACCAGTATCTCTACCTCAAGGCCCATGTCAGCGACGACGTGCTCTATGTGGATGACTACAACCTCACCGCCGGCGACGGGCTCGAACTGACCATCGACGCCCGCCGGGGCCGCTTCCGCGAGCCTCGCGTGACCGAGGGTGTGTACCGCGTGTTCATCACCCCCACCGGTGGCCTGGTGCAGAAACCGACGCTGACGCTGGAGTACCCGACCTTCGACATCGGCCTGGTCAGCATGAATAAGCACGGCATCGAGGAGAAGATCGCGAGCCGCCGAACGCGCGATGGGTACGACATCGAGGCCGCCATCCCGCTGGCCAACTTCCCCAAGGTCTCCTGGCGGGAAGGCGCCCATGTTGCCCTCGCCCTTGCGGTCAACGACCAGGATCGCGGCCCTGCAGCCAAGTCGCGGCTGCAGTCCGTCGCGGGTGATGTGAGCGACAACCCGCTCTACCTGCAGCCGGCGGTCTTGCAGTAAGCCATGTCCGAGCCAATCCACCCGCAGGGCGGCGCCGATGCGCCGCCCTACGTCGTCTCTACCCTCTCCCAGTCGTGGCCGGGCCGCAACGGCGCGCCGGCCGCCCTCGGGTACTTCCATGACCGCGGTGCCGAGCAGGGCGCCTTGGAGGCCCTGCGCGGGGCGCGCGCGGCCGGGCGGAGGGTCATCGGTCTCTTCTGCACCTTCATCCCCGACGAGATCGTCCTCGCGGTCAACGCCGTACCCGTGCGGCTCTGCAGCGGCATGTCTCCCGTCGCGTCGGACGATCTCCCCCGCGATACGTGCCCCGTCGTCAGGGGGGCGCTTTACGTGGTGCAGTCAGGCACCCTCGCGGGGCTGCTCGATGCCGCTGTCGTGCCGACCAGCTGCGACTGGAAGGTGCAGGCGGTGGGTCGCCTAGCCGACTGTTTGCCCGTCATCCGCGTGCAGCTTCCCCGATCGGCCGAGTCGAGGGCGCTGTCGGAGCAGTTCGTGCGGTTAGGCCGCGACCTCGAGCAGATCGCCGACTTCTCCCTCACCGCCACTGGCTTCCGCCAGGCGCTGGAGGTCACTGCGCGCGCCAGGGCAGCCCACCGGCAGCTCGATGACCTCCGCCGCCGCCCGCTGCCGCCCCTCTCCGGCTGCGAGGCCATGCTGATCGCCGACACCTACGGGTACGGCGACATCGAGGGCTGGACCGCGGCGTGCGAGCAGCTTGCCGCCTCACTTGCGGCTGCCGAGCCGCCCGCGTGGCTTGGGCGCGCCGAGCCGCTGCCCCGGATCGCCCTCTCCGGCTCGCCCGCGATCTGGCCGGACTACAAGGTCCCGTATCTGGTCGAGTCGAGTGGCGGGGTCGTTGTCGGCGATGACTTCTGCTCGCGCCGGAGCCGACTGCGCGCGCCTGACGTCACCCCCGGCAGCCTTCGGGACATGCTCTCCGCTCTGGCCCGGCGGGCCGTCGAGCCCTGCACCTGTGGCACCATCGCGAAGGCATCGGTCCGCCGCCAAGCGTTACTAAGGCTGATTGGCGACCTTGACGCTGATGGTGTGATCTGCCATTATCTGAGAGGTTGCGTGCCCGTTGCTGCCGGCGAGGCCGCCGTTGCCTCCGCCCTCCGCGACGCGGGCGTGCCCAGTCTCACCATCGAAACCGACGCCTCGCAGGAAGACATCGAGGGCCTTCGAACGCGGATCGAGGCGTTCGTGGAGACACTCGGCGGCAGGACCGGCCCGAACCTGAACCGGCCATTGTAGGAGCGGCTTCAGTCGCGATGCCGTGTGCCGTTCCGTCGGCGCCCGGCTGCGACGCACGGCATCGCGGCTGAAGCCGCTCCCACAACGACACAAGGCATTGCGCATGAGCCTCGTACTCGGCCTGGATATCGGCTCGACCACCACCAAAGCGGCTCTCGCGGAGAAGGGCGAGATCCTCGCCCACGCCGTGGCCGCCACCGGCGCCAACTGCCGCCGCACTGCGGAGGCCGTGCTGGCGGAGGCGCTGCGCGAGGCGGGCCGGGAGCGTCCGGATATCGTGTACACCCTCGCGACCGGCTACGGCCGCCGACTGGTCGAGTCTGCCGATGCAACCATCACCGAGATCACGGCGAACGCCGTCGGTGCGCGCTACCTCTCGCGCGACTCCATCCCCGTGCGCACCATCATCGACATCGGCGGACAGGACAGCAAGGTCATCTCCCTCGACCCCGACGGCTCGGTCCGCAACTTCGCGATGAACGACAAGTGCGCCGCGGGGACGGGCCGGTTCCTCGAGGTCATGAGCCGCATTCTCGAGACCGACCTCGAGCAGCTTGGTCCTCTCTCGCTGCAGTCCGCCGAGCGGGTTGGCATCAGCAGCATCTGCACGGTGTTCGCGGAGACGGAGGTCATCTCGCTGCTCGCGCAGGCGCGGAAGCCTGCCGACATCGCGGCCGGGGTGCATCGCTCGGTGGCCAAGCGCGTGGCGGACCTCGCGCGCGGAGTGGGCGTGGCGGAGCCCGTCTTCTTTGACGGTGGCCCCGCGCTCAACGTGGGCCTGCAGCGCGCCCTCGAGGAAGAGCTCGGGCTGGCGCTGGTCGTGCCCGAGTGCCCCCAGGTTGCCACGGCTATCGGCGCGGCTGTCATGGCGGATCAGCGAGTGGTCCGGGAGTCGCAGGTCGTCACCGGCCAACGCGAACAGGCCCGATAGGAGGAAGCAGAGTGGCACGAAGGCTCATGGTCTGCACCTTGCTGGCCGTCGCCGCGTGCAGCGGCGCCTATGCGGTTGAGCCGCTCACCCTCGCGGGCTTCACGATCGATGGCTGGACCGTGGCCGATGGCCCGAAGACCTGGATCGGCGGCGCGGTCGAGGAGAAGATCGACGGCTTCGTCGTCTTCCATCAGGGGTTCAACCTGGCCAACTCCCAATGGTTGCTCCTGAAGCAGGGCGACCAGGCCCTCGATGTGTACGTGTTCACGTACGATACGCCGGCCAACGCGTATGGGCTCTACACCGTCATGCGCCAGACGATCATGCAGGCAGGCGGGGCGGAGTCGGTGCCCATCGGCGACGAGGCGGCCTGCCACCCGATGGGGCAGCTTATCGCCTGGGTGGGCCGGTCGACGATCATCCTGACCAACGCGACCCCCAAGCCACCCTCGAAGGAAGCCTTCGTCACCGTCGCCTCGAAGATCGCCTCCCAGAGCCAGACCAAGTCGGAGAAGCCGGAGCTGGCCCGCAACCTCCCGACCGAGAACCTCGAGCCCACATCCGTCATCTACTGCCACTACCGCCAGGCGCTGGATCAGGTCTTCTACGTGGGCGAGGAGAACGTGCTGGGCATGGGCACCGACGTGAAGGAGCCCACTGAGGTCGAGGCGGTCTATGCGCGCTACGCGATCGACAACCGCCCGCACCCGGTCATCATTGTCCGCTACCCGAACGAGGACGCCGCCGCCAAGGCGGCCGACGCCTACGCGGCGACGGTAGAGGCCAAGTCCAGCCAGAGCGAGGGCGGCTGGCGCGACTTTACCTTGCGGAATGGGAAGCACACGCTCATCTACTACAACGGCAAGGTGGTCGGCATCGCCCCCGAGGCCGTGGCCGTGGACCACGTGAAGACGATCATCCAGTCTGTGTCCCCACCACCCGCGCCCCCGCCCGCCCCACCGGAAACGGGCGGTGGGTGAGGGCTCCGCTTCACGCCTCCCGGTCGGTAGGCGATCACACCCCCAGGTCGGGCTTCCAGACCCGACGCTGACCAATGGAACCTCCACTCGCAGAGGCAAGGGCGGCGCTGGATCGACTTCGGGGCCGCCCCGGTCGTCTCTTGACACTCGCGCCCTTCGATGCGGCGTCCAGTGACCCGACCCCCACGCGCCTTCTCGAACACGCCCGCGCGCGTGGCCGCCCCGTCGTCGGCACGATCTGCGGGCTGGCTCCGCTGGAGCTGATCGAGGCCGTCGGCGCGGTGCCGGTGCGGCTTGATGCCGGCAGCGCGGAGTGGGCTGCCCTCTCCGCTGACCGCCTCCATCGCGACACCTGCCCGATGGTGCGTTCGACCTACGGGCTGCTGGCGGAAATAGGGACGGAGCCCCTTTCTGCGGTGCCCGGCGCCGCCGGGCACCGCAGAAAGGGGCTCCGTCCCTATTTCCGCCTGTTCGTTGTCCCCCGGGCCTGCGACTGGAAAGCGGCCCTCCCGGAGACCCTCGCCTCCGACTTCGGCCTGCAGGTCTTCCCGCTCGACGTCCCTCGCATGGTCCGCGAGGGGTCGGCGCGCAACGACTGGCGGCGGCAGATCCGCGAGCTGTCGGTGGCGCTGCAGGAGATCACCGGCTGCACAGTCACCAAGCAGGACCTCACGGACGCGATCGCCCTCTACCGCCGCGCCTCGCACCTGTCCCGCACCCTCAGCGCATCGATGGCGGCGCCCGACCCTCCCCTTTGGGGAAGCGACCTCCTGCTGGTCTTCTCGGCTGCCCTGCTGATGCCCATCGAGGAGTGGATCGAGGCTGCTGAGGCGCTTGTCGCCGAGGTCCGCGAGCGCACCTTGCAGGGCGAGGGCGTGGGCGGGAACCGCCCCCGCCTGCTGCTTGCGGGCTCGCCCTGCCTCTTCCCGCACTTCGTGCTGCCGGCCCTGGCGGAGGAGTGCGGAGGGGTGATCGTGGCCGATGAGAGCTGCACCGGCTCTCGCGTCTTCTACGACTCGGTGCGCATCGATGAGCCGACCGTGCCCGACATGGTCGACGCCATCGCCGATCGCTACCTCCTCCCCTCGACCTGCCCCATCTTCACCGACACGGAGGACCGCCTGCTGCGGCTCGAGGCCCTGGTCGAGGACTTCCGCCCGGCCGGCGTTATCTACCACGTCCTGAAGAGCTGCTTCGTCTACGACATGCAGCTCGCCGCCGCTCAGGAGCGCTTCTCATCCCTCGGCCTCCCCACCCTCCGCCTCGAGACCGACTACGGCGAGGCCAACGAGGAATCCCTCCGCACCCGCCTCGAAGCTTTCATCGAGACGCTCCGCCAGCCCTTGTAGGCGTGGCCCGACGACTGGATGGCCCCCCCAGGTGACGAGACTCTTTTCGACCACGTTTGCCTTGCTCCTCGGCTGGGTACAATACCACTGGCAAGAGGTGGTGGAACCGGTAGAGAGGTACAGGGTCATGGTGGGACGTAAGGCGTAGCGCGCTCCCTGAGAATGGGAGCGCGCTACGCTTTGGGCCAACGCGTAGGCGACGCCCACCCCCCACGGTTCATCCCCCGACGATCGACGCCCTCACGATACGCTCCACCCGGAAGGTCCGGGGCGCCTGGCGCGTCCGGCAGAACGCGGCGAGCACCAGGTGGCGGTCCCTGGCTTCCAGCCGGATCGGTCGCACGATCCGCTCACTCAGGCCTTCCCTCCCCTCGTATGTCAGCGAGACATCCACGCCGTTCCTGAGCGCCTCTCGCACCGCCGGCAGCGGGCTCCCGATCAGGGGGATGTCGAACGGGCCAGGTGGCAGCAGCGCATCCACCAGCTCCCCCACGGTGCGCACTTCCTGCCCTTCCAGCTTCCGGATTCCCGCCACCAGCACATCCCGCGTCGCCCGCGCATCATCGATCGCCCGGTGCTTGGGCCGGTGGGGAGTCCGAAGAGCGCGCGTCACCGCGGCCAGGTTGCGCACCGGAAGCCCAAACAACACTTGCGCCACCACTGTCGTGTCGATGACGGGTGCCGCGGGCAGCTTGAGGCCCACCAGGCCGAACTCCATCTCCAGGAACCCTACGTCGAATGGTGCATTGTGAGCCACGATCACCGCGCCGCACAGGATGTCCAGGATGCTCGGCGCCACCTCGGCGAATGGCGGCGCTTCCGCAACGTGGGCATCCGTGATGCCGCTGACCGCCACGGCGTCGGTGGGGATGGTGCGCCGGGGGTGGATGAGCGTGTCGAGCTCAGCCGGCGCCTTCCCGATGGCGCCCCTCACTGCCGCCACCTCACATACCCGGTGACCATCGGCGACCTCCAGCCCCGTGGTCTCCACGTCCACTGAGACCCAGACCGCCTCATGGGTGTCGAGCCTGGCCCAGTCCACGCTCCGTACCTCCGCGACATGGTGTGAGTTTGAGGGCTACTTCGCGAGCTCAGCGTAGGCTCCTTCCCCTCCCCCCGTCAGGCGGCGGCGTGGGGGAGCCCGGGTCGGGAGGGGTGACTCCGCCCAGCCGGGCCAGCGGACGACGAGGGTCCCGCAGTGCCGCGAGGTCTCCGGCCAACCGGGCCGGTAGACCTTCGCCGGTCTCATCGCTGCGGCTCTGGTGGTGACTGGAGCATGGCCACTGGCGAGGCCTGGGGCCTGGAGGCCACGAAAGCCGCCTTGGCAATCGCCACACCGGACGCTATAATGGGCACGTATGCGCTGGGAGGTGGTTGCCTTGAAGAACGACTACGATCAGGCGGTGCGAACTCTGGCCGCGTGGCATGCCGAGGGGGTAAGGCCGAAGGTGACGGTCTACGCCATCCCCGACCCGGACCGACAGGAGGTCCGCCTCATCGAGGTAAGCAACGCGTTCCCGGAGACCCGGGGTTTGGTCCCCATTACCATCGGGCCGACCCCGGACTTCCCCTTCACCAGCGGCACGCTGAGCGTCACGACGACCCAACTGCATCTCATCAAGTCCGGCGACCTGCCTCTGCCCAAGGGTTGGGACCTCGCCAAGGGGACGAAGGTGTGGCCTAGTGACCCAGGCTGAGGCGTACCGTAGACAGGCCGCCAGTGATCTGCGGGTCTTCGAGCTCCTCCTGCGCCAGCCGGCTGACGCCGTACCAGACTGCCACCGGCTCCATTACCTGCAGATGGGCACTGAGAAGGCAGCGAAGGCTGTTGTTCATGCCCTTGGCGGCCAGCTGCCCAGGGAAGGGCATTCCCACGCCTTCGTGGGGCCGTTCGTCCAGTCTCTGAAGCGGCGCAGCATCGGCGAGGCACTGGAGTGGGCCAGCTTCCACCGGTACCAGGCGTGGCTTACCTCGATCATGCCCCTGCTCAGCTCGATACAGGGTCTCCATCCTACGAGCGACGAGAGTCACCCGAACGTTGAGTACCCCTGGTACAGCCGCGGACCCCGCGGCCATGTGTCGTGGCAGGTTCCCGCCGAGTGCGGCTTTCGCCTGAACCTCAGGTCCAGGGAGTGCAGGGACCCTATCATCTTCGTCCGCCAACTGCTCGACCGCCTCGATGCGCTTGCTGCGCTTCGCCCCCGCCGGGGCCGAGCATGGCCGCACTAGCAGGTCACCCAGTCCGCCGAGCCCTGAGATGATGGGCAGGACCTCCCCCCTGCGCTACCTCGTCGTAGTCGTCGCTCTCAGGGCGGCGCCGAGCGCCGACGCCGGCCCCGTCTTCGACTCCACCCTCAACCCCATGCGCCAGGACATCAACCTCCTGATGCCGCATACCCAGGCGCAGTTCCAGCCCTTCGGCCCGGCGGGCACGATCGGGCAGAGCTTCACCCCCGGACCCAACGTACGCGTCCTCAAGCGCATCGTCGTTCTCTGCCCCTGGTGGCAGGAGGCATGGCATGACGGGGTCACCCTCACGCTGACGTTGTACAAGGGGCCGGAGAGGAACCGCGCCCTTGCTAGCGACACCATCACCTTCGAGAGCCACGCCTTCGACGACGCCACTGAGATGTTCAACCTCGAGGTGCCCGTCAAGCCGGGGAAGATGCTCTACTTCGAGCTGACGCTCAACGGCGCCGACCAGCCGCTGAGCGTGGGGAAGGCGAAGGAGGACTACCCCGGCCACTGCGCCTACCTCGGCGGCGAGCCCCAGTACTTCGACCTCGCCTTTGGCACCGATGTGATCCCCCGCCTCAGCCGGGAGGAGCTGGAGACGCGGAAGGCGCGCTTCTTCGGGGAGTTCGATCTCGACCGCATCGGCGACCCGGCACTCACGGCAGCCGTCAACCAGAAGGACTGGGACGCCGCCGGACAGCGACTGGTGCGCCACTTCGAGCAGCGCCAGGACCTCTTCCCGCCGGGCTCCGGGGACGTCGACCTCGACCCGGCGTTCGACCGGGCCGAGATCAACCTGCTGCTGCAGCATCGCTTCAGAGTCCCGCAGGGCACCCCGCCCCGGCGGTCGGACGTCGTCGACATGACCCGCTTCTGGAACTGGGAGGTCTACTGGCCGGAGCGCGGTGGCGTCGGTCTCGGGCGTTCGGGGCACCGCAAGCTCTTCGCCCAAGCCTACCGCGCGACCGGCGACCGACGGATCGCGGCAGCGTTCAACGACTACATCGTCGACTTCCTCCGCGACAATGCCTCGCCCCTCCAGGCGCCGCGAACCGTAGTGTCGCTCTGGGGCGCCCTCGATCCGGCTGCGCGCCTCGCCCACGCGTTCTCCTACTACGCGTGCTTCCTGAAATCGAGGGAGTTCGCGTTCGAGACACGCCTGGCGTGGCTCTACTCGATGGGCGAGATGGCCGAGTTCCTCGACGACTGGGTCGCCAAGACGGAGGGCGGGGGCAACTGGAAGCTCCAAGTTGCGAGCGCGATGTTCGGCTTCGGCGTGGACTTCCCCGAGTGGAAGCGGGCAAAGGAGCGGGCGACCCTCGGCCTGCAGGAGCTCTCCCGCAACATCCTCGAGAACACGTTCGAAGACGGAGTGATCAGGGAAGCCGCCGTGAACTACCACGGCATGTACCTCTCCGGTTGGCGACGCGACCTCGAGGCTGCGAAGCGCGCCGGCATCCCCTTCCCCGAGGATGCCCTCCGCCGCCTGGAGAGGATGTTCGAGTTCTACGCCTACCTCGCCCGTCCCGACGGCACGGTGCCCCCCATCGGCGACACGTATGGTCCCATCCCCGTCGCCGACTACCTGACCTGGGCCGCCGACTACTTCGGCCGCCCCGACTTCCGCTACGTCGCCTCGCTCGCCGGCGGGCACCCAACCGGCCTTCCCCCAGCGCAGACCTGCTACGCCTTCCCCCAGGCGGGCTACTATGTGATGCGAACCGACTGGTCGCCGAAGGCCCACTACCTCGCGCTCCACGCCGGCCCTTGGTGGGGCGGCCATGGGCACCAGGACCAGCTCGGCATCGTGCTGTCCGCCTTCGGCAAGCCGATCCTCGTTGACCCTGGCATCATCACCTACGGCACTCCCGAGGCGACGCGCCTTCAGCGCACTGACTCCCACAGTACCGTGTGCGTGGACAGTCGCGACTCCACCCGCGACCTCATCGGCCAGAACAAATGGGAGTGCTCGCCCGATCGCTGCCGCTTCTCCGGCGCCGTGAGGGTCCGCGACGACATCATCCACCGCCGCACCATCACGTTCGGGCCCGGCGATCCCGCGGCGATCCGCGTGGGCCCGTCGGTCCCCGACGGGCGCAGGACGGATGACCGCTTCTGGACCGTCAGCGATCGGGTCGAAGGCTCCGGTGAGCACGAGGTCGCCCAGCTCTGGCAGTTCGACAAGGATGTGCGCGTCGAGGAGCGGGGCGAGACGCTCCTGGCCTTCCTCCCCGATGGCTCCGGCGTGGCCCTTGCCTGCACGACTCCGAACGTCCGGGTCGCCAAGCGCGAGGCCCGCGCCGCCTACGGCAGCGAGGGCATGAAGGAGATCCCGAGCTACGGCTTCCTGCTGAGGCGCGAACTGCCGGCGGAGATGGTCACGATGATCGTCCCCTTCGCCCCTGGACGCTGACGTTGCCCTCCGAGACGGCCGGACAGGGCACTTATCCCCTTGACGCGGCCCCTTTCCCGCCCTATACTGTGACCCATATGTAAGCGGTTTCATGGCTCGTTCTGCCCAGTGAGCCTTTTTCTGGGGCCTCTTCTGTAACCGCTTACAGGAGGAGTTCGGTGGCGACCATCTACGACGTAGCCCGGGAGGCTAGCGTCTCCACCGCCACTGTGTCGCGCGCCCTGCGTGGACGGCCCGAGGTTCTGCCCGAGGTGCGGCAGCGGGTGCTCGCTGTGGCCGACCGGCTGGGCTACCGTCCGAATCGTCTCGCCCAGGCTCTGGCGCGGACTCACGCCAACGCGCTGGGGCTGATGCTGCCCGCCGACATCTCGCACCCCTTCTACGGCATACTGGCCGAGAGCGTTGCTCGACACGCGATCGCGTACGGATACGAGCTAGTCGTCGGCCTCCCCGCCCTGCCTTCGGTTGAGAGCTACGTCGAAGCCGCAGTCGACTTGCAGGACCGGCGGATCGCCGGGCTGCTCGTGTGCGCGAACTCCAAGACCATTGCCGAGTACGCACGCAACCGTCGGGCCGGCGCTCCGCCGCTGGTGGCCCTTGGCTGCCTGCCTGACGTCGACGTTCCCCTCGTGACGGCGGACGAGGAAGCCGCCGGGCATGAACTTACCCAGCATCTGATCGACCTGGCACACCGGAGGATCGGCTTCCTCGGGCTGGGCCCCGAAGAGGTACGCCCCAGCGGTCGTGAGCATGGGTACTTACGCGCCGTAACCGAAGCGGGCCTGCCCAGTGTGCTCCGGGGGGCCGACCGAACCATGGAGGGTGGTCGCGAGGGAGCCATCCGCTTACTCGAGGGCTCGCCCGGGCTGACCGCCATCATCGCGCACAACGATGCAGTCGCTCTGGGGGCTCTGCGCGGCTTGTTCGAGGCAGGCGTTCGCGTGCCCGAGGACATCGCCGTCGCCGGTTTCGACAACATCCCGCAGAGCAGGTACTCCATTCCCGCGCTCACCACGGTGGATCTGTCTGCAGAAGAGATGGCCCAGCGGGGGCTGGAGATGCTGGGCCGTCATCTGGGCTTCGTGGAGGGGGAACCGGACGGCCGGCTTCTCATCACACCTCAGTTGGTCATCCGGGATTCGTCCGGCCCGGCCAGGTCGTAGGTCCACGTTGGGGCGCGCTCGGCCCTGTCGGCGGTCGATAGCTGCACCCGGCCCAGTGACGGGCCGGCATATCCAGCGCAAGGAAGAGGTGGCCCCAATGAGACGGGCGAGTGGTTTCACGCTGATCGAGCTTCTGGTCGTCATTGCGATCATCGCCATTCTGGCGGCGATCCTATTCCCGGTGTTCGCCAGAGCCCGTGAGAAGGCACGCCAGACCTCCTGCCTCAGCAACGTAAAGCAGATCGTCCTGGCGGCCGCGCAGTATGTGCAGGACTATGACGAGATGCTCCCCCCGGACATCTGGGGCCATCCGACGCTGAATCCCGGCTACAACCAACTGATGGAGCCCTACGTCAGGAACCGTCAGCTCTGGGTGTGCCCGAGCCTCCGCTGGGACGTGTGGAGCCCCGGCTGCCCGGTTGGGCGCGAAGCATCGTCGTACCAGTTCAACTACATGACGACGGGTGCCGCCAGCGGCTTCTCGATAGCACAGATACAGTGGCCGGCCAACAAGGTCCACGTCCTTGAGGACTGGCTAAACTGCGGCTGGTTCTGGCCGAGCTGCGGCCCGCCGGGCTGCTTCATCGACGCATACTCCCTCCACAATGGCGGGCTGAATGCGGGCTTCTATGACGGGCACGCCAAGTGGTTGGGGAGGGGCGTGCTGGACTGGAGTGTGAACGGGAACCTTCTCGACATCAACACACCGCCCTCGTAGATGGGGCGTGAGTCGGCCCTCGTCACCCCACGGCAGGCGCGGCCGGGTTGCGGCGGGACCCGCCCACCCCGACCGGGGAGTGCGGGCGCTATGCACGCATCACGGCAGCGGGCCGAGGGCGATGCGCGTCGGTATCTGCCGAGTCCGGCGTTGCGCGTAGCCTCCGGGCCCGACGCGGTCTGAGCGAACACCCCCAGGAGGCCATGGAGCGCGCCGGCCACCTGCTCGGCAGTCCACCCTCTGCGAGGTTCGTCATGCTCAGCATCGTCCTATCCGCCGCACTCGCCAGCGCGCCTGTGAGGGCGGAGATCGAGCCCCAGCCCCTCCGCGACGGCGCGAAGGACACCGGCATCAACGTCCTGCTCGACTCCAGCCACCAGTTCTCGTTCTTTGGCCACTGGAGCTGCGCGGAGGCCATCTGGTCGGCCGGCCATCGGGTGACCGGCAACCAGGCCTCGCTTCATCATGCCCTCACTCCGGGCACGCCGATGCGCGTTCGGGAGCAGGGCAACCACGCCTGGGGAACCCATCGCCCGTTCACCACACTTGCCGCTCCCGCCTTCGATGTGGTGTACACCTACCAGCACTGGAAGTACCAGCCCTACCTCCACCAAGAGCGGGCGGCGCTCCGGCGTTTCGTTGAGGGCGGGGGCGGCCTCATCATGGACTGCTCCGCGCCCGATAGCCCCCTCGCGAAGGTCGCGGAGGAATGCGGCGCGCGGCTGCTGCCCGATCCGATGGAGGTAGCTCTCCGCGGCGACGAGGCGCCTTCGGGCCTCACCCGAGACACCTTCCCGCGCAAGCTGCGCGTGGCCGAATTCGGAGACGACTGGCGCGTTCTCGTGGGCCATGACCAGCAGCGCGGCAGCCTCGCCTGGCGCACGCTCGGGAAGGCCATGGTCGTCCTCCTGACCGACGACCAACTGCTGCACATCAAGGTCGAGGGGCAGGACCGGACCAACGCCGAACTGCTGTCATGGATGATCACCAAGGCCGCGCAAGGGCCCAAGACGCGCGACGACGAACGCCGCGTCCCCTGGGAGTACGGCGGATTGGGCGGGGCCTTCTACCCGGACAACGAGATAGGGGTCGCGGGCGTCCGGGTCCTCTACTCCGACAACCAGCTACCCGACATCATCGAGCTGGCGAAGAGCAAGGTGCCCGAGGTTCTGAACCGCTTGCAGAGGATGCTGCCGACGCCGCCTAACCCGGGTGAGGCGTACTACATCAACCTCGCTGCGGGCGACGGCGGCGGCTGGGCCGAGAACGCCATCACGCCGAAGATGGCCGGCACCATCTCCATGGACCACAATGGCATCCTGAGCGTCCTCGCCCACGAGCTCGCCCACACGATGTACGGTCCCGAGGCCACCGACGGCACCCCCGGCTGCCGCCTGCCCGACTGGTTCAGCGAGGCCCACGCTGGCTGGTTCCAGCGGAAGATCGGACGCGACATGGGCTTCGGGGCGGGCTGGCCCTACTACTCGCCCGGCCTGGCGAGCGCCGACCCGCTCCTGAGCGCCGTGGACCTCGCCAACGTGAAGGAAGGCCAGATGGGCCTCGCCTGGGAGAAGGCTTGGTTCATCTGGTCGATCCTCGACGCCCGCTACAGCCCTGACTGGTACCCCAAGTGGCTCGCCCACATCCACAGGAAGTACAACGATCCCCAGCGGCTGCTCTCGATGGATGAGTATGTCATGACGGTGAGCGAGTCCGTGGGGGAGGACGTCGCCCCCCTCTTCGAGCGCTTCGGCACTACCATCACCCAACGTACCAGCCTACCGCCGATCGCGCCGAGGAAGTAGGCCGGAGGATAGGTGCCTCCGGGCCGTGTGGTAGGGCGTCGCCCCGCCCTTCCCCACGCTACGCCCTCGCTCCGGCGCTCCCTGGCTGTGACCCGCCTGCCGGGCTCGGTGCGGTGGCGTAACGGCACCCTCTTGGCCGACGCGGTTCGTCCGCCCCCCGATGGGTTGCAGGCTGGCGGCGGAAGTGGTAACCTCGGTGCGCGTCGCGGGGACTGGGTCGCCATGACGACGCGCGGCGAGGCGCACTCACTCACCGACAGACCGAGGTGTATGTCATGCCAGGACTTCGCACACTGCCCGCCATGATCGCGCTGGCCTTGCTCGGGGGGGCAGCCGGTTGGAGTCAGGCTCCGGTAGGGCCGCCGGACTCCGTTGTCCAGGAAGTGCGCGCCCCGGAGCAGCTTCCCAAGGGCAACTACACCGCCATTCGGACGTGGGAGGCAGAGACGGCGGGGCACAACACGGGGCGCCTGGTCGACGATGGGGATGCCGAGGGCGGGAAGGCTTGGGAAGCCAAGCCTGGGGAGGATGCCCCGGAGACGCTCCTCTACGGCCCGTACATCGAGGTGAAACCCGGCGACTACATCGCCTTCTTCCGGATCAAGCTCCTCGACCCCGTGGAGGATGATGTCGCCGGTCAGGTGGACGCCTGCGTGTCGTATGCCCAGGAGATGCTCGATGTCTGGGACCTCACCGGCGCCGACCTGGTGGTCGGCAAGTACGTCCAGGTGCCCCTCGGGTTCCACTACGAGCGAGGGCAGCTCGAGTGCCGCCTCTCGTGGCCGGGCGCCGTGGGGCTGCGGATCGACCGAGTCAGCCTGTTCCGAGTCGACGGTGCCGACCTCTCGCGTGGCCTGTGGCGGGTGCCCGAGGCCGTGCCCAGCGGACTCCCCAAGGACCTTGCCTACTACACTGAGCCTCGCCCGTTCCCCGATGTCTTCCCGCGGTCGGCCCCACCAGCGAAGGAGCTTCTGGTGTGTGACCTCCGCAAGGAGCGCGCCGACCTGCGCTTGCTCCTCTACTCGCTCCAGGGCCTCGTCAACCGCACACAGCCCCGGCTCTATTGCCTCTCCGTGCCCACCGACCCGTTCTGGCTTGAGCGCATGCAAGAGCGGGGGTGGATCGAGAGGACGCAGGTGGCGCCACAACCGCAGGAGTTGGTGGAGCGCTTCCGCACATCCTACCAGGGCATCATCATCACCGACCCCGCCCTGCCTGCCAGCAAGAACGTGGCGACCATGCTGGCCTCTGTGAAGGACGGGCTGGTGGCCTCGCCCAGGCTGGCCAAGCAGCTCTCGCTGCCGGTGCTGGACGACCTGCGCGGGCGCTGGCCGACGAGCGCCGAAGCCTACCGCTGGGCCTTCGACAAGCTCTGGGGGAGCCTCAACCACCACGTCATCGCCTGCCTGTGGCCGGACCATCTGGCGTTGCGTGACTACCTTGTCCGGAACAAGGTGTTCATCTTCTGGATGTCCGGGCCGCTCGACGGCGCGCGCAAGTACGCCTCGCCCAATGACGAGGTCCGGCTGATGGAGGAGCTTCTGGCGAAGATGCCGGTCAACATTCCCGTCGTGGGCTACCCGTGGGCGGGGAAGGACGTCGGGATCGGCGAGGGTCCCGGGGTGAGCCTGTTCGCGGAGTTCGGCAAGTACCTGGTCGGCTCCATCGACTGTGCTAACCTCAGCGTCCACTCCGGCCTGGCCGTCCCCCAGCCGCAACAGACCCCGGCGCCGCCGCCGCCCAAGCTGCAACCCGACAAGACGTACATCTCGTTCGTGATTTCCGACGGGGACAACCTGCCGGTGTTGACCGCGGGCAACTTCCCACAGCTCTGGGAGGACAAGATTCGGGGCCAGTTCCCGATCGGTTGGACCCTCTCCCCCTCGGCGACCGTGGTGATCCCGGACGTCGTGGACTACTACTACCGGACCGCCACGCCCAACGACTACTTCGTGGGCGCCGTATCGGGTGTCGGGTACACGTACCCGGACCTCTACGGGAAGCGCTTCCGGGATGCGGACCGAAAGAGGGTCTACGACGAGTTCCTGGACCAGACGGCCGAGTACATGAAGCGGTCCGACCTGAAGGACCTCTGGATCATGAACGCCACCCGACCGGAGGTCATCAGCCGCTACGCCGAGCGCATCCCCTTCCTGGACGCTCTCTTCCCGGACTACGGGAGGCGCGTGACCAGCGCCGACGCGGCGACCTACCCCACGGCCCGCAACGTTCCGGTGTTCCACGCCGTCACCGGGTGGCGGCAGGACCAGACCCGGGAGGAGCGCGTGGCGCAACTCGTGGCCGATGTGCGGCGCCTGACTCCGGCTCAGCGCCCGGCGTTCCTCCACCTGTTCATACTGAACTGGTTTGCTGACCTGCCCCTCCTCCAGGAGGTGCTCAAGCAGCTCGGGCCGGAGTACATCGCCGTCCGGCCCGACCATCTCTCCGAGCTGTTCCGGGAGGACCTGAAGCAGCGCCAAGTGATGGCGCGGCTGCCCTCCGCGGTCGCCAGCATCGAGGGCCAGCCGCTGACCCTGAAGGGCGCGATCCGCAACGTGTCGGACCAGCCGCTGCAGGTGGCCCTGCGGCTGACGGAGGGCCTCGAGGGGGGCGTGGTGACGCCCGGCCAGGCGAGGCTCGGGCCCGGCGAGGAGGCAGCGATCACCCTGACCGGGCGACCGGCCGGTGACCGCGCGGTCCTCGAGATGGCGGGCGCCTTCGGCGTGCGCCGGGCGGAGGTGGTGCTGCGTCGTATCCCGGCCTCCGAGCTGGCCGCCCCGCTGCCTACCGGCGTGACCCTCGTGCCGGTGAGCTACACCGAAGCGGAGGACCTTGCTCACCGCTCGGGGGTGAAGGAACCGGACCCGGAGGCCAATGGCGAGAGCATCTGGGTCGCACGGAAGGGCGAGGCGGAGCCCCTGCACATCGTCTTCGGCCCCTATGCGCCCCTCGACGCCGGGCGGTATCTCGCCCTGTTCCGCCTCAAGCGCGTCGGCGAAGGCACGGGTGCGCTGGCTGTGCTCGACACATGCGTGGCCGGCGGGACGCCGCAGACGGGGATGCGGGAGGTGCGGGCGGAGGACCTTCCGCTCGACAAGTGGCGCTGGGAGCCCGTGGAGTTCCAGCACCCCGGAGGCAACTACGAGACGCGGGTCATCTGGTCCGGCGCCGCGTCAATGGCTGTAGATGCGATCGCCCTCTGGCGAATCCAGCCGCGGTGAAGGACAGACCGGGGACAGTCGAGGTAGTTTCAAGAGCCCGTCTCTGTGGCATCGGCGACTCGACGCCGCTGCTCTTTGGAATCGAACATATGTTCCTCTCCTCAGGCGCGCTGAAATGTGCTAGAGTTAGACGGGCGCTGGAGGAGGGACAGAATGGCGAAGCCGAAGTCGAGGCCGCAACTGAGCTTGCTCAGCGCGCACGTGTACGATGATGCGGCGGGCATTGCGGAGGAGCATTGGAGCCGGCTGTTCTTCGAGCAGGTCCGGTGTAACCTCGATGATGCGGAGTTCGCGGACCTGTACCAGGAGGGCGGGCGGTATCCGGTGTCG
>Ga0315289_10002630_pt1 | contig 27479 bp, 21 predicted proteins | sample YL17G11_40_MG_FD_203452 | JGI IMG/M metagenome (GOLD analysis project Ga0315289, IMG submission 203452) | Sediment microbial communities from Yellowstone Lake, YNP, Wyoming, USA - YL17G11_40 | ecosystem: Environmental > Aquatic > Freshwater > Lake > Sediment | place: USA: Wyoming | collected...
AGGTCTCGTAAAAGTGAATGACCGGATCTTCCTCCCAACGAGTGGTCTTGAATTCTTTAAGGATTGATGGAATATCCGCTTTTTCAAGCACCTGGCTTATGTCATCAACAATCCAGGTCAGGGATTCGGGGAAATGGGGTCCCGTCATAGAGTAGAATATCTCTTTGAGCAGAGGTAAGCTTTCAGGTATTGATTTCCAGGCAGTTTCCCTTTTGAACCCATTTTGAATCTTTCCCATGGATCCTGCGGACATCCTCGCAGCAAAAAGCCCGTAGGTGATGGTCTGGGCATAAAGGTCGGCAAATCTCTCCTTTGTCAAAGTTTCTATAAGTTCTTCCTGAAAGGCTTTATAGAATCTTGTTACTTCCTCATTCTCTCTTAAAAGCTCTTCTTGTAGGATGTGCTCAAGGAACCGAGTCCTCTTTGCAAGTTCAACAGAGAGATCAGATGATTTTTGAATCTCAGGCGTTGAAAAGGATAGGAATTTTTCTAAAAGTTCATAGAATAAATCTAACTTCTCTGGGTCGGGAGGGTGCTTCAAAGTTTGTAAGGTAAATTGCCGTCCCACCTCTACCTTATCTATGAGATTGCCGTGTCTATATAGTTTGAGCTCCAGGAAATTAGTTAAAATAAGGTTTGGCAGAGAGCCACGATATCTTTCGAGCTGCTCGGAGTCTTCAACTTCTCTGAGGTTGGCATCCGGCGGTTTGGCCTCGATGTATCCTACGATTTCCCCATTTTTGCCAATACGAAAATCAGGAATTCCTGCTTCTGTTTTTTTGGGCAGAACCAGAACGGTTGTTCCCGCTTGCATCGGAAAAAGTAGGGAACATTCTTCAATGAGCTGTTTAAATGATGGATAGAAACTTTCTTCCCTGAAATTCCCACCTGTATAAATCTCATGGATTTCCTTGAAGTAGACTCTAAGAGCTTTCTCTATCTTATTTCTTTCTGACTTGTTCATCGGTAAAGACATGGTCAACGGATTCATCCTGATCCCGCCTTTGGCGGGAGAACGGATTAAACGGATTTGCCGGATTTTAAGTTTTTTTTGATCTCATTCTAAGATGGCATTCGGTAATAGATGACCTTTAGGGTCGCCCCTACATCTCTTTGAATATCTCGTTTATTGTTTCCACCAAATCATACGAACCAATTATCACTTTTCGGTCGAACTCCTTTTCCATGTCCTGCGGAGTCATATCATCTAAGAAAAGACCGTCTTGATTTATACAATTCGGTGGGAGCAGAATCAAATCTCCCAGCCTTTTCTCTTTCTTTAAAGTATGTAATATATCTACGCCGGTCAAAAGACCTGTGACTGTTACAGTTGGTCCAAAGAAATTATTCTTTACCGATATAACCTTAATCTTTAGACCTGGAATTAGGTTAAGCTTTCCCTCCACGGTTTTTTTGATCAGCCTGAAGGCTGATACTCCAGTTAATAATGATATGTTTAAATTCTTTTTTAACCTCTTTGGCAAAAACTTTTGTTTTACATAAAATTCGTCCAAAAATTGTCGCACCATCCCTACCCCATTTTCTATTTGACTGAAATCATCATAATATTTTCTATTCGGAATGTCAAGACAAGCTTTGGTATGCACCATACGGTTCATACCTTTGGTGAAGAACTCGTCTGATGCATAGACAAAACCCACTCTCAACTTTTTCCTGAAGATTTGTTGCCATCTGTCTACTAATTTCACAATGTTTAAAGAATACTCTTTATCCACTGGTTTTATCTCTGGCAAATTTTGTCTATATCGAGTCAAGCCCACTGGCACCAGGGCTAAAGATTTCACCCGGGGATAAAGAGAAGACAAATCAAGCACAGATTTTTTCAGATATTCTCCATCATTTATCCCAGGACAAAGGACAATCTGAGTGTGCATCTCGATTTTCCCATCTGCCAGTTTTTTTATCGTGGGCATGATCTCGGGAATGTTTTGATTTGACAAGATTCTTTTCCGCAGACCTTCGTCGGTAGTGTGAACGGAAACATAGAGAGGGCTAAGTCTTTGTTGTATAATTCGATCAATGTCCTCATCTGAAGTATTAGTTAAGGTAATGAAATTGCCATGCAAGAACGAAAGCCGATAGTCTTCGTCTTTGAAATAGAGTGATCTTCTCATTCCCTTAGGAAGTTGGTGCACAAAACAAAAAATGCAATTGTTTTTGCAGCTTCGATATTTGATTTCATAAAATTCTAATCCCAAATCTTGGTCTGGTCTTTTTCTTAATCTTATCTTTTTTGTCTTTCCGTTTTTATCTTTGAGTTCTAACGTAAGGTTGGATTCAGATGAGTAAAATTTATAGTCTATGACGTCATTTATAGGATGACCGTTTATCTCCAAAAGCTCCTCTTCTTGGAAAATAGTATGACGAGAAGCGATGCTTCCGGTTTTGATTGATTTGATTTTCATCGGAATGTGTGGTTTAGAACGCAGGCTAAAGGGACTGTTGAAAAACCTGAAGTAACAGAGTGTCATTCTGAGCGAAGCGAAGAATCTATCGACAAAATAAGGCGATTCTTCGGTCGCTACGCTCCCTCAGAATGACAATTTGGCTTTTTCAACACGCCCTAAAGTCTGCGGCTACAAGAATGCGATCATCATCTATCCGTGTCGCTGATTCGATACAGATCAATAAACATCCTCAGATACTGAATAATGCAATTCAAAACTGCGGCTATTGCAAGGAAGAGAAAAATTTCTTCTAAAAAGTCAAAACGGACAACATAGAGTATAATGGTAATTGCCCAAACCCAAGAATTGAGCTTACCCCAATTGTTAGACATGGGGAACAAATCTTTTCTTTTGACCAGTAAAATCGCACCGATAAGAGTCAAGAAATCTTTAGAAAATAAAAGTACTGCGGCCCAGACGGGAAATCCGCGATGAAAGATGATAAATATTACAAAAATTCCCAAACCCAGTTTATCTGCCAAAGGATCTAAAATTTTTCCTAAATCGGTGACCTGAGTCAATCTTCGGGCAAAATAACCATCCAGAATATCTGAGGCGATGGCAACCAGCATTAAAAGAACGGCGATATAATAACCTGTTGTGGTGTCCTGAGCTAAAAAATAAAAGATAACAGGCAAAAGTAGGATGCGAAAAATAGCCAGAAGGTTGGGAATCAAAAGGAAATCTTTTTTTCTTATGACCATTTTGCCTACAGCACTTTTAGAAAACGCAATCTAAAGATTGCTCGTTCTAACTGACTTTAGTCAGGTGTACCTTACGCCACTGAAGTGGCTAAGAACTGATTAGTTATAGCGCGCAATCTAAAGATTGCGGCTACATCAACTCACCCCCTCACCCTGCTATGCATTTCGCTTCGCTCAACCCTATGGGTTTCACTTCATTCAATCTCCCCAGAAGGGAGAGAGAGGATCGAACAGAAATCCGTTTCATCCGCTCAATCCGTTCTCCCGCCAAAGGCGGGATCAGGATGAATCCGTTGACCGATTGTTTATGGTTTTGATCATCTCCTTGGCTTGCTTCAAAGCCAGTTCGCTTACCTTCTCTCCCGAGATCATGCGGGCGATCTCTTTTACTCTTTCCTGGTCTTCCAATTTCTTTATCTTGGTGACGGTTCTTCCCTTTGAGCTTTCTTTGAATACTTTAAAATGATGATCTGCGAAAGAGGCAATCTGCTGGAGGTGAGTAATTACGATCACTTGATGCGGAGAAGCTAAATTCTTTAAACTTCTCCCCACCGATGAAGCCACCTCTCCCCCAATTCCCACATCTATTTCATCGAAAATCATGGTGGGAACCTGATCTCTCTTAGTTATGATCGATTTGAGAGCTAACATTAGCCTGGATATTTCTCCACCAGAGGCAATTTTGGCTAATGGTTTTAACTCTTCTCCCGGATTGGGGGAGACGAAAAACTCCACCTGATCCAATCCCTTTTCATCAGCAAAATATCTTCTGCCATCTATTTCCAAAAGTCCATTCTCATCCTCTTGGGATGTGATTTTTACCTCAAGTTTAGTCTTTTCCATTCCTAATCCACTTAAGGTAGTTTGGATCTTTTTGGCTAAATCCAAAGCTTTGGTTTTTCTCTTTTGGGAAAGCAAAAGGCAGTCCTTTTTGAAAATCTCCGAAAGCGTTTTAATCTCTTCTTTTAAGTCCTCAATCATTTGATCTTTGTTTTCGATTCTGTTTAAATCCTGTTTTATTTTTTCTGCATAGTTTAGAATCTCATTGATTGTATTCCCATATTTTTTCTTGAGGGTATTAATCAAGTTCAGCCTCTCCCTTATCATCTCCAGTTTCTCGGGATCGAATTCTAAGGAGTCTTTGTAACCCTCCAAAAATCTGGACAGCTCTTGAAGCTGAAAAAGAGATGCTTCTAAATTATCTTTGGGCTCTTTCAATCTTGAATCTAATTCTGCTCCCCTTTTTATTTCTTTCGAACAGATAGCCAGCCTTTCTTGTATCGAGCCTTCCCCTTCATAGAGATTTTGATAAACAGATGAGGATAATTGATAGAGTTCTTCTATGTTCTCCAATATCTTTTTATCTTGAATTAACTTCTCCTCTTCTCCCCAAGACAAATTAGCCTTTTCGATTTCCTTTATCTGAAAATCATAAAGTGCTTTTCTCTCCTGATCCAGTTTCTTACTTTTTTCAAGTTCCTCTAATTGCTTTTGCCTTTCTTTTAATCTATAATAATTCTGGCTTACCGAAGCTAATAAATCGTCAAGATTGCTATAATGATCCAAATATTCTATGTGTCTATCTATATTCAGCAGAGACTGATGTTCATGCTGTCCATGCAAATCAGCTAATTTATCTCCGATCATTTTCATGCTTCCCAAAGTGATCTGTCGATCGTTAACATAGCAACGACTGACTCCCTTAGTTGAGACGTCTCTTCGGATTATCAAAACATTGTCAGGAGAGCTTATTCCCAATGGGGTTAACAAATTCTTAAAAATTTGATCGGGCTCTAATTCAAAAGTTGCCTCGATTATGGCGGTATCAAAGCCGGTTCTAACCACATCGAAGCTGGCTCTTTCACCTAAGACTAAATTCACTGCCCCCACGATGATTGACTTTCCTGCGCCCGTAGCTCCGGTGAGGACATTCAATCCCGAATGAAACTCTACTTCCAGGTCCTCGACTAAAGCGTAATTTTTTATTCTAAGATTTTTTAACATATGGAAAAGTCAAATAGGAGAGATTTTTTCTGGAGTGTCAAGCTTTAGCTTGACCTGAATCTCTTGCAAGATAAAGAACTTTCATATGGTCCCGCTAAAGCGGGACACTCCAACTTCTCCTTCCAAGATGGCTTTGCAGAACTCTCACAAACAAACCTTCAATCTTGTTTTACTTCCCCATCTTCGGTCTTGCGCCCCAGTGAAGTTTAGTTCTCAAAATATCATAAAATGATCTATCTTTAAATTTAATCAAATTCACCGAATGCTTGGCCTTTCGCACTAAAACCGAACTTCCAGATTTCAAACCAAAAGCCACCTGCCCGTCGATGGTCAAAATAGCCTCCCGTTGAGCAAGCTCAACCACTACCTTCAATTTTTCATTTTCTGAAAAAATTATGGGGCGTGAGGCAAAGGTATGGGGGCAGATGGGAGAGACAATGATGACATTTGTTTTTGGATTTATTATTGGTCCACCGGCGGCTAAGCAATAGGCGGTCGATCCAGTGGGGGTGGAGATTATCAGACCATCCGCAGAATATGAACATACAAATTCGTCATTGGCGTAAAGATGCATCTGGAACAGTCGGGCTACTTCGCCTTTGTCGATAACCACATCATTCAGGGCATATTGATCAAACTTTTTTAAGCCTTCCACCTCGGTCTCCAAAACCATCCTTTTCTCTATAAAGAAATACCCATTTTTCAACTTGTCTAAGGTTTTATCTAAATCATTGGAAGTGATCTCGGTCAAGAATCCCAAGCCTCCCAGATTTATTCCAAGAATCGGGGTCTGGTGTTCTCCCACTGCACGTGCAGAAGCAAGCATGGTCCCATCTCCCCCCAAGGAAATGATCATCTCACAAAGTTGCCAGAGTTTTTCTCTGGGGGAGGATTTTTCTTTATAATCAACTAAATCACAAAGCTCCTCGTCCAAGAAGAAATCGACTTTATTCTGCTTCGCCCATTGAATGATCTTTTCCACCACCTCTTTGGTCAAAGGCTTACTGATGTTTGCGATGATTCCAATGCTTTTCATATATAATCTCTTTAGATTTCTACCTCTCCCCCTATCTCCCCCTCTCCACAAGCGTGGAGAGGGGGATAAAAGGGGGTGAGGTAAGAACCAGAACGGGTCGGATAAATCCGACCGCTACAATGGACCTTCTAATAGTTCACGCGTTAAATTTGGTTATTTTCTTTTATTAAGATTTTCGCTGGCGTAAGAAGTCTATCCACATCTTCAATCAGCAGATTTTGTTTTCTTATCAATTCAGGATAATATTTTATTAAGGTTTCATTGAACATATAAGCTATCTTCTGTTCCAGAAAGTTAGGATGACCAATGTAGGAAGAGGTGGTTAATTCCTGAAGCAATTTTTTCTGTCTCGATTTCGGAGCAATGATTACCAGTCTTCGATCATGCCCAATTCTGTCATGGACCTTCAGTAAAGCATGGAATCTTTCAAGTGCACTTAAGATACCTGTCCTTTCTTCAACTTCAAAGGCAAATATCGGTGTCCCGTCTTTGTGAAACCAGATGCAATCAATTTGTTCTATACGTTTCTTCGGTGTGGCTGTCAGTTCTTTTAATGGAAGCTCAGTCAAACATTTCAAGTCTGCAAACATTTTTCCCTTGTCGACCGCCTGTTCTCTTTTACCTAAGTAAGGCAGAAAGCCGAACTTTCCTGCTAACACGATTAAACGATAAAGTAGCTGATTATGCAAACTCCCTTTTGGAATAGTCTCTTCTCTTATGGTTCCCTCTTCCAAATCGAATTCATTTTGAATGATTATTTCCTCAGGTGGTCTTAGCTCCCAAAGCCGTCCATTTCTGGAAATCGCAATCTCCTCCAGGACATCTAAAATATCCTTCTTGGGTGGAGGTTGGTGAGCATTAATCAGAAGGGGAAGAATGGTGGTGACAATTTTATCAAAATCTGCCTTCTTTTCCCTTCTCAGAAAACTTATCAGGTAATAGCGAATGCGATCTCTGATCGGGAGATACTGCCCGATGTGTTTCTCCTTTTCTTTTTTTATGTGCCAGCGGTCATTCATGCCCAATTCAAATTCTTTAGCCAAAAGCTCACTCACATCACCAGCGGTTTTTAGAGCAAATTTATCAATGAGCTTTGCTTCAAAAAGCTCAGGCACTATTGCTTGCATAATCTCTTCCAAGGTAGCTCCACCTGTTCTTACGATCTCCCTTTCCGCTGCATTTAATACCACCTTGACTGCGGGTAAAGCCTCAGGTTCTATTGTCGAATACATACTTTTGGATTTTCTGAAATTTATTATCAGTTGTCCTCCCAAGACTTTAAGAGGATTCTTCTTTTTATGAATTGAGGTGGTATGAGTGGGCTGAGCCACGGTATTTACATATTCAAATCCGCCATCTTTTGCTGCATCCTTAATTGCATACCAAAGCCAAGTTTCTTTATGTTGAAATACTAAAGACAGCCAGGCGTCCTTCTTTAAAACTTTATACATCTCAATTATGGACTGGTTTAGGAGATTAAGATAATCCTCTTTGGTATGCTTTTGATCACCGCCTTCAATTACTTCTAATTCTCTGTCTTCATCCTTAACTTTAAACCCAAGCCAAGCGTCCCACATGGTTGTCAGATCGAGATAAGCTATGTGTGCCCCATAAGGTGGATCAGTATATATGTAATCTATAGATTTCTCCTTGATAAACTTTGATAAATTGGTGGCGGATTCGACCTGGGCTTTAAAGGTCTCCCTTTCTTTGAAAAATTTACCTATGGAATTGTTAGATTCTTGTTTAGCTTTTTTAACGCTGTAAAACCTATATTTGAATCTATCCCATACATCAAGGACTACCCTTCTTTTCGGCTTCCAATAACGATATTGGGCGAAAATGCTACTACCTCCATCCCCTAATCTATGTTCCCCGCGAGTCGTGCTGAGGTTATACGTCAGATTCGCTCTGGCTAAGGTTCCAGAAAATACCAACTTCATTAAATCCCTCACCACAGGATTTCTAATATTCTTAATTTCCTTCAAAAGCTTTGCATAAATTATCAATTGCCTTTTGTCAAACAGGTCTTCCACAAAGGCGAAATCTGAATTGCTCGGTAATCTCACTCTTTTGGGGTACCATTCTTTGATTTCATACTCCTCTATTTCCTTGTCTTTTGCGTTTCTTACAAACTCCACACTTTCCTTTAGTCTATTCTCCAAGTCGTTGAAAGCTAATTGGAATTTCTCCAAATCCACGGGAGCAATACAAGTTTGTCTGGTAAGAAAAATCGATAAAGGAGCAATGTCTACATTTACAGTTTTTCTTCTAAGGCTCAAGGATTCTATGGCAGTGACACCGGTTCCACAGAAAGGGTCCAGAATCGTATCTCCCTTTTTGGAAAAATGCTCGATATAAGCTCGGACAACGTTAGAAGCCTGCTTGGTGAAATAAGGATGTATCTTGTAGTGCCACTGTTGCTGTTTCTTGGGTATTATGGCTCTGTCAATGGGCTTGAATTCGTGCAATTAGTTTCTCCTCCAGACACGACTAGAACTCCTTGTCGGGTAGCTCGCCAAAGGCTCGCAACCCGATCTACCTACCTCTCCCCCTATTTCCCCCTCTCCACAAGTGTGGAGAGGGGGATTAAAGGGGGTGAGGTCTTTCAGACACGAACAGAATTATACTTAAGTTTCAGGACATCTTTTATCATCTTGACGATTCCATCCTTGTCCAATCCCAGAATGCTCAAAAGCTTGTTTCGGGGACCGTGCTGGATGAATTTGTCGGGAATGCCCATTCTTTTGATGAGGACATTATTTAGATCATGGGCTTCGGCAAATTCTAAAATAGCTGATCCAAAACCACCCAAGAGAGCATTCTCCTCAACGGCGATTATTTTATCAAATCGTTTTAAAATAGAAAGAAGCATTTTTTCGTCTAATGGCTTCACAAAGCGGGCATTCACCACTTCTACGTTTATTCCGTCTTTATGAAGCTCCTCGCATGCCTCCAAAGCTGGATAGACCATAGAACCAATCGCCAGGATTGCCAGATCCTTCCCCTCCCTTAGCCTTTCCCAGGTTCCCATCTCTATTGGAGTGAAATCATCTTTGACTGAGACTGGGACTGAGACTGATTTAGAATCGTCTGGAATGGGGGCACGTGGATACCTTATAGCCACGGGACCATTTTGCCATCTTGTAGTGAGCGAAGCGAACCTATTGACAGCGGTGTATAACATGTTCTTCAGTTCCTTTCCATCCTTGGGAGCCATCACCACCCAGTTGGGAATCTGACGAAGATAAGAAAGATCAAAGGCTCCGTGATGGGTGGGACCATCTTCTCCCACTAATCCAGCTCTATCTATTGCCAAAATCACCGGAAGATTTTGAAGGGCAATATCGTGGATCATCTGATCAAATGCTCTCTGAAGAAAGGTGGAATAAACTGCAAAGACCGGTTTTAAACCCTGGGATGCCAAGCCACAAGCAAAGGTGGCGCCATGTTGCTCGGCTATGCCCACATCATAAAATCTCTTGGGAAAAGCTGTGGCGAAATCGAACAAACCAGTTCCCAGGGTCATAGCCGCAGTGATAGCCACAATTTTTTCGTCATTTTGGGCTAATTTAACCAGAGTGCTTCCCAAAACATCAGTATAAGTCGTTTTTCCCACCTGCCCATTGGAATTTCCGGTGACCTTGTCAAAAGCGCCGATGCCATGAAAACGGGGAGCGTCCTCCTCTGCGAACTTATATCCTCTCCCCTTTTGGGTCAAGATATGGAGTAAGATGGGTCCATTCAAAGTCTTTAAATGTTCTAACGTTTTTACAAGATCTGGTATACTATGACCATCCAAAGGTCCGAAATATCGGAAACCCAGCTTTTCAAAAAGGATTCCCGGAACCAAAAATCCTTTGATGCTCTCCTCCACCTTTGCCACTGCGGCTCTGATCTTATCTCTTCTTTTGAACCTCCCCACCAGTTCCCAAACCTCCGCTTTCAGTTTATTATATTTCTCATCGGTCAAAAGATCGGTTAGGTATTTGGAGACTGCTCCCACATTCTTGGAGATCGACATCTTGTTATCGTTTAAGATCACGATGAGATTTTTTCCTAAGGCGCCGCTGTTATTTAATCCTTCAAAGGATAAGCCTCCGGTCAAGGCTCCATCCCCTACCACTGCCACAACAAAGAAATTCTCTTTTTTCTGATCTCTGGCACAAGCCATGCCCAAAGCGGCGGAGATGGAGGTAGAGGCGTGACCTACGTCAAAGGCATCATGCTCACTTTCGGATCTTTTGGGAAAGCCACTTATCCCTTCATATTTTCTCAAACTCTCGAATCTATCCCTTCTTCCGGTCAGAAGCTTGTGGGCGTAAGATTGATGCCCTACATCCCAGATTATCCTGTCTTTGGGCGAATTGAAAACATGATGGAGCGCCAAAGTAAGCTCGACAACCCCAAGGCTGGGGGCTAAATGTCCGCCGTTTTTAGATACTACCGTTATTATTTTTTCTCTAATCTCCTCAGCTAACTTCTTCAGATTCTCCAGGGGAATTTTTTTCAAATCCTCAGGAGAATTCACTTGATCCAGCCATCTGCTCATCTTTTACCTCATTTCACAAGCGGACTTGAGTCCCCCTCACCCTAACCCTGCTATGCATTTCGCTCCGCTTAACCCTATGGGTTTCGCTTCGTTCAATCTCCCCCAAGGGGAGAGGGAAGTTTTGTGATCACGTTTGCATTAGTTCCAGAGCCATAAAGGCTCTGCTACGCTATGAAAATAAAATTCAAAGAGATTGCTTCGTCGTCCATATGGACTCCTCGCAATGACAGTTTACTTATTATGTTTGGAGGTAAAGTGACACAAGTGTCGCTACTCCATAGAATCAATCCATCCTCTCAATCATATAATCCGCCAATTCCTTAAGTATCTTTCCATCATCACCAAATATTTTCAGTTCAGCCATAGCTTCATTCAAGAGCTTCGCTGCTATTTTTTTAGATTTTTCCACCCCTAATACCTTGGGATACGTAGCTTTGGCTCTGGACTGGTCTGCCTTCGTCCTTTTCCCTAACTTTTCGTCTTTTCCAGTGGCATCCAGTATATCATCTATGATCTGAAAAGCCAATCCGAATTTTTCCCCATAACTGGTCAAGGACTTAAGCTTCTCCCCTGTTGCACCACCCAGGATGGCTCCTGCTCTGACTGACGCTTTCATTAAAGCGCCGGTTTTATGGGAATGAATGAAATTTACCTGAGAAATGCTAACTTTCTTTCCCTCCGCCTGTAAGTCTGCCGCCTGCCCTCCCACCATTCCATACGTTCCAATTTCATGTGCGATTTCTGAAATTAGCTTTGGATTTTTGGTCTTAGATAGAAGCTCAAAGGCTAAAGCATGCAAAGCGTCACCGGCTAAAATCGCCATTCCTTCTCCGAAGACTTTGTGCGAGGTGGGTTTTCCCCTTCTTAAATCGTCGTCATCCATAGAGGGGAGGTCATCGTGTATCAAAGAGTATGTGTGAATCAGCTCCAAGGCACATGCCGCTGGCAGAATTGCATTTCCTGTGCCTCCAGATAGTTCAAAGGAAACCATAGCCAATATGGGACGAAGCCTTTTACCCCCAGCGAAGACCGAATAGCGCATGGCTTGGTGAAGAGGAAGGGGCGGTTTGTTCACCGGAGGAAGATACTCATTTAAAGCTTTTTCTACTATTCCTCTTTTTTTCTTTAGGTAATTTTCTAAATTCATGATCTCCCCTCTCCCTTACCCTCTCCCACAAGGGGAGAGGGAATATTTTTGCATAAGATTTAACTACGTTTATACATTTCAGAGCCGTGAAATCTCTGCTACGTTAAACCTCAGAATACAAAATGATTATATCGCCTATGCTAAAGCAGTTCCTCATCCTCTTTTTCTATATCCAGAGGTTCCGTTTTATACTCGCCTGCTTTTGTTTTAATCAACTTCTGAACTTTGGCTTCCGCTTCAGTCAACTTTCGAGTTAAAAATTTGGAAAGATTAACGCCCTCCTCAAATATTTTTAAAGATTCCTCCAAAGATAGTTCTCCTTCCTCCAATTCATGAACGATCTCTTCCAATCTTTTCATCGCCTTTTCAAAGCTTTTAGATTCGCTTCGCTCACTACGAGTTTCCTTGACCACGTTTTCTCCAATTTATTACAAGTGATATGAATTTTTAGACATTTGGTCACCCTCCCCTTTATCCCCTCCCATCAAGGGAGGGGAAAATTCCCTCGCCCCTTGCGGGAGATTAAGCGGAGCGAAATGCATAGCAGGGTTAGGGTGATGGGTATATCAACTTAATTTTAACGTTCACTGTAATTCCTTGTGTTGGCTTAAAAGTCAATCTACTCAGGGTCAATCTGCTCCACTTTGGACTTGACTTTTCCTTTGAAAAATTTCACCTCTAATCTATCTTCTTTTTTCAGCAAGCTTGCATCTTTGATTATCTCCAATTCCGGCAACTTCCGAGTAATAGAGTAACCTCGCTTCAATACCGCATGAGGAGATAACGTCTCAAGTTTTTCCGCTCTTAAAGATAAATCGTTTTTCCTAAATTCAAAATAGTTTTTTATCTTATCCCGAAGTTGCCGGGTGAACTCGTCCACCCTCTGCCATCTCTGAGTGATAAGATCGAGGGGTCTTCTGAAGCCATAACTCTGTTGAGCAGATTTTAATCTCTGTTTAGAATATTCGATCAAGGAGGTTTGATAGGAGATTAACCTTTGGGCAATAGATTTTATCTCTTTTAGAAGATTCTCTTTATCTTTTACCACCATTTGGGCGGCCGCAGAGGGAGTGGGTGCCCTTAGGTCCGCAACAAAATCGGAGATGGTGAAATCTACCTGATGTCCCACCGCTGAGATTATGGGAATTTCTGAAGCATAGATGGCTCTGGCAACTCTCTCTTCGTTGAACGCCCACAAATCCTCCAAAGATCCTCCACCTCTGCCCACTATCATCACGTCAATCTTCGCAAATTCATTAAACTCCTCAATAGCCTGTGCAATCTCCTCTGCCGCACCCTCGCCCTGAACCCTTACCGGATTCACTATTATCCTTACGCTGGGAAAACGCTTATGGATGATTTTTATCATGTCTCTTATGGCCGCTCCCGTGGGTGAGGTCACCAACCCAATGGTTTCTGGAAACTCTGGAATTGGTTTTTTGTGCTCTTCGTCGAACAATCCCTCGTTAAAAAGCTTTTCCTTCAGTCTTTGGAAGGCCATCTCCAACTTACCTAAGCCTGCTGGAATAAGCTCAATCATGTCTAATTGGTATTGCCCATTTCTTTCATAGACCGCAATATTTCCTAATGCCAGCACCTTCATCCCGTCTTCCGGTTCAAATGAAAGTCTTGTTCCGCGAAATCTCCAGAGAGTGCATCTTATCTGGGCATTTTCATCTTTCAAAGAGAAATAGCGATGTCCAGACGAGTGTAAAGTATAATTGGAGATCTCCCCCTCCACCCAAACGCTGGGAAAACTCTCCTCCAATATGCCTTTAATCTCTCTTGTGATCTCGGTAACTGTATAAATCTTTTCCCGTTCTATCGACTCGAATTCGGACATTTTCACCTTTTGCCATCTCTGGATGAATCTTGGGATTCACGAATTTTTACGGGCGACCACAAGGGTCGCCCTTACATTTCCCCCCACTGTGCTATGTAGGGTTGTCATTATAATTAGTAGATAACCATAATCACGCAACTACAAAATTTTGGTGATGGAGCTAAAGCTCCAGCCTTACATCTTCTTCTCATGTTTGCAACAATATATAATCAATGTAACTGTTTGTCAAACAATATACAATATGGGAAAAGAGGTGGTAGAAACTAAATACTTCATACTCCCGCCTTTGGTGGAAGGACACTCCAGCTGAATCGTTTCTAATTTAATTCTATGCGAAGCCTGCAAAAAATGGTTTGACATTTAATAGGTATTGTATTATTAATTTGTGCGATGTGTAAACTGCTTTTGGTTGTTCCGGGACGTTGAGACAAATGTGTATGCATTCATACAAATTCTCAAAGCGAGGTGCAAAATGAAAAAATGTCTTTTGATGTTGGTGATCTTTTCCGTGTGTTTGTTTGGGACGCCTTCTTATGTTTTCTCTCAGACTTCTCCTCGAAAGACTCCCCAAACCGCTACCCGGTCCGGAAAATTCATCATTTATTATGGCGAAAAGGAAGCTGGATTTGAGAACTGGTCCCTTTCAACCTTGAAAGGAGAAATCAGACTTACCGATCAAGCTCAATTTAAAGTGTCAGAAATGGATTTTCTGGTTAACATGGACTTGATCTTGGATACTCTACTTTCTCCACAAAAACTTAATCTCGAGGGGAAAGTCCTTGGGCAGGCATATAAAGTGAGCACTGAATTTTCCAAGGGGAAAGCCATAAGCCATATGAGCAAAGATGGTGATACCTCCACCAGCGAAGTCTCTTTACATGATACCCTCCTTATCTTACCTAACGGTGTTTTCTATCCTTACACTTTCTTGGTAAAGAAATACGATTTTGCAAAGGGAGGAAAACAAGAATTTTTTGCATATGTAGTTCCAATAGAGCTCCCCATTTCCATTGAGGACAAAGGTAAAGAGATAGTCGATTTTGATACCACTTCCTCCCAACTGCAAAAGCTCTTTGTCAATTTTGCGGGAACGGTTGGGGTGAACCTATGGATGGATAAGAACAAAGATATAATAAAACTGAGCATTCCTCTTCAGGGGATTGAGGTCTATCGGGAAGGCTATAAGCCCGCACCCAAAAAAGCGGAAATAGATACTTTGCCCAAAAATTACACTTCCGAAGATACTACATTTAAATCTGGAGCGCTCAAATTAGCAGGCACGGTGACCGTTCCCAAGAACGGAGAAAAAATGCATCCTGCTTGTATCATCATATCGGGTTCAGGTCCCCTCGACAGAGACGGAAAAATTAAGGACTTAGGTTTTTCGGTGCAGTATAAAGCCATTGCTCATAAATTATCCAACTCCGGCATCTTGGTCTTAAGATATGATAAAAGAGGAGTGGGGCAAAGCGAAGGGGACTTCAAAACTGCCTCCTTGTCCGATTTGGTCTCTGATGTCAAAGCCGGGATTGAGTATCTCAGGTCTAGAAAGGATGTGGACACCAATCGTATCTGTCTGATCGGGCACAGCGAAGGAGCCATAATTGCTCCTATGATCGCGGCTCTCGACAAAAGAATCAAAGCCATCGTTTTGATGGCTGGGACAGCTAAGCCCCTGGATCAAGTAATCACAGAACAGCAGGAATTTCTTTTGAGCCAAGCGAACATGCCGGACGAGATGAAAAAGAAAGCATTTGAGGAACAACAAGAATTCTTTGATTGGGTCAGAGGAAAAAAAGAATGGAAAGAAGAAGAAATGCCTCCACAATACAAGGAGCTGGTAGGCAAAAAACAATGGTTCCTGGAGCATTTCAATCATGATCCCTTGCAAACTATCACCAAGGTTGGGTGCAAAGTTTTAATTTTGCAGGGACAAAAAGACAAGCAGGTTTTCGATTTACATGCCATAATGCTTTCCAACGCTTTAGACAAAGTGGGGCATGAAAATCATATGGTAATGATTTTCCCGGATTTGGATCACCTTTTCTGCAAGACCGAAGGCGAAGGAGATTACGCCGAATATGCCAAGACCGAAAGGCCGATAGACCCAGAGTTTTTAGATTTTTTGGCGGATTGGCTTAAAAAAGAACTTTAAATCGGATATACCCTGACGAAGGTCGGCTTCCGTCTGGAAGGAAACCCGACTTGCAAGCGAACAAAAGAAAACCCCTTCAGGGACTTTTCCTGGAGGGGTTTTATCGTCTGTCAAGCAACTTCCATTTTTCTCTGTGATGGATAAGACAGAATCTACTGCAAAAGCTTCTCCATCTGATCCACCAGGCTGGCAAATAGCTTGATGGTTTCATTGATCGGCTCGGGGGAGCTCATATCCACGCCTGCGCTCTTAAGCAAGTTGATGGGATAATCCGAATCGCCCGCCTTCAGAAGCCCCAAGTAACTATTCAAAGCCTCTTGTTTGCCTTCTAAGATTTTCCGAGAAAGGGCGACCGCGGCCGCATAGCCAGTGGCATATTGATAAACGTAGAAATTATTATAGAAATGCGAGATTCGTAAACAGCCCAAATCATCCAGAGAATCCAACACCAATTCGGGACCCTCGAATTTTTGGAAAATATCACGGTATATTTTTCTGGCAGACTCAGCGGTCAAGACTCCTCCGTTTTCTAATTTCTCATGAGCGGCTTTTTCAAATTCGGCAAACATCACTTGACCATAAAAGGTCCCATCGAGCTGATCAATGTAATAATTAAGTAAGTATCCCTTTTTAGCTTTGTCTTTTGTGTTCTTAAGCAGATAGTCCATTAACAACATTTCATTGGTAACGGAGGCCACCTCCGCAGTAAAGATGGCATGACCGGAAGAGATGTAGGGCTGTGTTTTGTTAGTATAGTATCCATGCATGCAATGTCCCATCTCGTGTGCCACGGTGAACATGTTCTCCAAAGTGTTGTTGTAATTGAGCAAGATGTAGGGATGGGAGGAATAGCAACCCCAGGAATAAGCCCCGCTTCCCTTCCCTTCGGTTTCAAAAACATCGATCCATCCGGAGTTAAAGCCGACTTTCATGTCAGCCAAATACTTTTTTCCCATAGGAGCCAACGCCTTTTCTATTATGGCTACTGCACTATCATAAGGGATCTCCATCTTTGCTTCCGGCACCAAAGGGACGGTGAGATCATATTTGTGAAGCTCGTCCACTTTCAGCACTCTCTTGCGCAAACTGACATATTTATAAAGAGGTTCGAGATTCTGGTCTGCAGCTTTAATTAGATTTTCAAATACCGATACTGGAATATTGCTTTGATCCAAAGCGGCTTCCAAGCTGGAATTGTATTTTCTTGCTTCTGCAAAGAATACATCTTTAGCTATCCCTGCGTTCAAGGTAGCGCCTAAGCCGTTCAAATAAGCTAAATAAGCAGAATTGAAAGCGTCGGCCGCATCTTTTCTCACTCGCCTATCTGTCGATTCCAAGAATTTGTAATAACGCTCCCTGGTAAGTTGGACCTCATTCCCCGCTTCATCTTTAATGTAAGGATATTTAAGATCCGCCTCGTTGAACATGGACCAGATGCTGGAGGGAGCACGGGCTAAATTACCGGCAAGAGCCAAAATCTCTTCCTCCGATGTCGAAAGAGTATGAGCTCTCATCCTGATTATGTTGTCTATGTAATGCTGATAAAGTTTAAGCCCCTCTTCTGATTTTATAAACTCATCTAACTTTGACTGGGGGATAGTCAAAATCTCTGGCTCAATATATGCGGTCGCCTGCCTCACGCTGGTCCTCAAACTGCCAGCGCGACCGATCATTTCCTGATAGGCGGATACTCTGGTATCCTCATCGGAACTCAATCCTGCATAAACATAGAGACGATCCATGATGTTCCAAACGCTGTCCGATAATTGAAGACATTCCAATAACTTCTTCCCTGATTCTGATAGATGTCCCTTGAATTCTCCTATTTTGGGCAGAAGTCCTTCCACTTTCGAGAAATCCCCTTCCCACAACTGGTCGGTGGCAAAAATATCATCCAGCCTCCATTTGTATTTAGCCTCTATATCCGAGCGCTGGGGAATGGCTTTGGGAGCGGACTGGGCAAGAACGTTTGTAAAAGAGAAAACTACAATCAGCCCCACAGCTAACCAGACGAAAAACCGTGATGTTTTTTTCACGATTTCCTCCTTGAATATGGTTTTAGGTTACAAATCACATTTTGATTATACGAAAACTGTGGCAAAACATCAAGAAAAAAGATACGAAATCTTTACTCGTTGGTTCAGGGTACCCTTACCCTGAACCAAAGGTCAGGGGTGAGGGTTCATCCTGCCCTTCGGTCCTGAGACCTCAGGGTCGAAGGAGGTGAGGTCTTCTGCAAAAAAGCTAAAATTTTTCTTGACAAAAAAGAGATGGGATATTACATTGTTTTCAGATTTAGTCGCTTGTAAACTTAAGAAAATAGCTAACCGGGCACACCTTCAAACGAGGGAAAAAGTGTCTAAACCATTCACCTTATCATCCGCCTTTGGCGGGAAACCACAGGAGGGTAAAATGCTTTCCAAAACTAAGGCTTTGTTGTCCAAGTCCTCATTTATCATTTTTCTCTTTTTCGCTCTACCGTTTATTCCACTTGCTGATCTTTATTCCCAACCTTCTCAACCCAACCCCGATTCCATCCCTTTCGCACCAGCGGTCAACTATCCTGCAGGAGATGGTCCTGTTTCTGCTTTCTGTGCGGACTTGGATGGGGATGGTGATCTGGACTTAGCAGTGCCGAATTTCTATAGCGACAGTGTCTCCATCTTAAAGAACAACGGAGATGGGACTTATCAGAGTGTAGTTAACTATGGAGTCGGTGATGAACCCCATTCTGTTTTCTGTGCGGACTTGGATGGGGATAGTGATCTGGACTTAGCTGTGGCAAATAGGAATAGCTACAATGTCTCCATATTAAAGAACAATGGGGATGGGACTTTTCAAACTAAGGTAGACTATTATGCAGGAGATGGTCCCCATTCTGTTTTCTGTGCGGACTTAGATGGGGACGGAGATCTGGACTTAGCCGTGGCGACTTTCTTAAGCAACAACGTCTCCATCTTAAAGAACAACGGAGATGGGACTTTTCAGAGCGCGGTCAGCTATGGCGCTGGAGGTTGGCCTTTTTGTGTTTTCTGTGCGGACTTAGATGGGGATACTGCTCTGGATTTAACCGTGGCAAATGCAAATAATAATAGCAACGGTGTCTCCATCTTAAAGAACAACGGAGATGGGACTTTTCAGAGCGCGGTCAGCTATGGCGCTGGAGAAAATGGTTCTTATTCTGTTTTCTGTGCGGACTTAGATGGGGATACTGCTCTGAATTTAGCCGTGGCAAATAATAATAGCAACAGTGTCTCCATCTTAAAGAACAACGGTGACGGGACATTCCAGAGCGCGGTCAACTATGGCGTGGGCGATGCTCCTCTTTCTGTTTTCTGTGCGGACTTAGATGGGGATGGTGATCTGGACTTAGCTGTGGCAAATTGCCTTAGCGACAATGTATCCATATTCAAGAATAATGGCGATGGGACTTTCGAGACCAAAGTTGACTATGGGGTAGGAGATTGGCCTCATTCTGTTTTCTGTGCGGACTTAGATGGGGATGGTGATCTGGACTTAGCTGTGGCAAATAGTGAGAGTGACAGTGTCTCCATTCTTTTAAACCTGAGCAATCTCGCCCGCCCAGATTCGTTCTCCTTGATTTCTCCTTCAAGTGAGGATTCTATCAAAACTACCGACTACCTTATATGGCAAAAAGCAATTGACCCTGATCCGAATGATACTGTTCGATATGATTTATACCTAAGTCGTTCAGTTGTTTTTAATCCCGATTCAACTGATACTCAACTAAGTTTGCTGGACACCACCTTTACTGAGAGTTTTACTGCTGGTATCTGGTATTGGAAAGTAAAAGCCTACGACAAATGGGGAGCGACAAGGTGGTCTAACCAAACCTGGAGCTTTTGGGTTCTATCCCCACCCGATCCCTATTCATTAATCACTCCACCAAATGGTGAGTTTGTTCTTATGCCTGTAACTTTTAATTGGCAAACCTCACGAGATGTTGACCCAAATGACATAGTTCGGTATGACCTGTATCTCAGTCGTTCCGTTGTCTTCAATCCTAACCCTGAGTCCACCGTAGTCCATGATAGTCTAAGTGACACGACATCTGTAGATAGTCTTGACGGTGGTTCATGGTATTGGAAAGTAAAAGCATTCGACCGATGGAATCTCGAAACGTGGTCGAATGAAACTTGGTCCTTTTGGGTTTGCTCAAGCCCGTATTCTTTTTCTTTGCTATCGCCTCACAACCTCGATTCCGTTTCGACTCCAGTCAATTTCGCTTGGCAAGGTGCCTTTGATCCAGACCCTGATGACACAGTTCGATATGACTTATATCTCAGCCGTAATATTGTTTTCAACCCTTACGTAGTCTATGCCAATCTTCTAGATACTACTCTAACAGACAGTCTTACTACTAAGCTCTGGTATTGGAAAGTGAAAGCTTATGACAAATGGGGAGCAGTGAGATGGTCTGACCAGCCCTGGTGCTTTTATGTTTATCTGTGCGGAGACTGTAATGCAGATGGGGTGGTAAATTCAGCTGATGTTTCGTACCTGATAAATTACCTTTTCGTAGGTGGACCTGCGCCTGTGCCGTGGAAGGCGGGAAACGTCAACGGTGACGGCACTATCAATAGTGCCGATGTGTCCTATATAATCAACTATTTGTTTGTAGGCGGACCACGACCTTGCGGTTAGTAAAAACGGGAGGCGACCCCGCTTAGAGCGGGATTTCACTACGTTCAACAAGCGCCTCCCCTACATACAAAAACCCGATAGATGTAGGGGCGACCCTGAGCGAAGTCGAAGGGTGGTCGCCCATTGTAAGAAAAGAAAAAATAGCCAGTAGGTCGGTAAGTTGACTCAAATAAGGTTGCGAGCCATATAGCGAGGCACCCCGCCACAGGCGGGGCAACCTGCGGTAGCCCGACCTACCTGAAAAACGATCGAGGTGGCAGAACGGGGTTCTGCCACCTCGTTAAATGTCATTTTTATCCGAACGACCAACAGCTCAGTTGGGGAACCTGCTTTTTAGTTACCTTACTCTTTGAAATCTTTCTTATCGGAACGGTGGGGTCAGCCCAGGTGGTTCTACTCTTTTCCGAAGTCCGAGACCATCTTTTTTTGTTGGTCGTTTTCCTTTTGGGTTGTGCAACTCTATAACTGGTCATTTGTAGCCCTCCTTTTCGAAGCAAAATGGACTGTCTAAAGATATAATGTAGGGACAGCCCTTGTGGCTGTCCGCCTTATGGTTAGGACAGGGACAAGCCCTGTCCCTACAGAAAGTCCTCTTTGTAAAAAGTAGTTTATTGACACGCCATAAGGTTTGACAACACTAACAGTTTCATAATCAGCTAAGGGAAAGAGCTCCTCCACCTTAGGCGGAGGAGCTCTTTCTTCAAAAAAGTCAACCCTTCAGGGTGAATCTCTTCAGGGTGAATCCTTTTTGACCTGCTGTTTACTGATTGTACGGAGTCTGTGTGGTCTTTGTCTCCTCCCAGCAATCCAGTGTGCCCTGTAGCACTATGCGATACTCCCCCGTGGTCGGATTAACCATCTCGACCCTCGCCCTGCAGGTGGTGGAGTTATACAGAAGATCGTTCAAGCAATGCTCCAGAGCCGCAGGACAAGTTGGAGTTCTCTCTAACACCTGAAAATTCTGATATCTAAACTTGTTCACTCTTTTTCACCCCCTTCTGACTTTAGAAGTTATTAGTTTTTTTCATCTAAGATACCTACCCAAAATAAGAGAGAGCAAATAGTAGAAAAAGCATCTGAAAACATTCTAACGGTTAGTCCACCAGGTCTCTGGGTTCTCCCAATCCAAGGTGCCATGGAGGATGATACGATACTCTCCAGTCTCCGGATTTACTGAATCCACCTTAACCTTGGCATTGATTGAGCTGGATACCAAGTCGCTGATCCTTCTCTGCAGATAGGATGGAGACATTGGACTTCTCTCAATGGTTCTGAAATCATGGAAATTGAATCTCTGCATATTTTTCACCCCCTTCCCTTTCGTTCTGTTTAGATTTACTTTTCAGGATGAATCCTTCCCTCGGGCTGAGTCCTCTGGACGAAGTCAGGACGAGCCTTCAGGATGAATCCCCTTACGGGTACCCCCCTCTTTTTTGGGTTGCATCTTCTCTTTAGGACTTCTTAAGGAAGCATTTTCAAGTTTATACCTATTTCCTGGTCTTTTTCAAAAGAGCAAGTTAAAATGGTTGCATATTTTGAAGGCATCTTCAATTGGCTGTTATCCTGTTCTTTAGCCTTTGTGGGGGAGTGGACAGAATCTTCTTCTCCCCTAAAGTCAATCAATTGATCCATGTCGGTTTTCAGAGTGGCAGGATTTTCGTAATGAAGCTTATTCATTTTTCACCTCATTCCCTCTTAAAGGGTGCCTAAATTTGTCGAAGTTTTTCTTGAGTCCAAAAGCTTAAAATGCTCTAATTCTTTGAGGAACAAGACCAGTGACCTTTTAGTCCAGCCCAAATCCGAGGCGATCTTGGATTCTAAATCGGTCATTCCCCTTTTTTGACTTTTGAAAATCCCGCCAAAGGCGGGGAAAGATATGTTTTGGTGAAGATATTTGACCAATTCAATCATGCGGAAATGTTTTTTTGCCAGATTCTTATTTAAGAGTAATCTTTTCACCAAGTCGACTGCAAAGAAAGTTGAGAATCTCCCCACATCCTCATCCCTGCATTCTATAAATAGATCGAACCTGTGCTCCGGATTTTTGTATCCGCAGGTTATCCCGCTGCAGGAATCCATTTGGGTGATATTGGACTGAAGATCGATGATCACGTGTTCGACCAGATGAGCGAGGTGAGTTATTTTCTCTGTTCTTTCCGAGGAGATCTCTTTGTGGTTCTTTAAGTCATCAAAGAGGTTCTCCCCGCATTTATGTCTTTCTAAACTGGGTAACAATTTCAGAAGCTTTCGATAAATCGAAGAAAAATCAACTCTCTTTTTATTTTTGGGGACGAAGACATCCAAAACCACTTTGATCTTTCTACCTCCCGGTTTGAATCTTTTGTTCAAACCCAAAACTTCCGGGAACTCCCCGTAGCATATCTCTTTTATTTCCACAAATTTTTTCCAAAGGAAAGCAGTTTGCCCAAGGTTTTCTCGCACCTACCAGGCTTGCACTCATTTTGTCGGCAAAAGAAAGTTATTCTTTATCTTTATTTCAAAAAAAATGTAATTTTTTTGTTGACTTTTGTTCAGGATGGAATAAATTCTTGCTTGTGATAAAAATAACAAGGAATTTTTGGCTATGATGATTGATACAAGCGCACATAATGAACTGTCATTGCGAGTCCCGATGAAATTGGGACGAAGCAATCTTTTGCTTTATAAGGATTGGAGATTGCTTCGCTAACGCTCGCAATGACAAAGTGGAATTTTCTCGTAACCTTGTATTGGTTTTTCAGCTTTTAACCACTAACCTCTTCAAAGGAGTTGTCTTTATGAACCAAAAACCCGGAAAAGGAAGTGCCTACGGCTGGCTTTTTCAGAGGATCACCGGGATCTTCCTGGCTTTCTTCCTGATCCTTCATTTCCAAGTCCTTCATTTCACCAAAGATTGGAAGATCGATTTCGATATAGTGACTCGCAGGATGGACAATACCGCCTGGGTGATCTTCTATCTGATCTTTGTGCCAGCTGGTCTTTTTCATGCTTTCAACGGAGCATGGCAGGTGATCGGTGATTATCGTCCGAAGGTTGGACTCCAAAGAACAGTCAAAGCATTGCTCTGGATCTTAGGAATTGCCATCTCCGCTTATGGATATTATTTGATAGTTACATTTACAAAAGGAGCGTAAACATGTATGAATCAAAGTCCGGATTTTTCAAAAAATATGTGGATGAAGTCGGCTTGAACCCCAATGTGGGAACCTGGGCTTGGTTTTTGCATCGGATTACCGGCGTCATTTTAGTTCTTTATCTTTTCATGCATCTGTTTGTCCTTTCTTCATCTTTGGGGGGAGGCGAGAACTTTAATAAATGGCTCTCCACGGTGCAAAATCCAGTATTTCACTTTTTGGAAATTGGATTAGCCGCAGTGGTAGCCTTTCATCTTTTAAACGGGCTGAGGATCACCATCACCGATTTTTTCTTTTTGACCAAAACACATAAGGCTATCTTCTGGATAGCCATGATCATATTTTTAATTCTAATGATAATCACCTTGATAGTCTTTTTGCCCAGGGTATTTTCACATCATTAGGGAACTACGCCCGACACCCTTCGACCATGCTCAGGGTAAACAAAGGTCGGGCGCTACGAATGGTGTAGCGTCTGACGTTTCTGTCAGACGTTAATCTTCGAGCATCAAGCTTCGAATGACGAACTTCGACTTGTGGTGAGCGGAGTCGAACCATACGAGCATCGACACCTATAAACGAGCATCGAGCTTTATTAACAAGGAGGAGAAAACATGATATTTCACGATATATTAATAGTCGGCGGAGGATTGGCGGGCTTAAGAGCGGCCATTGCCGCTGCGGAAAAGAAAGCGGATGTAGCAATAGTTTCCAGGCTCTATCCGGTCAGATCCCACTCCGGTCAGGCACAGGGTGGGGTCAATGCCGCCTTAGCCAATAACCCCCAGGCCAAAGATGATACCCCGGAAAAACATGGATTCGATACCATTAAAGGGAGCGACTTTTTAGCAGATCAGGAGACCTCCATCTTCATGACTGAACAGGCGCCAGAGGTTATCTTTGAAATAGAGCACTGGGGTTGCCCCTTCAGCCGAACCCCGGAAGGAAAAATTGCTCAAAGACCCTTTGGTGGAGCAGGTTATCCCCGCACCTGCTATGGGTCTGACAAAACCGGTCACTACATGCTACAAACCCTTTATGAACAAACGGTCAAGCATAATATTAAAGTTTACAATGAATGGGCGGTGATCGGCTTGGCAAAAGATGTGGATACCTGTTGCGGGGTGGTCGCTTTAGATATGCATTCAGGGACACTTCAAGCCATGGGAGCTAATGCGGTGATATTTGCCACCGGCGGCTCCGCCCGAATATATGGAAACTCCACCAATGGCATAACCTCCACCGCTTTTGGAGTGGCTATGCCCTATTGGGCTGGGGTGCCTTTAAAAGATATGGAGTTTATCCAGTTCCATCCGACTTCCCTTTATCCTAACAACATCCTGATGACTGAAGGATGCAGAGGGGAGGGGGGAACCCTGATCAACAAGGATGGGGAGCGGTTCATGACAAAATATGCTCCTAAAGCTATGGAGCTTGGTCCACGGGACATCGTCGCCCGAGGCATAACGACCGAGATTTTGGAAGGACGCGGATTTGAGGACTCCTATGTGTATCTGGACTTGAGGCACCTGGGAAAAGCCAAGATCATGGAGAGACTTCCCGGAATCAGAGAAATCACCTTAGACTTTATTGGCTTAGATCCGATTGAAAAGCCTATCCCCATTCAACCCGGCACACATTATTGCATGGGAGGAATAGATACCAATATAGACGGAGAAAGTCCACTTAAAGGTTTCTATGCCGCAGGAGAATGCGCCTGCGTCAGCGTGCATGGGGCAAATAGATTGGGCGGGAATTCGCTTCTGGAAACCTTAGTCTTTGGGAAAAGAGCCGGAGCCAAAGCCGCAGAATACACAAAAGATAAATCGAAACAACCCAGGACCAATGCCTTGGAGCGCGCTCTGAAAAGAGAAGAGGATAATCTAAATCAGATGCTTAAGTCTAAGGGGAACGAAAATCCTCACAAGATCAATAACGAATTAAGAAAACTGATGCCGGAGAAGGCAGGCATATTCCGTAATGAAAAGCAGATTACCGAGGGATTAGCCCAGATTAGAGCTTTAAAGGAGAGATTCAAAAAGGCACGACCAATTGCCTCCGGCAGGAGTTTCAACTTGGACAAACTCTGGTTTTTGGAGATCAAGGGGAATCTGGACGTAGCGGAGGCAGTGATAGCTGGGGCATTGGCACGCAAGGAGAGCCGTGGCTCTCACTTTCGTAGAGATTTTCCAACCAGGGATGACGTCAACTTCTTGAAACACACCATTGCCATCCATACGCCCGAAGGACCGAAGCTTTCCTACAGAGACGTCTCGATAACCAAGTATCAACCCGAAGAAAGGAAATACTAAGTTAGACTGAGACTGGGACTGAGACTGAGACAAAACCTAAAGAAAGGAAATACAAATTATGACTGAATTCAAAATCTTACGATACGATCCGGATAAGGACAAGGAGCCTTATTTTCAGACCTTCACCTTCGATAGCCCCAAGGGAATGACCGTTCTGGAAGGGCTGATTCATATTTTTGAGAATATTGACCCAACCCTGTCCTTCAGATCAATGTGTCGAGCCGCGGTCTGTGGCTCTTGTGCTGTGCACATCAATGGTCTTTACAATCTGTCTTGCCGAACGCAGATTGACAAGTATGGTGGCAAGATCATCATAAGACCTCTGTCTCATCTCCCTATAATTAAAGATCTGGTAGTGGATCTGGAGCCATTTTTCGAAAACTATAAGAAAGTAATGCCATATTTGATTCCTAAAAATGATCCACCCAAAAAAGAATATATTCAAAGTGAGGCAGAGAGAAAGAAGGTGGATCCCTGGGTCGACTGCATCTTGTGTGCGGCTTGTTATGGTGCCTGTCCGGTTCAAGCCACGGACCCCAAATATTTGGGACCGCATGCTTTGGCGAAAGCTTTAAGATTTATCGACGACTCCCGCGATGGTGGAGGTAAAGAGAGATTAGCATTTGTGGCTTCAGATTTCGGGGTTTTCAGATGCCATACCATTTTCAATTGCCAAGAAGTCTGCCCCAAGAAGATAGACCCCACCAAAGCCATCGCCAAGCTGAAGATGAAGGCATTATTTGGATAAATCCCTCCAGAAACCACGTTAAATGTAGGGGAGGGGCTTGTCCCCTCCCCCTATTCCTCACGGGCGACCACAAGGGTCGCCCCTACGCTTCCTATTCCATCTGTTGGGAATAAGGTTTTCGCCTTTATCCGTCATGGTTCGACAAGTTTATCCTGAGCGTAGTCGAAGGACTCACCACAAGTCCGTCATTAATCATTCGTCATCCTCTTTTATCTGTTTAATCTTTTTCATCTGTTGGGAAAAAAATTCCTTGCCTTTTCCCCCTTTTCCCTTATACTTATATCAGATAACATTCACAGAAAACTGGTATTTGGTCAACCTATAACCCCTTAAGAAAGGAGCCTCAAATGACCAAGTCGAAGATCCCGCCAAAAGCGGGGAAGCTATTCATTTTAGTGATTATGTTCTTCGTCACTATTCCTGCCTTTAGCCAATCCGTTGACACCGCTTGGGTGAGAAGATACAACGGACCGGCAAATAACTTCGATGCTGCTTATGCCATAGCGGTGGATGGTTCTGGGAATGTCTATGTGACCGGATGGAGTCGGGGCAGTGGGACGGCTGATGACTACGCTACTATCAAGTATCTTCCTAACGGAGACACCGCCTGGGTGAGAAGATACAACGGACCGGCAAATAACTTCGATGCTGCTTATGCCATAGCGGTGGATGGTTCTGGGAATGTCTATGTGACCGGATGGAGTGGGGGCA
>Ga0315289_10002632_pt1 | contig 27475 bp, 33 predicted proteins | sample YL17G11_40_MG_FD_203452 | JGI IMG/M metagenome (GOLD analysis project Ga0315289, IMG submission 203452) | Sediment microbial communities from Yellowstone Lake, YNP, Wyoming, USA - YL17G11_40 | ecosystem: Environmental > Aquatic > Freshwater > Lake > Sediment | place: USA: Wyoming | collected...
ACTATTTAAATTTTAAGGGGGCAAATCCTTTTGGAAGCCAGGCAAAGCTTCTACTCCACAGAAAAAATTTATGTGAGTACCTTCTAGAGGGAGACACATACCCAATTTTTATGGAAATCAATTTAACGAATAAATGTAATCTAAGATGTAATTGGTGTATTAGTAAAAATTCCTTTGGTAAAGAAGAATTAAGAATTGAATATTTAAGAAATTTCCTAAATTGTTTTAAAGAAGTTGGAGGAAAAGCAATTACTTTTTCAGGGGGAGGAGAACCAACAATTTATCCTAAATTTAGCGATGCTGTCAGATATGGAAAAAAATCCGGATTAGAACTAGGATTAATGACAAATGGTGCATTTGACAAAAAATTAATAGATTTAATAGGAAATAATTTTAAATGGGTTAGATTTTCAGTAGATATACTTGACAATTTAAAATACAAAAGATGGAAAGGTGTTGATAGATTAGATAAGGTAAAATCAAACATAAAAAGTCTAAAAAAATATCCTGTAAAAAGTGGGATAAATTGCAATGTTGGAGAAGAACATACTATAGAAGATGTTCAAAAATTAATTGATTGGTTTAAAAAAGGAACAGGAGATTATCTACAATTTAGGCCTGTTCTTCCAAGATATTTTAAAAAAGAACAACCAAAATTAAATAAAGAAGTGTGGGACTATTTAGATTCAATTAAAGAAAAGGGAATTAATTTAAGTAATGATAAATTAAATGATATTAAAGAAAAAAATAATTTTCCTTTTCAAACTTGCGAAGGGCATTTTTTTGAACCCATTTTGGATGCAACAGGGGAAATAAAGGTTTGTATATATCATCCAAGAGATTCCAGATTTACTTTTGGGAATATATATAATAACTCTTTTAAAGAAATATGGAAATCAGAACAAAGGGAAAAAGTGATTAATTTCCTTAGAAAAGAATTAAATTATAGTAAAGAATGTCAAATTTGCTGTAAATTATATGAACTAAATAAATTAATAGACTTTATAACTCATCCAGAAAAAATGGAAGATTTAAATTTTCTATAAGATTATAGCTGATTTATTTATTGAAAGTTTTTTAGGTTATTAATATATAAGAATTTATATATTTAAGAATGCCCTCCAAAAGATTATGGTCTTTAAAAAAACTACTTTTAAAAGATGGAAAATAGCACAAAATGCAGAAGAAGAATTTTGGAAAAAATATACATCTAAATCTCTTCCTCATGAAAAATATTCCAAAAAAGCGGAAATTTTGCTTAGAAAATGGGGAGAATTTATTGATATTGATAAAAATACAAAAATATTGCAAATAGGATGTGGTCCTTTGGATTTGATAAATTATCTTGGTAATGTAAAAAAATATTCTTTGGACCCATTAGCAGATTTTTATAATAAAAAATTTGGAGAAAGGAGAAGAAGATAGAAAAGATGTCCAATTTTTTTATGGAGATGTAAGAGATTCTGGAGCAGTTGGAGAAGCTATTTATCATTCAGATGGAGTTATTCATTTAGCAGGGGTTTTGGGAACTCAAGAAACAGTAAAAAATTCCCTTTCTTCAATTGAAACAAATATTTTGGGAAGTTTGAATATTTTTGAAAGTTGTGCTCACCATAATAAAAAAGGAGTTTATATTGTAGTAGGGAATTATTGGATGAATAATTCTTATAGCATAACTAAAACAACTGCAGAAAGATTTGCTTTAATGTATAATAAAAAAATGGGAACAAAAATAGCGGTTGTTAGGGGACTAAATGCTTATGGTGCAAGACAAAAGGATAAACCTGTAAGAAAAATAACTCCAAATTTTATTTTGCCTGCTTTAAAAAATGAAAAGATTTTAGACATCTGGAATAAACCAAATTTTAAAAAAGTAAGAGAAGATGTTTTAAAAGGGAACTTTAAATTGGATATTTGTAAAAAATGCGTGGGATTAAAATCTTAATTTTTTAGAAGAGATAATTTATTTTTAAAAGATTTTAAAATCATCAAATCATTTTTATCTAAGCAAGAAGTAGTAAGAATCGTTATTAAATAACAAAGAATAAAAAAAGAAATTAAAAGAGAAACTTCCAAAAGGCTCGTTGGTTTAAATCGTTCTTTAAGAAAAATTATTAAAATTGTAGGAATAATTGAAACTGCAACAATATTTATTATTTTTCTCTTTAAAGGAACTATTGAAAGATATTTTTTTGCCTGAATTAAAAATAAAAGATTTAGTGAGACTAAAGAAATAGTAGTTGAAATGGCTGCTCCAGAAATCCCATATCTTTTAATTAAAATTAAATTTAAGAAAATATTGAATATTGAAATAAACAAAGTGTCCATTAAAATAATCTTTGTTTTTCCAATCATAGAAAGTAATTGAGTAGAAATTAAAAATATAGAACTAAAAAAAGCTCCAAATATTAAGATCCTCAAAGGATTTTGAGCTATAAGATATTGATCACCGAAAAAGGTTTTGATAAAAAATTCTGAAAAAATGATTATCAAGATAAATAAAGGAAAGTTAATAGCAAATATCCATTTTCCAATTTGTTTACTTAATTGCTTTATTAATTCCAAATTTTTTTTGTTTTTTGAATATTCTCTTGTTATAAAAGGAAAAAATAATTTTGTGAAAAATTCGGATGTTATTGTCAAAAGCATTGCTATAGGAACTGCTGCATTATAAAAACCTACACTTTGGGTATCCATCAACAATCCAATCATAAAAGAATCTGCCCAGTAAAAAAGAGCAAAAATTACTCCTGAAAAAAGAAGAGGCCAAGAGTAATTAAAGATTTCTTTTGAAATTTTTATTTTTTCTTGTTCTCTTAATAAACGTTTATTAATTAAATTTACAAAAATCTTTTTTGAAATAAAATAAGCAAATAAAAGAGAAATTAGGATACCCGAAGCATAAGAAAATGCCACGGCACTTACCTTAAAACCAATAAAGACTAAAAAAACCAGTGAAAAAACTTTAACACAATCCTGCAAAATGTCATGAATAAATGTGTAAGTTTTAATTTTTTCAAAAGATAAAATTAAAAAAAGAAAAAGTTGCATTAAAACAGAAAGAGGTACAACTACACTAAATATTTTTAAAAAAATAACTAAACCCTCGTCATGAAAAAAAGTAGTTGAAATAGTTTCTGAAAAAAAGAATAAAAAAACTCCTGCTAAAACACTTGTTAAAAAAGTAAAGAAAAAAGCAAATTTGAAAATATATTTTATCTTATATAATTGATTTTTCCCTCTGTAAAAAGGAATATATCTAAGAATTCCTTGGTTTAATCCCAAAGCTGAAAAAACAACAAACCAATTTAAGATTACTAATGCTAAAGAAAAGAGCCCATAAATTTCTGGACCAAAATACCTCGCTATAATTATCTTATAAATATAAGCAAAAACTTTTGCAAAAAAGAGACCAAGAAAGACAAATACTGAACTTTTTGCAATTAATTTTAAAGAATAATCAAAGTGGTTTTTTTCAAATTCCATTTAATTATTTATTCTCCCATTTTTCTTATAATGTCTGCAAATGCCGGACGAGTGATTAAAACTCCTGCTGTAATTCCTATCAAAGTGGTAATTGCAAATCCTTTTAACAAACCTGCTCCCGCCCAAATCAAAGGAAGCAGAGAAACGAGAACTGTAAAATATGATCCAAAAATAATTGCAAATGCCCTCTTTAATCGCTGTTTGATACTCAAAGAAATATTTTGTTTTGATTCATCAAGTATAATGATCTGGCTATCTATTCCTGTTCCAATTGTAGCTAATATTCCTGCTATGCTTGGTAAATCCAAATTCCAATCTATAAAAGAAGCTATACCTAAAATAATTACTATTTCCGACGTGCTTGTTAACAACAATGCAAGAGAAGATTTGAAATTCCTGTACCTAACAACAATTACTAATGCAACTACAGCTAATGCTGCAAAACCTGCTAAAAGGAGAAAAGAATTAAATTCTTTTCCTAAAGTAGGAGAAATTGTATCAAGTTTGACAATCTCTAATTTATACGGCAAACTTCCAGTTATCAAAATTGTCTGCAACTTTTTCATAGAATTTTCTGCATCTTTATAAGCATCTTCTTTTGATTCCCCCTTCCCTGAACCAGAAACTTGCACTTGGGTTGTCACTCTCCCCTTCAAACTTTTACTTATTAATAAACTATCCATGAGATTGTCATCCAAATAAAGATCTAAAGGTTTAGAAAGATACTCTGGATTTGTTTCATTTATTCCTAATTTATCTGTTATGTCTGCATGGGTTTTTGCTGCTTCTTCACTTAAATATATTCCAAATCTGAAAGTACAGAAATAACCTTGCTGGCTGTTATCACAAGAAGAAATTCCAGACTCTTGTCCAGATCTTATCACAGAAGTTATGTCTTTTTCTCCTCCTGTAAAAACAACTTCATCTCCAATTTTTGCTTCAAACTTTCCTTGTTTAGAAATAAGTTCTTTTAAATCCGTAGGAGTTGCTCCTGCAATTTCAACAAGCATATAATGTTCTCCTCCTAAATCAGAAACAGATTGAATATTAATATCAGACAAACCATAAACATTCAGCCTTTCTTTTGTTACAGCAACTAAATCATTTACCTCATTTGAAGATAATGTTTTTCCCTCGGCTTTAACCAAAACTCTTGAACCTCCAGATAAATCTAATCCTGTTTTAATATTTGTTTTAGGAATATTGGAAACAGTTATTTCTGGAGCCTTATTAGAAAAAAGAATAAATTCAGAATCTTTTGTTGTAAAAATAGTTTTTAAACTTTCATTTGAAGGAAATTTTTTTTGCATTAAATTTGTAAAATCTTCTAGTTGATTTATCTTCTCGCCGTCAACTTCTAAGAGAACCACTCCCTTTCTTAATCCTTGTTCAAAAGCAGTTGAATTTGTCTCGACGCTGGTTATTAAAACTCCTTTTTGAAAAAAAGCAGGAGGAATTCCAAATATAGAAATTAAAGAAAAAAATATAACAATAATCAATAGCCAAATTTTCCAGGTTAATTTAAGTTTCATTTTTCGTTTCCTCTATTTTACTATATAATGTCCGATAATAATTATTTGAAGAAAAACCTATTTTATCGAAAAACATTAAAAGAGATTTTTTATTCTGTTTAAAGTTTTTAAATTTTTTAATTAATTTAAATTTACCCTGCATAAGATTTTGTATGTCGTTTAATGAAAAAATATGTGGATGTGGTTTATTGAAAGTTTTTCCAAAAATGCTATAAATAAACGCCCAAAATCTGACAATGCAAATAAAGTTTTTTGCAGAAATATCTACTTCAAGATATAAAATTCCTCGGTTTTTCAAGACCCTTCTAACCTCCTCTAAAACTTTTGAAGGAGATTGAACATGGTCTAAAACATTTGCTAAAATAACTATATCAAAAAAGTTCTTTTTATATGGAAGATTTTCTCCTACCCCTTTTCTAAAATTAATCCCTTTATAATCTAATTTAAATTTTTGTTTGTAAAAATCTGCGAGAGGGTCTATAGCATACCTTTTTCCTTTTTTTATATAATTTATTGCATCTAAAGCAGCTCCTCCTATTTGTAAAATTTTGGTATTTTTATTGAAAGGAATAATTGAACTATATTCTTTTATAATAAAATTTGCTCTTTTTGAATATTTTTTTATATCCCTCTCTAAATTAAAAAGAAAATTTTTAGAATAATGGTTTCTCCAAAAATTTTTCTCTGATTCTTGTGCTATTTTCCATCTATCTTGCCTTTTATTGAACATTTTTCTTTTTAACATACCATTTTAAAATTGAAACATTTGTTACCCATGTATTCAATAAATCAAAAGATAACCCTATTATCAAAATTGTGAAAATCTGAGCCAAAATTGCTGAGAAGGATTTGACAATAAAAAGGGCAACTAAAACCGCGAGAAGAGAAGTTAAAGTCATTGTTACACCTGTTTTAAATGCTCCAAAAATTTTTTGATTTAACTCTCCTTCCTTTACTTTTAAAATTCTTCTGGTAAGTAAAATATCTGTATCTACTGAATAACCAATTAACATTAAGAATGCTACAATTCCTGCACTAGATATTTTCATTCCTAAAATGTCTACTACTCCTAAAGTCATTAAAATATCTGCAAAAGCAGAAAAAATTACTGCCATTGAAGGAATAAAAGTTCTAAAAATTATAAAAATAACTAGGGCCATTAAAATAAAAGCAAAGACAAGGGCTAGTAATAATTGCTTATAAAAATTTTCACTTAAGGTTGAACCTGTGAATTCAAAACTACCAATCTCCTCTGTTAAAGGATATCCTAAGTAATTCTCTAAAACTTCTTTTGTGTAATCCCCAGAACTCTTTGTTTCAATTATTATTGCTTTTTGCTCGCCTGTCAACAAATCAGAAATCTCTTTTGTGTTTAAATCTTCTAATTTTTCAGAGAGAGAATTTACAATTTCTTGCTGAGAAAACTTTCCGTAGAGAGTTATGGTTGTCCCGCCTGTTAAAGAAATATCTTTATACATGATATCATGATTTTGGGAATAGAAAAATCCCACATATCCTAAAGAGAATAATAAAAAAACTGCAGGGATTACTAAAAGTAATTTGTAATATTTATCGTGAAATTTTTCAAATTTTTTGTTTTCTTCCATCTTATATATGCGCGGACCGGGGTTCGAACCCGGGCCATCTGCTTGGAAGGCAGAGATACTAACCACTATACTATCCACGCTTATTTAACTAGCGAAATCTTGTTTAATAAATTTTACTAAAAACGCGCCTGACAGGATTTGAACCTGTGACTTCTTCCTTGCCCTAAATTCTTCTTTAAAACAAAATTTGTTTATAGGGGGGAAGCGCTCTATCCAAACTGAGCTACAGGCGCATATTTAAAAATAGGAAGAGGGTTTAAAAAACATATTGGTAAAAACTCTTGAATTCATAAATCTCTCATCAGGAGAAAAATTATTCCTTATTTCTGCTAGATTAAAAAAATTTTCTAAGAGTATTTTTATTAATTGTAGGAATAATAATTTTTCAGAAAGGTCTTTTTAGTTTTTTATAATGCGGAAAGAGGGATTCGAACCTTCGCAGGCACTAAGCCACTGGAGCCTTAATCCAGCCCGTTTGACCACTCCGGCATTTCCGCATGAAAAATCAAAGAAAAAAGTCTATAAAAAGTTTTATAAAAAGGCAGAACAAGCCAGTGTGAATCTCCGAAGAAACTCAATCAACACCAAAGTGTCTACACTGATTACTTCTGCCTAAAAAGTAAATACCTGAAAGTATATAATCATTACTTTTCACTTGTAAATAACAAAATAATAAGATTTAAAAATAAGAAAAATTATTGAGATTTGAAGACGGCCATAGTAGTTGTGTAACACCTGGTCTCATTCCGAACCCAGAAGTTAAGCCTACTACGTCGTTTGCGTTAGTCTCCCACAAGAGGCGAAGTTACGATGCTGTCTTCACTATTTTTATAAAATGACTTTTAATTGAGAATTATAATGAAACTAAATAAAAAAGATTATTTGAAAATTAAACTAACTTTTTTTAAATTTCCCGACGAGCTCTATTAAATCTGTTTGCCCTAGGAAAACTGCCTTGCAACAATATCGTTCAACACCTAAATCTTCCAAAATTTTTTTTGGATTTTCTCCTTCGGAAACTCTTTTTTTAAATTGTTCCCATAAATGTCCTATTGGTTTTCCACAAGAAAAACATCTAACTGGTATAATCATAATATTAAAAAATTTAAAGATATTTAAAAACATTTCTGTTTTATCTTTTTAACACTATCATTTAATGATAACATAAAAAAGGTTTAAATAGTCTTTATTTCTAAAAAAAAGATGGAACAATTAATCAGACTAAAAAATGTGCATAGAGAATACTCTATGGGAGAAGGAATTATAAAAGCTGTTGATGGAATAGATATTGAAATTAAAAAAGGAGATTTTATAATTATCGCCGGACCAAGCGGTTCAGGAAAATCAACTATTATGAATCTTGTGGGTGCATTAGATTTACCTAGCCAGGGAAATATTTTTTTAGATGAACAAGACATTGCTCATTTAGGAGAATCAGATTTGGCTCAAATTAGAGGCAGAAAAGTAGGTTTTGTTTTTCAAACTTTTAATTTAATTCCCACTTTAACTGCCATAGAGAATATTGCATTACCTATGATTTTTCAAGGAATTCCTAAAAAAGAAAGAATGGAAAGAGCAGAAGAAATTTTAAAAAATGTTAAACTAGATCATAGAAGGGAGCATTTTCCGAATGAACTTTCTGGAGGGGAGAGACAAAGAGTTGCTATTGGGAGAGCTTTAGCAAATAATCCAGAAGTAATTCTTGCCGATGAACCTACAGGAAATTTGGATTCAAAAACTGGCTTAGAAATAATAAACATTTTCAAAGAACTTAACAAAAAAGGCAGAACAATTATTCTTGTCACACATGATCAAAATTTAGAAAAATATGCACAGAAAGTTTTAAAAATAAAAGATGGAAAGATAGAGCAAATCAAAAAGAAAAAATGAAAGAAATAAAAATTTTACTTATAATATGTATGCTTTTAATTAGTTTAAACTTCATTTCTGCTGTTTCAATAAAAGATATTTCAAGTTACCCAAATGAAATTGCTCCGGGACAAGTAGCAGAAGTACAAATAAAAATTGAAAATGTTTTTGAATATGATATTTCAAATCTTAATATAAAGTTAGATTTAAGTGAAGCACCTTTTGCTCCATATCAATCAAGTTCAGAAAAATACCTGGATGAATTGGAAAGTGAAAAAGAAAAAATTTTCAGATTTGATATAATTGCTCTTCCGGAAACCCCCTCTGGAATTTATAAAATTCCTGTTCAAATCAGTTATTCCGACGATGAAGGAATAAATCAAACCAAAAGAGAAATTGTAAGTTTGATTATTAATTCAAAACCAGAATTAAAAGTTTCGTTAGAAGATTCTATTACTTTGGTTAAAGGACAAGAAAATGAGATTTCAATAAGAATAATTAATTCTGGTTTGGCCGACGTTAAATTTGTTTATTTAACTATAGGTGATACTACTGGAATTAAAATTCTTTCTGAAAAAGAGCAATACATAGGTGATATAGACACTGACGATTTTGACAATGTAAAATATAATTCGTATATAAGCAAAACTGCTTCAAGTATAATCGGTTTACCTGTCATATTAAAATATAAAGACGCAACAAACAAGGAATTTACAGAAACAAAAACTCTCTCTTTGCGAACATACTCATTAAAAGAAGCTCGGGATTTAGGACTTGTTGTAAAACCAACCTATACTTTTTATATTATCGGAGGGATAGTGATTATAGGATATTTTATTTATAGATATAGAAAAAAAAGAAAATTGAGAAAGTTAAAAGAAGGGAGATAACTTCCAATGAAAGATTATTTCTTTTTGGCATTTAATAATCTTAAAAGAAGAAAACTCAGAAGCTGGCTTACTATGATTGGAATTTTTATAGGAATTGCGGCTGTTGTTGCTTTAATTTCTTTAGGGCAAGGATTGCAGGAAGCAGTTGAAAAACAATTTGAACAATTAGGAAGCGACAAAATTACTATAATGGGAAAAGCAGGATTTATTACCTCTCCTATTGCGTCGGAATTATCATCAAAACCTATAACTGAAAAAGATATTGAAATTATAAAAAAAATTTCTGAAACTGAAAGCACAACAGGATATTTAATGAAATCCCTTAAAATAGAATATAAAAAGATAAAAAAGGAAGTATTAATTTCTGGAATTGTTCCTGATGAATATATAAAAATGTTTAAAGGAACATATGAAGTGGAATATGGAAGAGATTTTAAATCAGGAGATAAAAACAAAGTTGTAATAGGATACAATACTGCCAATAAAGATTTTGATAAAAAAATAGAAGTTGGAAATAAAATTATAATCGCAGATAAAGATTTCGAAATTATTGGGATTTTAAAAAAAATCGGCTCACCTACAGATGATAGTGTTGTAAGTATGCCTTTAAAGGATTTGAGAGAATTAACAAATGAGCCGGAAATTTTATCAATGATTTTTATTCAAACAAAAGAGGGAGTTGATGTGGATAAAGTTGCAGAAGAAATAGAAAAAGAAATGAAAAAAGATAGAGGAGAAAAATTAAGTGAAGACCCAAAAACTTTTGCAGTTTCTACATCAGAACAATTACTTAGTGCTTTTGGAAATATTTTAGGTATTATTCAGGCAGTTCTCGTCGGTATTGCTGCAATTTCTCTTTTAGTTGGAGGTGTTGGAATTATGAATACAATGTATACTTCTGTTATAGAAAGAACAAAAGAGATTGGAACTATGAAAGCTGTTGGTGCAAAAAATTCTGATATTTTAATTATTTTTTTATTTGAATCTGGGCTTTTAGGATTAGTTGGTGGAGCAATAGGAATTGGTATTGGTATTGGACTTGGAAAAATTGCAGAGATAATTGCAAAAAACGCTCTTGGAACTAATTTATTGCAAGCAGTTTTTCCTTGGTATTTAATTGTGGGTGTGCTTGCATTTTCGTTTTTAGTTGGTATAATCTCTGGAATTCTTCCTGCAATGCAAGCTGCAAAATTAAAACCTGCTGATGCTTTGAGGTATGAATGAAATGGAAAGAAAAAAGAAATTAGAAATTTTAGTTGAATGTGATTTTAGCCTTTGGAGAGAGAGAGAGAACGGAAAAATTGCATAAAATCTCCTCAAGAAGATATTTTGGGTTTTGGTAACGCTCTTGCAGGATTAATTACTTTTCTAAATTTAATTGGAGAGGGGGAAAATGCAAAGAAAATATTTCCTGATATAAAATACATTTATAGTTGTTTAAATAAATGGTATAAAAGAATTCCTTTTGATAAACTTGATAAAGAAGATGAAGATTTTAAATTCTTTTTTAATTTTAAAGAAAAACTTATTGGATTGAAAATGCCATTGGAAAAACTAGAAATTGCTCTTGAAAAAGGAGAAATATTTAAAGATTTAATAGAATATAATTCTCTTCAAAGTTCTCTCAAAGAAATACTTTTGCTCTCTAAAAAATACAGAAGGGAGATTTTGGCGAAATATTCTCTTGACAAATCTAAATATCTACAAAAATAGAAAATTACCCAAATATTTAAAAACTATTTTTCGTTTCTTAATTTTCAATTACAAAATTAAAAGAGGTAAAATGAAAAAGTGTATTTATTGCAAAACTGAAATAGAAGGAAATTGTGTAGTTGATTTTTGTGAAAAATGTGGTGTAAATGCATTTGGTAGAAAAATGTTTGACACAATTATAAAAAATATGGAAAACGCGAGGGAGAATCAAGATTTATGTAACACGCGATTAGATCAATTTGGCCAATCTTTTTCCTCATCTGGTTCAAATAAAAGATAGTTTTTTAAATAAGTTTTTTCTGAGTATTTTATGGGCAATAGAAAGAAAATAAGAACACGCGGAAAATTGCAACTTAGCAAATATTTTCAAGAATTTAACGAAGGAGATAAAGTATCTGTAGTCAAAGAACCGGCGATTCCATCGATTTTTCCAAAAAGATTGTATGGAAAAACAGGAATAATCGAAAAGAAAAGAGGAAGGGCATATGAAATAAAAATAAGAGAGCAAAAAAATGAAAAGATTCATCTAATTCGACCAATACATTTAAAAAAAATAAAAGAATCTTTTAAAGAAAATGATTAAAAATCTTCAACCATTAAGCATGGCAGAATCTTTGGAATATTTAAAAAAACCAGAATCAGGGGACACAGATTTAATTGGATTTCTAAAAAAATTCCTGCAATTAAAACCAGAAGAAGCTAAAGAGATAAGAGAAAAAATAAAACAATTAAATTTACTTAAAGTAAAATCAGAGCACATCGCAAAAATAATTGATTTAGTTCCAGAAGATGCAAATGATTTAAATAAAATTTTTGTTGATATGGGCTTAGATGAAGATGAAGCAAAAAAAATACTCGAACTTATTAAAGAATATAGATAAAGAAAATGGAAATAGAGAAAATTTCAGAAAACTTAAAAGTTGCAAGGTCGGATATATTTACCCAAAAAGAAGAATATGCAATAGTATTGGAATATTTACCAAACGGATATCCCTTAGAAAAAAAGATGATGCCTATAATTCAGGCATTGGGAGAGAAAAATTTAACTTTGCTTGAGCTCGTACCTAGAAGAGGAGTCTCGTTAGAAATAGGAGAAAAAATTTATATTGGGGGAGGGAAAAGAGATAAAATCTCTTACATTCTTGGAAGATTAAATTGGGAAAAATTAACTGAATCGGCTAAAACACATTTACAAGAATTTATAGAAAAATTTGTGAAAGAACAAGAACAAAGATTTACTGATTTTTTCAACAAAGCCCAAGCAATAAATAAACGAATTCATCAAATTGAATTGCTCCCAGGATTTGGAAAAAAACATATGAAAGAGATAATAGAAAAACGAAAGGAGAAAGAATTTTCTTCTTTTGACGAGATGAAAAAAAGATTGCAAAATCTTCCAGATCCAAAAAAAGCAATTGAAAAAAGGATATTCCAAGAATTAATGGGTTCAGAGAGATATAATTTATTCGTACAATAAAAATGGAAACAATAAAAGAAAAAAAGAAAATTAATGAAACAACCAAAAAAGAAGACGAAAGAGTAGTAAGAATTTTATCAAAAGATATAGAGGGAAAATTCAAAGTTTATCCTGGTTTAACAAAAATAAAAGGTATTTCTTGGGGATTTTCCAATGCCATCTGCAAAAAACTAAAAATAGAAAAGAACAGAAAAATTGGTTCTTTAAGCGAAGAAGAAGTAAAAAAAATAACTGAATTTACAAAAAACATGGATGTCCCTGCTTTTATTGTAAATAGAAAATCAGACCCAGAAACTGGAAAAAATAATCACTTAATTGGAAGCGACTTGGATTTGCAAAAAGAATTTGATATTAAAAAATTAAAGAAAATAAGATCCTACAAAGGAATAAGACATGGTGCAAACCTCCCAGTAAGAGGTCAAAGAACAAGAAGTCATTTTAGGAAAAATAGAGGTAAGGGTGTAGGAATTAAAAAGAAAGCAAAACAAAATGAAAAGAAAACATAAAACCTATTCAAGACCAAAAAGACCTTTTAACAAACCAAGAATCTTAGAAGAAAATGTAATAAAGAAAGAGTTTGGATTAAAGAACAAAAGAGAAATTTGGAAAGCTGAAGCAAAAATAAGCTCTATCAGAGAAAAAGCAAAAAAATTAATTTCTGCTGAACCAGAAAAGCAAGAAGCATTGTTTAACAAATTGAAGAAGATAGGATTAAATGTTGATTCCATAGCAGAGGTTCTTTCATTAGAAAAAAAAGATTATTTAAAGAGAAGGCTTCAAACAGTTTTAGTGAATAAAAAACTTGCTACAACCACAAAAAGTGCAAGACAACTTATTGTTCACAAAAAGGTTTTGGTTGATGGAGCAATTATAGATTCTCCTTCTTATATTGTTCCAGTAGAAAAAGAAAATAAAATTTCTCTTAAAGAAAGAAAAATAAAAAAATTGAGGGAAAAACGGGAGGGAAAAAATGAGTGAAGAAGAAAAGAATAAGAAAAAAGAAATAGAAGCTTTGTTGAATATTTACACTTCTTTCAACAATACTCTTGCCCATGTTACTGATATGTCTGGGAAGACAATTGCAAGAGTTACTGGTGGAATGGTTACCAAACATGACAGATTAAAAGCTAATCCTACAATTGCCATGTTTATAGCAAAAAGAATTTCAGAACAATTAAAAGAAAATAAAATAACTTCCTTGTATATTAAGATACGAGCAAAAACAGGAAATCCTGCTCCTGGACCTGGAGCAAATGCAATTATCAAAAGTTTATCTAGAGAAGGATTTAAAGTATTAAATATTACTGATAATACAAGAATTGCTAGAGGAGGCCCAACAAAACAAGGAGGTAGACGTGGAAGAAGAGTTTAAAAAGATCTTTTATAATATTTTAAAATGGAAATAATTCAAAACAAAGACGATAAATTAGTTTTTTCCGCAAAAATTGAAGAAAGCTTAATTAATGCTATAAGAAGATATGTTAATCAAATTCCTATTTTAGCAATAGATGAAGTAGAAATACACAAAAATGACTCTCCTTTATATGACGAAACTCTTGCTAATAGAATCGGACTAATTCCTTTGAAAATGGAAGAGATAAATGATGAAAAAAAAATGCCTGAACTTAAACTTGAAACCTCAAAAGAAGGATGGGTTTATTCTGGTGAACTTAAAGGCAAGATAGAAATAATCTACAAAGAAATTCCTCTTACCACGCTCGACGAAAATCAAGAAATTAAAATTTTAGCAAAAACAAAAATCGGGAGAGGAGAGGAACATGCAAAATTTTCTCCTGGTTTAATTTATTACAGAAACTTTGCTGAAATCAAAATAGATAAAGGATGCAATTTATGTGAAAAATGTATAGATTCTTGTCCTAAAAAAATTCTGAAAATAGAAAACAAAAAAATTGTTATTGAAAATTCTATTGAATGTGACATGTGTGACGCTTGTGTTGAATTTTGCAAAAAAAATGGAAAAAATGCCATACAAATTAATCCTTCTGAAAAATTAGTTATTTCCATTGAATCTTTCGGGCAACTAAAAACAAAAGAGATTTTTAAAAAATCTATAAAAGAATTAAAAAAAGATATTTTAGAAGTTGCCAAAAAAATCAAAAAATTATAATCAATTAAAATAGTTAAATTTTAAAGGTTTTGTATATGAATAAATTCATGCGGGAGTGCCGGAGTGGTCAAACGGGACAGACTCAAGATCTGTTGGCTTAGTGCCTGCGAAGGTTCGAATCCTTTCTCCCGCATGAAAAAATAAAATGGAAAAAATAGAACAAAAAGGGAAAAATGAATACAATAAAAAATTAGCTAAAGCTATAAAAGAGGGAAAAAGAAAATGATAATTATAGACGGAAAAAATGCCACTTTAGGTAGATTAGCGAGTTATGTTGCAAAACAAGCCCTAAAAGGAGAAGAAATTATTATAATAAATTCTGAAAAAGTGATTATAACTGGAAGCAAAGAAAATATAAAAAAAGATTTTAGTGAAAAAAAGACAAAAATTGGAAGCAGCCAAAGAGGACCAAAACACTCTCGACTTTACGAAAAAATTGTAAAAAGAACAATAAGAGGGATGCTGCCTAATCATAGAGAAGGAAGAGGCAGAGAAGCTTATAAAAAAATAAAATGTTATACAGGAATTCCAAAAGAATTTGAAAATTCAAAAAAGATTTTGGCTGGAAAAGAAAAGCAGGATAAATTTGTTGTATTAAAAGACTTAAAATGAAAAAAGTAATAATTTCTGGAAAGAGAAAAACATCTGTTGCAAGAGCAGTTCTTACAGAGGGTTCTGGAGAAATTAAAATTAATGAAAAAGACTATAAACAACTCCAAAAATTTGATAGATTGAGAATAGAAGAACCATTAAGAATATGTAAGAATATATTGGGAAAAATAAATTTTGATATTAGAATAAAAGTTAGAGGAGGCGGAGAGAAAAGCCAAATAGATGCTGCAAGACTTGCATTATCTAAAGCAATTGTTAAAGCTACACAATCAAATGAATTAAAAAAAGAGTTCTTAGCATACGACAAACACCTTTTAATTGCAGATGTCAGAAGAAAAGAAACTTGCAAACCTGGAGATAGTAAAGCTAGAAGAAAAAGACAAAGCTCGAAAAGATAGTTTTTTAAAATTAAAATACCTTTTTTAAATATGACAGAAAGAAGAGAAGCATGGATGAGAATTATTGTTACAATTATTTCTGGAATAGTTTTTGGGGCGTGGAAATCCCTTATTTTAGTTTTGGGAATTATTAATTGGTTTTATACAATTTTCAAAGGAAAAAGATTGGGAAGATTAGCAGAAATGTCTGAAATATGGAATACTCAAATGTATGTTTTTTTAAGATATCTGACTTTTGTAACAAATAGTAAACCTTTTCCATTCACAAAATTAGAAAAAAATATTAGTAAATTTGGAAGATAATCATTTTTTTAGTTTTTTCTTTAGTTTATCTTGAACTTGATTAAATAAGGTGTTAGAAAGAAGAGCTTGATGTTTCCCCTCTGTGATTTGCCCGTCGAATTTTGTTTTCCCAAGATAAGCATAATTTGAAAGGACTTTCTTTAATCCGTTAACTGACAAATTATATTTTTTTGAAAGTTGTGTGAGACTTACATTGGTGTTTAAAAAATTTTGGTAAATTTCCTGGACAATATAGGAATTTTCTTTAGGGATTAATTGTTTATTTTCTATTTTATAACCAAGAGGGGCTCTGGTGATTACATTTCCCTCCTTAAATTGTTTAGACATTCCTTTTTTCGTTCTTCTCGATATCGATCTTTGTGATTTTCTGAATGTGTCTAAAATACTTCCATCAATTTTTTCCAAAATATATTTTTTAAATTCTTCTTCAGAATCAGGAGCATAATGGTGGCATATAGAACAAAGAGTAATTAAATTGAAGATTTCATCTTTCCCGTCGTCAACTTTTAAATTTATATGATGAACTTCTAAATCTTCTGACATTCCTAAGAAACCACATTTTTGACAGGTAAATTTATCTCTCTTAAAAATTTGTTGCTTCAGTGTTGTAGGTATTATTAATCTTAAAGGCATTATTATTTTTCCTCTTTTGTTATTTTATTTGCTCTGTCAAAAAGTTCTTGATTTATTAATGCGAGATGTTTCCCTTTATATAATTGACCTTTATATTTTATTTTTCCAATATAAATTGGGTTTTTAATTATCTGATAAATAGTTGATTCACGAATATTTAATTTTTGACTTATCTCTTTGTAGTTTATTCCTTCTATCCACATCTCAAAAATTTCTTTTACTTTTTCTGCATTTTCTGGATGCTTAACTAATTTTTTATTTTGATAGATATAACCGAAGGGAGCTCTATAAAGAGCTTCCCCCAGATTTATTTTTCTGTCAAAAGATAATTGCACTCTTTCTTTTACCATCCCTCTTTCTAATTGTGCAAAGACGCCAATTATTTGAAAAAACGCTTCTCCCATTGCAGAAGTTGTATCTATTTGCTCTGTAACCGAAGTAAAATTAATATTTCTTTCCTTTAAGTCTTCAAGTACCATAATTAAATCTTTTAATTTCCTTGAAAATCTATCAATTTTATAAACAAGGATTATATCAAACTTTTTTTCTTGTGCATCTCTTAAAAGCAATTCTAAAGCAGGTCTATTAAGACTTCCAGCAGAAAATCCAGCATCTTTGTAAACTTTGAATATTTCCCAATCTCTTGCCTGACAAAAAGATTTACATTTATCTATTTGAGCTTCAACACTCAATCCTTCTTTTGCCTGTTCTTCTGTTGAGACTCTAGAATATATTGCAACTTTTGGTTTTTGTATACTTATCTTAACTTTATTCATATTTCTCTTTTTTATTCGTGTACTAAGGGTTTTTCTTCCCAATAAGGGTTCCCTTATAGGAATAATATTATAACCTTATTAAAAAAACTATATAAATTTTGTGGTATTTTATGCACTTAGGTATACTTAGTTAATAATTTCTTAATTATCTCAATTTTTTAATTCTTTATACTTTGACTTTGAACCATCTATTATTTTTGTTTTTGAGATTATGTTGTTATTTTTAGAAAACCACTGAATGTTATTATAAAGTTGTTCTTTTGCTCATTCTATTAAGTACAAATCTTCATTACTTTTGTATTTACTATGTTAAAGATCTTTTTTATCATAAAAAATTAAATTTGACTTAATTATACATCTTCCTCTTGAACCAAATAAATTCACTTCTATTGCAGTAACAATTATTCTTTTGAACTCAAATTTAAAGGGATTGAAAGTAATTTTTTCCAGGACTTTTCTATGACTGCTTTTCTTCTCCACCATCTTTTGTGCATTTAGGTATGCTTAGTGCAATTTTCATCTTAAATGATTTTTTGCAATTGAAAAACATTGCCCAATTCCCAAGAGAATAAATTAGAGAGAATGGTAAAAGGAGCATTTTTTATTTGATGTTTTCTCGCCACCTTTTATAATATGTTTTATCTCACATTCTATTAAATAATAAATAAAAATTAATTTTTCTTTGCTCATATAACTTAACAATGTTATAAATTTTTAATAATTATTCTAATTTATTATCTATTTCTAAATTCTGAAATTAAACGGGTTGCTGTTTAAGGATGTTTAAACAGGCTGTTTGAACAAAATTTTTCTTTTAAACAGGCAATTTTGTTAAAAAAATATTGAAATTGTTGGGAAGAAAAGAATAAAATTAAAAAAGATTTTCCGTCGACTACCAAAAGTTTTTAAACTAGATAAGATAAAATAGATTATGTTTAATTGGTTTTTTGGAAAAAAAGAGACAAAAAAAATTGAAGAAGAAACAAAAAAAAGTTTCGAATCTGTAAAAGAAGATATTTTTAATATTAATGCATGGATAAAACACTTAGATTCTGAAAAAAACTTTCAAAAAAAGGAATTAGAAGTTGTAAAAGATAGTTTATCGACGATTAAAGAAGAACTTGATGAAGTTAAAAATTTTGTTTCTTTAATAGAAAAATTAAAACATTCTGGAAATTATCAACAAAATAAACAGCTGTCTAATAAACATCTTCCTGTCCAAGCTGTCCAAACAGCTGTCCAAACAGCTGTCCAAACACCTAATTTAGAACAATTTTCTATAACTGAAAGAGCAATTATTTGGATTTTGTTGAATACAGATATGAAACTTAGTTATGAGGATATCGGAACAATATTGGGTAAAGAGAGATCCACTATAAGGAGCCAGATAAATAGTATAAAACTAAAAAGTGATAGTTTAATAGAAGAAATAATTGAAAAAAATGGTAAAAAAAGAGTGTTTATTCCAGAGTTTTTCAAAGAAAAGATATTAAGAAAATCAAAAGTGAGAGTTAAAAAAGCAAAAAATGATATAGAAAAGGGTAATTAAAAAGAATAGAATAAAGAAAAAGGAGAATTATTAACTTATTCGGTATAGAGAATAAGAAGCATTTAGAGTTCTTTTAAATTTAAAATAGTTTGCAAAGAAGCTATTTTCTTTAAAGAAGGACTTATGAAAAGTTTAACCTTTTTATTATTTAATTTGATTTTCTCGACGGGAATTCCTTTTTTAATCAATTTCCCCACATAATCTCTAATTGAACTTTCAGACAGGCTTAACTTTTGAGAGAGAACTTTATAATCTACTTCTCCTTGCTCTTCAAGCTGATAAATTGTTGAAAAAATTAATATTTCCTGTTCTGTTAACCGTTTAAATTTAAGTCTTATTTCCTTTTTTATATGATCTAAAGAGTCCAAAATTTCATTTGCATCTTTAAAAGAATCATTATTCGTTTGTCTGTTTGTCTGTTGGTTTGTCTGTTTGTCTGTTGGAACCCCTTCATTTCCTATGGAAAACCCCCTATTTTGAACTTTTAAACCTTCTTGAAGGTTAAAATCTGTTGGAAACTCTTTGGTTAATGTGGATTTTTCTTGCTCTTGTGTTGGAAGTTCTTTTTGCTTTTGATAGTCTAAAAAAAGAAAAATTTTATCAATCTCTTGATGTAATTCTTTAATTTGAAAAGAAAGAAGCGAAATTTCTTGCCATAAAAAGCCCATATCCTCTTTTATTTTCTGAAAAGCCTCTTTTACTTTTTCCATATTATTCTAAAGGGAAGGAGTATAAAAAGTTTAATATATTAGAATAGATATCCTGGAGTATATTGTTTTTCTTTATACTGCTTATAGACTATATCACTTAATCTCCACCTAATTCTTCGTATGCAACTTTCCCCCTTTGAATTTTTCTTTATCTCACAAACTAATTTTTTTTCTTTTAATTCTAAAAGAATTTTTTTTGTGAACTCTTCGTCTCTTGCTATTTCTTGGGCAATATGAGAAGTAAAAAGTGCTTGAGGATTTTTAAGGAATAAAGTAGCTAGTATCTGCTCAGAAATTTTATCTCTTTTTTTTAAGGAAATTTTCATAGAGATATTAGAAATAGAATTTTTTTAAAGGTTTGGGCTTAGTTTTTCTCTTCTTTTTGCTGATTTGAAAATTTTGGTAAAGGCATATGGTATGGAAGATTCATTTCTTCTTCAAGTTGAAGAGCCTTTACACTTGATTTCCTTAAGATTGTATTAAAAAGAGGTATTTTTATTTCTTCAGAAATTTTTTTATCTTTCCAATTCTTTAGAATAGTTTTTACTTGATTTTCCTCTAAAGAGAGAATCATACTTCCCTTAAATTCTATTTTTGCAAAATCTGGTTCATAATCTACTTTATAATTAAATACCACGTTTATTAGCCCTTCTACATTTCTCAAAAGAGTATTTTCTATCTTTTCTATTGAAGAAATATCCATACTTGTATTTATTTTAAGATTTTTATTTATTTCTCCTATTTTCTCAATACTTATCTTATTAAAATTAAACCCTACTAAATTCATAAACTAAAAAAAGAAAAGGCTTTTTTAAAGATTTGTATTTTAATTAATAATTGTTTCTTAAAATTTATATTAAATCTTCCTCGGAAACTACTACAAAATCCCCTATTGCAATAATTGCACTATAAGGAATTAGGAGCTCGCCTGATTTTGACATTTCAAGATTTAAATTTTTTGTATATATTGTTGGCTCTTTTACAATAACATTAATCAATTCGCCTGATTTTGTCTCAAAAATAACATCTTTTACAAACCCTAATCTTTTACCTTCTTTAGTTAAGATCATCTTGCCTAAAATAGATGTAAAAGGATTTTTTTCGTTAGACATAATTATTTTAAACCCAAACAACTTATAAACTTTTCTATAGTAAAAGGTTTATTTTATTGTAAGGTAAAATACCTCCCTCCCCCTATTATTTCCTTTGGAAATATTTAAAAAGAATTTTTAGTTTTTGGTATTATTATTTATTATTATAAATTTTTATGTGATATAGTATATAGTATTATTATTATTATTAATTATATAATAAATATAGTATTATTATTATTAATTATATAATAAATAAAGAGAGTCTCTTCTCTTTTGGTTAATATTTTAATTTTATTCTTTTCTTCCCAACAATTTCAATATTTTTTCAACAAAATTGCCTGTTTAAAAGAAAAATTTCATAATGTCCTCTTTTCAAATAAAAATTCCACGGGAAATGAAGGTGTTCTCTTTTTTTAGTAGTTATAATTATTTATAAAAAAATCAATTTTTTACGAAGAGACCGAGGGTTTTTCTGTTTTTCCATGGGAAATAGTGGTGAGAGGGTATTTTTAAATATAAAAATTTAAATAATCTCTTTTTTTATAGCATTTGTTTATTAAAAGGATAATAAAAAATGGGAAATAAATTAGATAAGATTTTTAATTCATTTGATAAAGATCTTATTTTTGAAGATAAATTTATTTTGCAAACAAAATACCAACCTAAAGAAATTTTGCACAGGGACGAGCAAATAAATCAGTTAGCTTCTATGTTAGCACCTGTATTAAGGGGTGAGAAACCAAGCAATTTATTTATTTATGGAAAAACAGGAACAGGGAAAACGCTTTCTGTTCAGCATATCCAAGACGAATTATTAAAAAGGCATAAGAAAGACGGAGAATTTAAATTAAGGATAGAATATTTGAATTGCAAACTTAAAAAAGTGTCAGACACAGAGTATAGAATTTTAGCAGAATTAATTAAAAAATTAGGAGGAAAAGTTCCTGCAACAGGTTTGCCTACAGAAGTAGTTTATTCAAAGTTTATTGATTTAATAGATAAGGAAAAACAATTAATTATTCTTGTTTTAGATGAAGTTGACCAAACAGTAAAAAAAATTTCAGATGGTTTTTTATATAATTTAACTAGGATGAATTCTGAGTTATCCAAAACCCAAATTTGTATTATTGGGATTAGTAATGATTTAACTTTTTTAGATAACATAGATCCCAGAGTTAGAAGTTCGTTGTCTGAAGAAGAAATTGTATTTCCCCCTTACAATGCCTTGCAAATTCAGGATATTTTAAAAGAAAGAGCTAAACTAGCATTTAAAGAGGGAGTAATTAAAGAAGGGACTCTTGCTAAATGTGCTGCCTTTGCTGCTAGGGAGCATGGAGATGCAAGAAGGGCCTTGGATTTATTAAGAGTTGCAGGGGAGTTGGCAGAAAGAGATAATTCTAAAGAAGTTTCTTTGCAACATATAGACGAAGCAAATAATAAAATTGAGCGAGATAAAATTTTAGATGTTATAAAAACAGAGCCAAAGCAGTTTCAATTGGTTTTGTGGTCTATAATTCAATTATTCGAAGACCCTCAAAGGGGGCATATTTTTACAGGCGATATTTATAATCTTTATCAAGAAATTTGTAAAAAAAATAAAACAGAAATCTTAACTCAAAGAAGAGTTAGTGATATTATTCAGGAGTTTGACATGCTCGGAATAATCAATGTTACAATTATTTCAAAAGGAAGGGGAGGAAGGATGAGGGAAATCAAATTAGCAATTACAAAAAACATCGTCGAGAAAGCAAAAGAAATTATCAAAGATTCTTTGAATTATAATTAATCAAATGGCTTCAAAAGAAATTTTAGAATTTTGTTTGAAAAAAGGAATTTTATTAGATAAAGAAATGTTGAATTTATTTAGCGAAGCAGAAGATGTTGAAACAACTAAATTAATAATTGAAAAAATAGAGCAACACACGAAGAAAAAATTTATTACCAAATCTCTTTTTGAAACAAACAGAAAAAACTTAGAGCAGCTTTTTTTAACTCTTCCGAAGGAAAATCAGGAGAAGGTAGAAAGATTAAAGATTAAACTAGGTTTGAACATAGAAGTTTTAAGAGAAATCTTTTCTCCTAAAATAAAAGAAGCAGAAAGAGTTTTTGAAGAAGGAGATATTAAAATCCTTTCTGCAAAACCGATTATAGGGAAAAAATTAGAAGTAAAAGATTTTACAATTTGTTTTAGAAAGAGGTTTTCTTCAATGAAAAATATTCTTCAAGAACATAGTGAATTAACCAATCTTATTTCTATAAATAAAATTTCTGGAAACCAGCAGAATTTTTCTTTAATTGGAATTGTTTCTGAAAAAAAAATCACGAAAAATAAAAATCTTCTTCTTGAAATAGAAGATTCAACAGGGACGATTACTGCGTTAGTAAACCAAAATAAAAAGCAATTATTTGAAAAAGCAGAAGATATTTCACTTGATTCTGTTGTTGGACTTAAATGTTCTGGAAGCAGAGAAATTGTTTTTGTTAATGATATTATTTTTCCAGAATCTTTTCTTTTTGAGAGAAAAAATTCTCCTGAAGAAGAATACGCTCTTTTTATAGGAGATTTACATTTTGGAAGCAAGGGTTTTTTGGAAGAGGAGTTTTTGCATTTTATTAATTATCTTAATGGAAAAATTCCTAACACACCAGAAGTTGAAAAAATAAAATATCTTTTTATCATCGGTGATTTAGTAACAGGGATTGGAAATTATCCTAATCAGGAAAGAGATTTAAAAATTTTTGATTTGGAGGAGCAATTTGTGGAATTAGCAAGTCTTTTGAGCAAGATAAAAAAAGATATTCAGATAATCATTTCTCCGGGAAATCACGACGGAGTAAGAATTATGGAGCCTCAGCCATTACTTGATGAAAAATATGCCTGGCCTCTTTACAATTTGAAAAATGTTACACTCACTACCAATCCAGCGACGGTAAATATCGGTTCTAAAAAAAATTTCACAGGTTTTGATGTTTTGACTTATCATGGTTTTTCATTTCCTTTTTATGCAAACAGCGTCCCTTCTTTGATTCCAAAAAAAGCAATGAATTGTCCTGAGGAAATTATGAAATACCTTTTGAAAAATAGGCATTTAGCCCCAACGCATGCATCTGTTCAATATTTTCCTTATGAAGATGACCCGTTGCTTATTAAAAAAATTCCTGATATTTTTGTTTCTGCCCACACTCATAAGAGTGCTGTTTCTTATTATAATAATATCCTTCTTGTTTCAGTATCTTGCTGGGAGGCGATGAGTCCTTATCAGGAAAAATTTGGAAATGAGCCAGACCATTGCAAAGTTCCGATGCTGAATTTAAAGACAAGGGCAATTAAAATTTTAGATTTTGAATAAAATGGAAAAGAAAAATATCGTCGAGGAAATAAGAAAGTTTGTTGAAGAAGAATGCAGAAAACCTACGAGTAAGTATGGATATGAATCTTATGAATTTCATTTTACTCTTATGTATAAATATGCAAAACAATTAGCAGAAAAATTAAACGCAGATGTTGAAGTAGTAGAGTTGGCTGCATGGTTGCATGATATTGGTTCAATTATTTTTGGAAGAGAAAACCATCAGATTACTGGCGCGAAAATTGCAGAAGAAAAATTGAGAGAATTAAATTATTCAGAAGAAAAAATTGCAAAAGTGAAAAAATGCATCTTAAATCACAGAGGTTCTACTTCTAATAAAAAGGAAAGTGTAGAAGAACAAATAATTGCCGATGCTGATGCAATGAGCCAATTTGACAATATTGAAGGTATTTTTAAGGCAGCTTTGGTTTATGAAGGGCAAAATCAAAGGGAAGCAAGAAAAACTACTTGTCAAAAATTGATTAATCATTGGAATAAACTTTCTGATGAATCTAAAAAATTAATTAAACCAAAATATGACGCTGCTATGCTGTTGTTAAAATGAAAATAGAACAATATTTTAAAGAACTGGAAAAAAATGTTAGGGCAGTTTACGACATTGCGAATTCTGCGAGGGCAAAAGGGTTAGACCCGATGAATAAAGTAGAAATTTCTTTAGCAAGAAGTCTTGCTGAAAAAGTTGTAGGATTGGTTTCAACAGTTTATCCTCAAATTAGCGACGAGAAAATCGTGAAAAGAATACTTGAACTAGAAAAGGAATATGGAAAATTAGACCCTGCTGTTAGTTTAAAAATTTCAGAAGAAATTGCGAAGCAAAAGTTTTGTAATTTTTCAAATTTATTGGAAGCTGTTGAAGCAGGAATCAGGGTTGGTTTTGCTTATTCTACCCTAGGTGTTGTATCAAGTCCTATTGAAGGTTTTACCAACATAAAACTTTTCAAAACAAAAAAAGGAGAGGATTATTTTTCTCCTTATTTTTCAGGGCCTATAAGAAGTGCAGGAACTACTGCAAGCTGTGTTGCATTATTTATTATTGACAATTTAAGAGAAGTTTTTGGGTATGCAAGATATGATCCAACTGAAGCAGAAATCAAAAGAACAGCGACGGAAATTTTTGATTTTCACGAGAGAATTACTAATTTGCAATACCTTCCAACAGAAGAAGAAATTCTTTTTTTAGCAAGGCATATTCCTATCCAAATTGGAGGAGAAGCATCTGAAAGTATGGAATCTTCCAATTATAAAAATTTGGAGAGAGTTGAAACAAATTTTTTGAGAAGTGGTTTTTGTTTGGTTTATGCAGAAGGGTTGGCTCAAAAAGCACAGAAGGCACTAAGGATTTTGAAAAAATTAAGAGAAAAAGGATTTAAATTAAGCGACTGGGATTTTTTAGAAGAATATGTAATTTTACATTCAAAAAGAGACAAAGGGAAAACGATAGATTCACCGACGTATATTAAAGATATAGTTGCAGGCAGACCTATTTTTGGATATCCTTCCAAGTCTGGAGGTTTTAGATTCAGATATGGAAGGTCAAGGGTATCTGGTTTTTCTGCAGTTTCTTTGAATCCTATAACAATGGCAATTACAGAAAATTTTCTTGCAATAGGAACACAATTAAAATTAGAAAAACCTACAAAAGGAGCAGTTGTTTCAAGTTGTGATTCTATCGACGGGCCAATAGTAAAATTATTTTCTGGAAGCGTGAGAAAGTTAAAAACTTTTGAAGAAGCAAAAAAAATTTATCCTGATGTGGAAGAAATTTTGTACCTTGGAGATATTTTGTTTTCTTTTGGGGATATAGTGAATAGAAATTCTCTTTTGATTAAACCCGGTTATGTAGAAGAGTGGTGGGGGCTTGAATTAAAAGAAAAAAATCCGGAATTAAGAAAAAAAATAAACCCTTTTGAAATTTCTTTAGAAGATGCAGTAAAATTGAGCAAAGAATATAAAATTCCTCTTCACCCGAATTTTATTTTTTATTGGACGCAGATAAGCAGTGAAGAATTTTTTGAATTTCTTAATTGGCTAAAACATGCAAGGATTAATAAAAAAATAATTTTTCCTTATAAAAAAGTAGAACAAGAAAATTTTTCTCATGCTAAAAAGGCTTTGGAACTTTTGGGAATTGAGCATGAAGTTACAATAGAAAATGTGGTTTTGAATGAGGAAAACAGCAAGGCTCTTTTTCTTAATTTTGGGCTGGATTTATCGCTTTTAGAAAAAGAAGAATTTGTTCTTGAGGGTTTTATTGACGATAAAAAAATAGACAAAGAAAAATCTGTTTTGGAAATTGTTAATTCTCTTTCTAATTTTGAAATTAAAGACAAGGCAGGAGAATTTATTGGAGCAAGAATGGGCAGACCTGAAAAAGCCAAATTGAGAAAATTAACAGGCAGTCCAAATGTTTTATTTCCCGTCGGAAAAGAAGGAGGGAGATTAAGAAGTCTTCAGGCAGCTTGTGAAGAAGGAAAAATAAAAAGCAGTTTTCCGCTTTATTTTTGTGAAAAATGCCAACGGGAAACAATTTATCCTCTTTGCGAAATTTGTAATGAGCCTTGTGAAAAATTATTTTATTGCCCAATTTGCAAGCAAAAATCAAAAAATTCCTGTATAGAGCACACAAAAAGACAATCTTATTGTAATCAAGAAATAGATGCTAAGGATTATTTCCAAAAAGCAATAAAAAAATTAGGATTAAAAAATGAAGAAATCCCTCTTTTGATAAAAGGGATTAGAGGCACCAGTTCTTCAAACCATACAGTAGAAAATTTATCCAAAGGAATTTTGAGAGCTTTGTTTGATTTGCAGGTAAATAAAGACGGGACAATAAGATATGATGCAACAGAAATGCCTTTGACTCATTTTAAACCAAAAGAAATTTTTGTAAGTGTAGAGAAATTAAAAGAGATAGGATATTTTAAAGATGTCGACGGCAATGAACTTCTTAATGATGAGCAGATTTTGGAATTAAGGCCCCACGATATTATTTTGCCTTGTTCTTATGAATCTCTTAATGAAAGGGCAGATGATGTTTTTATTAAAATAAGTAATTTTGTCGACGCTGAACTTGAAAAGTTTTATGGACTCAAACCATTTTATAATATAAAAAAAAGAGAAGAACTTATTGGGCAATTGGGAGTTTTCATGGCTCCGCACAATTGTGCAGGAGTTATCTGCAGGATAATTGGTTTTTCAAATACTCAGGGGCTTTTGGCTTCACCTTATATGCATGCAGCAGTTAGAAGAGACTGCGACGGGGATGAAGCAGCAATAATGCTTTTATTAGATGTGCTGTTAAATTTTTCAAGAGCTTTTTTGCCAGAT
>Ga0315289_10002636_pt1 | contig 27452 bp, 40 predicted proteins | sample YL17G11_40_MG_FD_203452 | JGI IMG/M metagenome (GOLD analysis project Ga0315289, IMG submission 203452) | Sediment microbial communities from Yellowstone Lake, YNP, Wyoming, USA - YL17G11_40 | ecosystem: Environmental > Aquatic > Freshwater > Lake > Sediment | place: USA: Wyoming | collected...
AGAGAAAATAAAGATAAGCCTGCTTGTTTAAGATAAATATTCTAGATTATACAATTATTTAAAAAATATCTAAGTTATCTATTTTAATGTTAGTTGATTTATTTACTTTAGATAGAGAATTAGAAAGTTTATTTTTAGAAGAATATCCTGAAAAGTTTTTTCCTGATGAACAATTTAGTATAGATACTTCGGATGGAAAAAGGATTTTTTGTTTTTATGACTTAGATTATGATAAATTAAAAGAATTTATGTCAGATTATAGATTTAAATATGAATTTGAAATTAAAAACAAAAAAGGAGAGATACTAGAGGCTAATCTGGTTTATGTTTTTTCATCGACTTTTTCAAATAATTAAAACATAAGTAAGTTAAATTTTTTATATAAAGGCTGTTTTTTAAATATAACCCATTTATTCAGATACATAAAAGGAATGTTAATTAACCCTACTAACCATTTTAATGTTATCTGGCCAATAATCAAAGGCCAAATTGGATTAACTCCTAAAAAGGCAAGAGGGATAAAGATTAATGTATCTAATAATAATGCTGGAAGAGAGCTGAAAGCATTTCTTGTCCATAAATATTTTCCTTTTGTAATTTTTTTAAACCAAGAGAAAATTATTGCATCAAAGTTTTCAGATATTAAAAATGCTGCCCATCCTGCAAAAGTGATTCTTGGAACAATCCCAAATATCTGGGCCCAGGAATCTTGTAAATTCCAAAAAGGAGCTGGCTGAAACTTAATGCTTAACCACAAAAAGAATAAAACAGCCATTTGGCAGATAAAAGATATAAAAATCATTTTATGGGTTTCTTTTCTTCCGAATTTTTCATTTACTATGTCTGTGAGTAAATAAGTAATAGAAAAAACTAAAACTCCTGCAGGTACAAAAAATTGCTTAAATCCAAAATCAAACACAGTTATTTTAACAGCTAAAATCTGGGCAGCAATACAAAAAGTAACATACAGTGCTATTAATAAATCAGGTTTTTCATATTTTCTAGCATAAAGACTACCTACTAAAGTTATGCTTGTTATTCCTATTATCCACAATAAAACTGAAATTAAATCACTCATATTAATTTAATTAGATTAAGAAGGTTTAAAATATTTATGTTAATAAAAAATTATCAAAATTTAAGATAAATATTTAAACTAAAAATCCCATTAATTATTATGGACAAAAGAGGGATAAGTTTTTGGGATATTCTTGCATGGATTGTTTTAGGGTTAATTTTATTATGGTTAATATTAAAAACTCTGGGGGTAATTAATTCTCCTTTATGGATAGAATATGCTCCTATTTATGGAGCAGTCTATATTGCAGGATGGCAGATACATAAATTGGCAATAGTCGCAAGAGAAGTAGAGGGACTTAAAAAATTTAAAGAGGCGACAATTAATGAAATTAATAACATAAAAACAAACTGTAAGATAAATCATAATAAGAGGTGAATAAAATGTGCTGTTGTTGCGGATGTAAGAAAAAGAAGAAAAAGAAAAAATAGATTAAATTTAATTAGTAATTAATAAAACTAATATGCTATGGATGAAAAACTTAAGCTGTTCATCTACAAAGCATTAATAAGATAAAGATTACTAATATCAAAAATAAATAATATTACCAAAATAAAAAAAGAGAAAATGAAAAAATTTAATGCGGATAAAGATGGGTGGTATTGTGGTTTTTGGAATAATTCTCCTTTAGCAATTAGTTTTGCTTTGCGAAAAGAACTTTATAAGCACGAAAAATTACATTACCATAAAGATTTTTATGAATATTATTTAGTTATAGATGGTGAGATGATTTTAATTGTAAATAAAAAAGAATTGCTTCTTAAAAAATATGATTTATTAATGATAGAACCAAGAGAAATACATAGGGTAATAAATGTATGCCATAGTGGCTGTGCTTATGTTAATATAAAACAAAAATCACATAAAAATGGTACAATCTCAGTAAAAAAATGAAACCTTTAGAATTTATTAATTTAAAATATAAACCAAAAGAAAGTGATTTAATTTGTTTGTTTAGAATTGAACCTAATAAAGTTTCTATTAAAGAAGCTGCTGCAAATGTTGCTTTGGAAAGTTCTGTTGGAACCTGGACAGAAGTAGAGTTAACTAAAACTGCTGAAAGATTAAGAGCTAAAGTTTTTTCTATAAAAAAACCTTTTATTAAAATTGCTTATCCTTCTGGATTATTTGAAAAAGGAAATGCTCCGAATATTTTATCTTCTATTGCAGGAAATATTTTTGGAATGAAAATTGTAAAAAACTTGAGACTAGAAGATATTAAAATTCCAAAAGAAATTTTAAATTCTTTTTATGGCCCAAAATATGGAATAGATGGGATAAGAAAAATGATGAAAGTTTATAACAGGCCTCTTTTAGGAACAATTATTAAACCTAAACTTGGATTAAATCCTTATGAACATGCTAAATCTGCTTATGAATCCTGGTTGGGTGGTTGTGATTTAGTTAAAGCAGATGAAAATCTTGCAAACCAAAAATTTAATGAATTTGAGGAGAGATTAGCAAGAACTTTAGAATATTGTAATAGGGCTGAACAAGAAACAGGTATGAAAAAAGGTTATGTTGAAAATGTAACTGCTGAAACAAAAGAAATGATGAAAAGAGCACAATTAGTTGAGGATTTAGGAGGAAAATTTGTTATGATCGATATGGTAACTGCAGGATTTGCTGCTTTGCAAACATTAAGAGAAGCTGATTTTAAGCTGGCAATACATAGTCATCGTGCCATGCATGCAGCTATGACTAGAAATCCTAAACATGGTATTAGTATGATGGTTCTTGCTGATATTGCAAGATTAATTGGAGTTGACCAATTACATATTGGAACTGGTGTTGGAAAATTAGAGGGAAACCTTTCTGATATAGAAGAATTAGTTGAAGAAATTGAAGATAAAGAAGTTAAAGCTACAAAAAAAAGATTAACACAAAACTGGAAAAAAATTAAACCTGTGTTTGCAGTGAGTTCTGGGGGGTTATGCCCTTTAGATATCCCAAAGCTTGTTAAGAATTTAGGATATGATTTAATTATTCAGATGGGGGGTGGGATTCATTCACATCCTAATGGAACAAGTGCAGGAGCTAGAGCTGCAAAACAAGCATTAAATGCAACAATGGAAGGGATTAATTTAAAAAAATATGCTAAAACTCATACAGAGTTAAGATTAGCTATTGAGAAGTGGGGTTAATATCTAGCAAACCATAACCTTAAATTTCCTCTTCCTTTTTTATAATCTATTTTTTCTATATTTCTAAATTCACATTTAGAAACCCTTAAAAACATCTTTTTTCTCGTAATTTAATGTTAAACTTATTAAGTGCAGGGTTGTCAAATCCAGGAAAAGATTATAGAAGTTATAGGTGGTTCTTTACATCAGAAGGAAAATTAGTAGTTGGGGGCAAATCTGATGAACAAAATGAAGAGATTGTAAGAAATTTTCTAAGACCTAATTATATTATTATGCATACTTCTCTTCCAGGAAGCCCTTTTATGATAATACAAGAGGATAATCCTTCAAAAAAAGACCTAAGAGAAACCGCAATATTTACTGCTGCTTTTTCAAAACAATGGAAAAATGGAAATAAAAATATAGAAATTGATATTTTTAAAGCAAGCCAGATTTACAAAACAAAAGCAATGAAAATTGGAACATTTGGGGTTAAAGGAGAAAAGGAAACAATAAAAGTAAAACCAGAACTTGTATTAATTATTCAAAAAGGCAAGATAAAAGCTGTTCCTTTTAATGGCAAAGAAAAAATATTAGCCAAGATTAAACCTGGAAAATTAACAAAAGAGCAAGCTGCTGAAAAAATTGCAAAGATTATGAGAAATAAATTTCATCTTCCTACTCATAAAGATGAAGTTATGCAGGCAATTCCAAGTGATAAAATTGATGTTAAGAATTAGTTTATTTCTGTTGAGGGAATACTTATAATTAATAAAAACCAGATTAGTAATAAACAAAACTAAGTTAAGTAAGAAAGAGATGCTCAAGCTTAATCTGCTTATATCAAGCTCAAAATCATTTAATAAATTACCAAAAAATTAATAAATAATTTAAGTATTCAGAATTAGTAGTAAAAAATATTATTAAAAAGATATAAAAATAAGGATTTGTTATTTATTTCATGAATAATAGTGAACAAGATGAAGATACCAAAGAACTCTGCCCATCTGATAAAAGAGAGGGAAATGCAAAGAGATTAATTAATCTTATTGAAAAAGATATGAATAATGGAAGAGTTTTATATAGTCGCTTTCTTAATTATTCTAATAAAATTGTTAGAAATTATCATGATGCAGAAGATGTTGTTAGTCATTTTATTCTTAATCTTATTAAGAAAGGAGCACTTACTTATGAATACCAAGTGAATGGTTCATTTGATAAAGAATTAATTAGATGGTTATACCGAGGTGTTAGAAATCTTTCTATAAGCCTTTTAAGAGAGAGAAATAAATTGAATGCATCTTCTTTATCTGATAGAGATGATGAGGATTTTGCATTTATTGATAGATCTTGGGTTAAACAACAAAGAGAAGAAGTTCCTGATATAAGGGCAAGTAGAAAAGAAGCTCAGAGGATAATCTTAGAGAACATTCCAAATCTTGAACCAGAATATAGGGAGATATTAACACAAAGGTATTTTGGTCGTGCTTCTTATAAACAACTTTCAGAAACCCAACAGATTCCAATAGGAACTGTAAAAAGTAGATTACATGCAGCAAAGAAAAAATTCTCTAGATTAAAAGGTGTTGCTGTATTAGCTTTTAATTAATAACTTATAAAAACCCTTGTTCTTTAATTATAAAATGCAAATAGAATTACAATTAGGTAAAAAAGGAATAACTCATGAATTATTAGGAGAAATCAAAAAGAGATTTGATTTAAATAAATTTCAAAACATTAAAATCCATGTTCTAAGAAGTGCAAGAGAAAATAAACAAGATGTTAAAAAATATGCAGAAGAAATCCAAAATTTCTTAGGTGACAAATATACTAGCAGAATAATTGGGTTTAGTATTTTTATCAAGAAGTGGAGAAAATCCAGGGTTAAAGAATAGAAAGTTAAGTTTATAAAGGGTTTTTGATAGATAATTTCAGGTTTGATGGTTTATTAACCAATCTAATGCTGTAAAGCATGGCCTGATACAAATTATTAATAATAAAGATTAATAAAGCTATTAAGAGAAGCTTAATCAACTCAAACAAAGCTCAAAATCGTTTAATAAATTATCAATAAAAAAATAATAATTAATAAAATGAAACAGCAAAATTATGTGATAGCTAATCTAAAAAATCAGATATATGCAGTAGTAGAAGCAACTGAAAGTGAAGTTATACAGGAATGCAAAAATCTTGCTGAACAATATAATAAAGAATTTAGATATTCTCAACTCACAAAAAGACAAACTAAAATATTAATTAAAAAGCTTGAAAATCCTGCCCCTGCAATTACATTATCAAAATCTGCTGCTGAATGCACTGGTATTTCTTTTCCTGGTTTTATTCAGCTTATTGAACAGTTAACTGGAGAGAGAATAAAAGTTAAAAAAAATTTATTGACAAAAGTTGAGGGGGTGTTTATAAAATGAAAATAAGTAGTGTTTATGAATTAAAAGCAGATGAATATAATACTAAATTAGCTGAAGCTTTAAAACAGATTCCTGAATTTAAAGAACCTGAATGGAGTTTGTTTGTTAAATCAGGAGTATCAAAAATAAAACCTCCTACTAACAAGGATTTTTGGTTTAAAAGAGCTGCGAGTATTTTAAGACAAGCTTATATAAGAAATATTGTTGGAGTAAATAGATTAAGAACAAGATATGGAAGCAAGCAAAATAGAGGCATGAGGCCTGAAAGATTTAAAAAAGCTTCTGGTAAAATTATAAGAGTTATTTTACAGCAAGCAGAGGCTGCTGGATTATTAGAAAAATATAATGTTCCTGGAAAAAGAGCTGGAAGAAAATTAACTGCTAAAGGCAAAGAATTAATGGAGGGGATAAAATAAGATTAAAATGATAGAACAATCAAATTTTATAAGAGGGTATTTAACCTTACTTTTATATAGAGCCCCTGAAAAAGGAGATGATAGAGCTTATATTATTCCAAATAATGTTTCAAATATTAATCAGGTAGGTGAAATTGTCTGTGATCCTAACCACCCAAGAACAACTGTGATTGTAAACTTACCTGAAAATATTACTATATTAAGAAGAAAAGTTGTTGATAGAAATTATGGGGGGATAGAAAATCTTGTTGAAAAAGTGAAATCAGGAAAAGTTAAATTAAGAGGGGATTAAATAAAATGGTATTAAGTTTAGGTGTACAAAAGGGAAATTATCTTATTGTATATATGAGAGATAATAACAACAAGCCTCTTCTTGATAGAGGTATTTTATTAATAAAATTTCATAGAATATACCCTTATTTTGCTACACTAAACTTTTTTGGGAATAATTTCGGTGTAATGAGATATAATGCTAAAAAATTAGACACAAGAGTTAAAGAAGTTGCTAGTAAAGAAATACAAATTTTAGAAAAAAAGTTAGGAGAAATTGAATCTGATTACGAAAAACCAGAAAATTTAATCTTGCCTGTATCTCAAAATCAAAAAATTGTTGGTTATGAAACAGATGGAAAGGGAAGAGCAATTTATCTGGCTATTAGAGCTATAATAGGTGCTAATAAAATATTTCCAGATAATGTAGAATTACTTTTAAAAGCTCCTGGGCTTAAATTTTTTAGATATGAAAACCTCTCTGCAGAACAAAGAATAAGAGTTGATAAGATGTTAAAATAATATGGCAAAATCAAAAAATAAAAGATATCAAAAGAAAATCAAATTAAGTAAAGCAAATAGAAGGACTAAATGGGCTCCTGTTTGGGTTGTTTTGAAAAAATTAGGCCCTGGAAAAAGAGCTCATCCATCTTCTGTAACTTATATCAGAAGACATTGGAAACAAACAAAATTAAAAATTAAACCAAGAAGACAAAGGAAACAACATTTAGGATAGGAGAATAAATATAAACTATACTAGTAATATAAAAATACGAGATAAGCTATGTAAAAGAAGCTTAATCTTTTCATCTGCAGAGCTCAAAATCGTTTTACAATTACTAAAAAAATAATTAATAAAAATTAAAAATGGCAAAGAAAGAAATTGAACCAAAGATTATATTAGAAAGAGAATATATTGTCCCTCTTAGAAAGGGCTGGTTAAAAGTTCCAAAATATAAAAGGGCAAATAAAGCAGTTAAAACATTAAAAGAATTTATAGTCAGGCATATGAAAGTTTATGACAGAGATTTAAGAAAAATAAAAATTGATGAATTAGTAAATAATCAATTAAGATTTAGAGGGATGTATAAACCTTTAGCAAAAATTAAAATTAAAGCTAAAAAATATGATAATGATATTGTAAGAATTGAATTAGTTGATATTCCTGCTCATGTTAAATTTGCTAAACTAAGAGAAGAAAGGAAATTAACAGAATTAGAAAAAAAGAAAAAGGTTGAGGAGAAAAAAGAAGAAAAACCAGAAGAAATTCAACCTAAACCAGAAGAAAAAGAAAAAGTAGAAGAAGCTAAGGAAAAAGAAGCAGCTTCAAAAGAAGAAAGCTTAACAAAAGCAAAAATGCAAGCAAAAGAGATGAGACATATTTCAAAAGACAAAAAAGTTCAGATACATAGGAAAGCTTTAAGCAGATAAAATAATATAAACAATTTACTAAAAATATTAATAGTTTATTGGAATAATAAATTATGCAAAAAAAAATTAGATTAAAATAACTCATCTGCAAAACTCAATAATAAAACAAGATATAAGATATAATAAATTAACAGAAAAATCTTAAGATGACATATACATTAAAGAGACAATTAAAAAAACTTAGCAACAAACAATTTGCAGAAGATATTAAGAGATATATTAAATCTCCTTATGAATTTTATGGAATTAGAGTTCCTGAGATAAGAATTCTTGCAAAAAGACTTAATGAAGAACATTCTTTAAAAGAATTTTATAAGACTTTTAATAGATTATGGAAATCAGGGTATCATGAAGAAATGTCTCTTGCACTTTATACATTGCAATTATATGAAAAAGATTTTGATTTAAAAACCTGGAAATTTTTAAAACTAAAATTAGGTAATATAAAAAGCTGGGATCAAATTGATGCAATCTCGTCTTCTATAATAGGAAAAATTTTATTAAAATATCCTGAACTTGAAAAAGAACTTTTAAAATTAAGTAAAAGCAGGGATTTTTGGCTAAGAAGAATTGCAATTGTTTCTACTCTTCCAAGAATAAGAGGAGGAGACATTAGATTAACTATGAAACTTGCAGAAAAATATGTTAAAGATAAAGAACCTTATATTCAAAAAGCAACTGGCTGGATGCTAAGAGAAGCTGGAAAGCAAAAACCAGAAATTGTCAGGAGATTTGTTTTAAAAAATATAAATATGCATCCAATATGTTTTAGTTATGCAACAGAAAGAGATTTAAAAGGATTGAGAAAACTGAGGAAGATAAAAAACGATTGAGAAAACTGAGGAAGATAAAAAACAAGAGGATTTTTGAGTCAGAGAGAAAATTATTGTAAACCGAAAAGTATTTAAATAATGTATGTTTTTAGAATACATATGGCTGTTAATAACATACAATTTACGAAGATTGAAATTCGGATAACTAAATACTTGTTTAAGCATTGCAAGGATAAATATAATGCTAGGCAATTAGCCAGATTATTAAATATTAATCATGCTCATACTAATAAATTATGTAATCTTTTAGCTGATAAAAAGCTCTTGGCCAGAGAAGAAATAGGAAACTCAGTTTATTTTTCTTATGATTATAATAATGACTTAGCCATTAAATTTATAGAATATATACTGAGCATGGAAGAAAAGGATTTTCCTAAAGGGGTTATAGTGCTTTTGTATAGTTTGAATAGATTTAAGCCCTACATACAGCTTGGATTAGTTTTCGGCTCATCTATTAAAACAAAAAACTTTCATGACATAGATGTTTTGCTTATGTATAAAACTGATAAATTAAAAGATATCAAAAAAATAAAAGACGAAATAAGAAGGTCAGGGTTAGTAGAACAGCCAATAAGATATGTTGATATAACGGAAAAGGACATTTTATTAAACAAGAACAATAAGATTTTTTATAATATCATATCAGATAGTCTAGTATTTTATAATCCTAAAAAATATGTTGAGATAATAAAAAAATGGCACAAATAGATGAGCATTTAAAATGGTGTCTGAAAGATTCAAGAAGACTATTAAAGACAAAGCCTGATTTAGACTTGGCGCAAAAACACATTAAGAAGTCAGAATATAATTATAGAGTTGTACAGACTCTTGAAAAGATGAAGATTTATGATTGGGCTTTGAATGTTGGTTTTTACTCAATTTATCATTGCTTTTTGGCACTTTTAGCTAAATATGGTTATGAATCAAGAAATCAGGCATGCACAATAACTGTCCTGCTTGCTTTAATAAATGAAAAGAAGCTGGATTTAGATAAAGATTTAGTTATTCAGTTTGATACTCTTGATGTTGAAAAGAATATTACAAATCCTACAGTCAGGGAAAGTAGAGAGACATCTACATATGGTGTTGAAACAAGCATTGATTTGCAACAGTTAAAGAGAATTAAAGAATTGATTATAAAAGTGCAAAGAGAGACAATTAGGATATTAAGGGAGTGAGGAGATTTGTTTTAAAAAATATAAATATGCATCCAATATGTTTTAGTTATGCAACAGAAAGAGATTTAAAAGGATTGAGAAAACTGAGGAAGATAAAAAGTTAAGAGAGAATTGAAGAAGTTGGAAGAGGATTATTGACTCTAGCAAAATTAATACTATATTTTCTATCATAAAAATATTTTTATTGATCACTTTATTATTTATCCTATGAAACTTAAAGATATTGAAATGTTTTGGAAATCGTTTTTACATTCTAGAAATAATGATTTTTCTAAAGATGGTTGTTGGTGGGATTATTCTGATCAAGAGGATTTAGAAAAAATAGTAAATCAATTATCTAATACAAATACAAGTGAAAGAGAAATAATACAAAAAAAATTAATAGAAAATGGTGTTTGTAGTGTTTTAGATGCGGGTTGTGGGGTTGGAACAGAATTTGAAAGATATAAAGCAGGAAATATGAATATAAAATATGTTGGCATGGAAAAAAGTAATCGGATGCTTAAAATTGCTAAAACCAAACACCCAGAAGCAATATTTATTTATGGGGATGTTAATCAAATCCAATTTAAAGATAATTCATTTGATGCAGTAGTTTTAAAACATGTTTTAGAACATTTGCCGTATTATGACAAAGCAGTAAGTGAGGCAGTTAGAGTTTCTTCAAAACTAGTTGTTATTGACTTTTTTCATAAACTTTGGTTTTTTGATTATCTCAAACAACATAAAAGTGGTTTTTGTGAAAATTGGTATAGTAAAAGAAAATTCCTGAAATTTATCGATAAATTGCCAATTTCAAGATATGAAGTAATTAATACTGTTGGAACTTCTAGGCAGACTGCAGAAATATATTTGTTGCATAAAAAGTAAATATAAAAAGCCTTATTGATAGCTTATGATTGATTATGGAATTAAGAGCCCACCATTTACAGCAATTAGAATTAATGCTAATCGAAGGTTATGATTATACATTAAGAAAATTTCTAGAACATGCTGATGATTCTGAATTTGCTGAGATGTCTGCAAATCTCTACTTCCATATCTTAAGTAATCTATATTCTAAAATTAAAATAACCAACAGTTTAGATAGTATTTGTTGGATGGGAAGATGTAGAACAGAAAATTGTATAAATGGTACAGTTCCAGAAATTGATAGAAAAGTTGCTCTAGAATATGATGTAGAAATTGGTAAAGAATATAGTGCGGGGGAGCTTGTTGAAAAGATAAGAGTGGCGGGCTTTTCCGAGCAAGATTGTACATAATCAGTGTTAGTTTTCTTTTCTAAAAATATAAAAACTCTTTCTAATAATCTTTTAATTCTATGAAATATATGTGGAGGATGTTTATGATTAAGCTTAAATAATAGTAGAGATAGTAAGGATTATGATAGATATAAATAAGATAAAAGAACAAAAACCAATCCAAGAATTACTTGAATTTAGTATTATAAATGTAAACAAGCCTTCTAGAATGACTAGTTTTGGTGTTGTTGAGAGAATTAAAAATATTTTAGGAGTTACAAAAACAGGGCATTTTGGTATAAAATAACAAAAGTTTTATATAGTAACTATTCATATTGTTTAATATGAAATTCAAAAAACCTATATCCAAATATAAAAATTTAGAAATTTTTACAAATGAGATTATAGATTCTTCAGTTTTTATAGATCTTTGTAATCATGAAGAAATTCTTATAAAATTTAATTCCAAAATTACTACCAAAAGTAATTATCCTTTTGCTAACTTTCCCTCTAAGTATAGAACTTTATCAAATATCAAAGAATGGGATGTTATAATAATCAGGATTTTGAAAAAAACAAAGATATTTGAATTTATAACAATAATTCGAAAATGGGGAAAATTTACTATACCTCGAATTGCGGTTAATATCTTGAACTTAAAAAACCATGAAGATTTAGAATTTCAGATAATAAAACAATCATTGCACAGAAATATTCTAAAACACAATACAATCGATCTTGCAAAAATAAATTCTGGTGAAAAGATTTTATATAGAAATAAAAACTTTATTACTTTTTTTAATACATCTAAAATACCTATAACTTTGCCAAGGTTTATAGAGATAACCCCAGAATTAATGGAACTATTCTTTTTAATTCATGGAGATGGGCATTATAAATACCAGTTATATTTTGTTAATAAAAATCCAGATCTACATAAGTTTGTAATTAAAGAATTTAAAGATATATTAAAAATACCTGAAGAAATATGGAGGGCAAGATTATTATTCAATAATGATTCAAATGCTAATACTGCAAAAGAAGAATGGAAAAAACTTCTTAAAATTAAAGAAGAACAATTTTATCCATCAATATCAAAAACTGAATTAAAAACTTCGGAAACAGGCAACCTAAGAATAGTTATTGATAAAACAATTGTCTCTTCGGTTTTTAGATATATATTTGAAAAGATTAAAAATCTTAGAGGAAAATTAGCTTTTCATGCTTTAAATGGTCTATTATATGCTGAAGGTGGAGTTAGAAAAAATAAGATAGGATTGCATAAAATAACATTAAGCTTTAACCAAGGAGAAAAAGGTTTATTTGAAAGAATTCTTAAAAATACTGGAATTTTAAAAATAACTCGTGTTGAACAAAATAGCCGTTTCTGCATAAGTAATTGGGAAAATTTATATAAATTTTTTAGATTATTTTATCTAATGAATATAATCCCTTTTAAAATTAATAATGAAAGATGCAAAAAAGCTATTGAAGGATTTCTATGTCATGGCCATACTAAAACTGCTTATAAATACCTTATAATAATTAACAAAAAACCTAATTTTACTATTAAAGAACTTGTTTGCAAGATGAATCATCGTCCAGATTCCATTTTAGATGCAATAAGAAAAAAACAATATTCAAAATTTATTGATGTAAAAGGAAAAGGGATTAATAAAAACCCCTATATAATCTCGATAAATAAAAAAGGGAAGGAATTCTTAGATATTATTAAAAATTTGGAGGCAATTTATGATGATAGATTTAGATAAAATCAAAGAAGATAAAACTATTGAGGAACTATTGGAGTTTTCGATCATAAACGTGGATAAACCTTCGGGTCTTACATCATTTAAAACTGCAGAATATATTAAAAAACTTTTCAATCTTAAGAAAAGTGGCCACTTTGGAACGTTGGATAATAAAGTCACGGGAGTTTTGCCTATTGCTTTAGGAAGAGCATGCAAATTATGTGAATATTTTATGCATCATGACAAGGTTTATGTTGGCAAAATGCATTTGCATTCTGATATTTCTGAAGAAAAGCTTAAAACTGAGATGGAAAAATTCAATGGAAGAATTATGCAAAAACCTCCTGTAAAATCTGCTGTTAAAAGAGTTTTAAGGCCAAGGACAGTTAATAAATTTGAAATAACTGGAAAAGATGGGAAGAATGTTAGTTTTATTGCAGATGTTGAAGCAGGAACTTATATTAGAAAAATTTGCTCAGATTTAGGTGAAAATATTGGCGGGGCTCATATGATTGAATTAAAAAGAATAAGAGCTGGTTTGTTTAAACAAGAAAATTCTTATAAAATTGAAGAAATAGCAAAAGCATTTGAATTATATAAAGAAAAAGCAGATGAAACTAAATTAAGAGAAATTTTAATTCCTGCTGAAATTATAACAGAAATCTTGCCTGTTGTTCAGGTTAAAGATAATGAAAAAACAATTAAAGATTTATTAAATGGAATTTCTTTGAAAAAACAAGACATAGAAGATGAAAAGATTCCTGATTCTGATTTATTTTTAGTTTTTAATAAAGAGAAATTCATAGGGATATATGAAAAAATAGAAAAAACAAAAGATGAAGAGATAGATAAAAAAGATGATGAAGAAATAATTGCTAAAACAAAATTTGTTTTAAATTAATATTTTTTAGAATTATCAATAATTTCTAAAACTAATAAGCTATAAAATATTGCATTATTTCTTCTTTTTATGAATTACTAATAATAAAAGATTATATTTTTTAATATACTCAATAAAAATAAAGTTTTTAAAGCCTAAATTATTGATTTTAAAATGAAAGGTCTGAGTGGAATACTTAAGATAGATACAGGGAGTTTGGCAGAGTTTTCTGATGAATTTGGTAATGTTGCGATATTTGATAGGTCTATAAATAAAATTTTATATTATGGTTTTTGTGAAGAATTTATTGATCAAAGAACCAGACAAGAATTAATAGAAGATAATGATGATAATTATTTAATAAAAACTTTTAGTTGGAATGCTAATAGTGAGCGCGGGCATGTTATTCTTAATCAGGCAGTCACAGAAATGAGAGTTCCTAGAACAAGAACTTTAAGGAGATATGGTTTTCATAGAATAGAACTTGAGCCTGAGGTAATAAATGATCTTGATCAAGATGTTGCTCAAGAATTAGCTGCTTATCAGGCTGCAGCTGCTTTAGTAGTTTAATTTTTGATAAATTTTAGGGGTATTAAAAATGGAAGAAAAAAATGATTATTCAAAATTGCCTGATGTTTATGAAGCAGTTTGTAGTGACCCAGAAGTTATTGTTCTTGGTTGTCATCATCTAAATGATTCATTATGCCCAGGAACCTGTTGTCTTGCTAAACAAGAGCTAGGCAGATTAGAAAGTGCTGCTAAAACAGAATCTATTTTAGATTAAATTAATCTAGACAAAGTAATAACAAACAAAAGAGAGGGTTTTTAAATAATAAAAATATAGTTTATAAATGTCAAAAGAAAAAACTAAAAAAAAAATATTAGCAGAAATAACTAGAAAAGAAATTTTTGGTTCAAAATTAAAACAAATAGATATTAATTATAAAATGTGTTGTGGCAAAACCTATTGCCCATTTTTAGAAATTATAAATAATGCATTTGCATTAGGTGATATTTTATTATATCAAGAATCTTCAGAATTATCTGATTTAGTTCCAGGAGTTAGAGAACACTTTGAAGATATTGTAGACATACATCATCAGATAGCTAAAGCAGGACTTGAAGATATAGGGTTTTCATTTAATTCAAATCAACTAACAGAAGATCCATTAAATGATTCTGGGATTCATATAGTAAAAAATCCTGGGTTTGGATATGACAGCTGATAATTACAAAAAAAGATTTAATAAATAAGGGTCAATTTAACAGCAAATAAAAGATGTGCAGGACACAGACATTTTATACCACCTAAAGTGTAAGTAGAATCTTCAATTGATTTGTCTTCTATAAAGCAGGATTAATAACCATTTAGCGATATAAAACAAATATATTAAAATTTTATATTCATCATCTATTTATATGAAATTAAGTGTAAAACAACTGGTATAATAAGTCACTAGCCTGCACAACAGGTTATAGGTGCTAGGTGTGTTAGTGTTAGACCTAGCCACAATAAGGGGCATTTAAATTTTTATATTGATTCTAAACAGGTTGAAATTCCCGGTTCAAGAGCAAAGATTTCTGATACAAAGTATGGTGTTGTTGTATCGGCTGAATAAATGTATAATTTATAAAATACAAATTCTATTCTTTATTATGAGAGAATTTGTTTATTATTCTGCAAGAGCAAGAACTTCTGGAAATTTTGGAGATGATTTAATGAAAGCAGGAAGAATAGACATTGTCTGCAATGTTATTATACAGGCATTTTTTATTTCTAATCAAATGAGAGAAGATGTTCATTTGCATTTGATTTTTGATGGCCCTCCAAATCCTCCAATGCATTTAGAATTTATTTCAAATAAAGACATGCCAATTAGCAAAAAAGATGTTGCAGGATTGATTAAAAGAATGTTATATAAATGCAATGATAAAAATAAAACACAAGTTTTTCCAGGATGTTTTATTGAGAAAAAAAGCTTTACAAGATTATTAAAAGAATTAGAAGATAAAGAAAAAAAGATTTATGTTCTTGATTCAAAAGGAGAGAATCTTAGAGATGTTAAAGATTTACAGAATTGTGTTTTTGTAATTGGAGATCATGAAGGATTACCTAAAAAAGAAATTAAAAGATTTAAAAACAGAATATCTATTGGAAAAAAAGTTTATTTTGCCAGCCAGATTTTTATTATTATAAATAATGAACTGGACTTGAGAGGGATATAATTTTTTGAATAGTGTTAAAAAATTAATTCTTAATCTTACACTTACCACTTTCTAAAAGATTTCGCTAATTTATTATTAATTAATATTATATAATCTCGATATCAGCAGATAGAGAGTATTTTCAATTTACAATCTTAAGAATAAAATAAAAATTGAAAGTGCAAATAGAGCAAATGTTAAATTAGTAAGTTGACAAACACTAAGCTAAAGTTTATATATTCTAATTCTTAATTATTTTCATGAAAACAATTCGGGTTTATCTTAGTGGAAGCGTACAAGGAGTATTTTTTAGAAAATATTTAGAAGAAAAAGCAAATGAATTTGGGATAAGAGGGTTTGTTAGGAATTTAGATGATGGAAGAGTTGAGGTTTTGATTGAAGGAAGAGATGAAAATGTTAATACTATGTTAGAAATATGTAAAAAGGGAAACCAGCATACAAAAGTCACTGATATTCAAATTCAAGAATTAAAAAACCAGGGATTTGAAGGATTTAAGGTTCTGAGAATGTAATAATTATTTTAATTCCAATCATGTTTATTATCTTAATTTAGTAATCTATTTAAATCTCTATTTCTTGCTCTAATCATGGGAAGAGAAGACAAACTTTCTTTAAAAAGACAAGTTTGAACAAAGAATACCTTTTTCTGAAAAAAGGTAAACCAAAATCAAAATGGGAAGAGAAGAACAAATAATAAATGAAAAAAAGAGAAAACTTATAGAACTAGGAAAAATGAGAATTAATCCTTATGCTTATAAGTTTGATGTTAAAGATTATTCTAGTGAAATTAAAGATAAATACAAAAAATTAAAAAATAATCAAAAAACCAAGGATAAAGCAACAATTGCAGGGAGAGTAATGACAATAAGAGATTTGGGAAAATTAATATTCTCAACTATCCAGGATTCTCAAGGAAAAATACAGATTATATTGCAAAAAGAAGAAACAGAAAAAAATTCATTTGAATTATTCAAGAAATATATTGATGCAGGAGATTTTGTTGGTTGTGAGGGGATAATAATGAAAACAAAAACAGGAGAAGTTTCTGTATTAATTAAAAAGCTTGAATTACTTACTAAATCAATCTTGCCTTTGCCTGAAAAGTTTCATGGGATACAAGACAAAGAAGAAAGATACAGAAAAAGATATTTGGATTTAATTATGAATCCTGAAATTAAAGATATATTTAAAAAAAGAAGCAGGATTATAGAAGCATTAAGAGAGTTTTTAATTAAAAAAGAATTTTTAGAGGTTGATACTCCTGTATTGCAGCCAATTCCAGGAGGAGCAATAGCAAAACCATTTGTAACAAAATATAATGCTTATGATACTGATGTTTATATGAGAATTGCTCCTGAATTATATTTAAAGAGATTGTTAGTAGGCGGGTTTGATAAAGTTTTTGAATTTTCAAGATGTTTTAGAAATGAAGGAGTTGACTGGAGCCATAATCCTGAATTTACGAATTTAGAATTTTATCAGGCATATATAGAGTATAATGAATTAATGAAACTAACAGAAGAGCTTATAATTGATGTAGTAAAAAAAATAAATGGCAAACCTGAAATAGAAAGAAATAATAAAAAGATTAAAATTAAGAGACCTTTTAAAAAAATCACATTTGAAAAATTAACAAAAGGAGAGATGAGTGACGAGGCATTTAAAGAAGAAATAAAAAAAATTAAAGAGCCTACTTTTGTAATAAATCATCCTTTAGATATGTCTCCTCTTGCAAAAAAGAATGATAATAAAACAGTCCAGAGATTCCAGTTAATAATAGATGGCATAGAAATTGTAAATGCTTTTTCTGAATTAAATGATCCTTTAGACCAGGAAGAAAGATTTATAGAGCAATCTAAGAAAAAAGGAGAAAAACACGAGCAGGATAAAGAGTTTATTGAAGCTTTGAAATATGGAATGCCTCCTGCTGCTGGTTTTGGGATGGGAATTGACAGGTTTGTAATGTTAATGACTGGGAAAGATTCTCTAAGAGAAATTTTATTATTTCCATTTATGAAACCTGAAGAAAAAAAGGAAATAAAGGAAATGGTTGAGAAAAAAATTGAAATGGAGAAAGAGGAAAAATAAAAATGGCAAACTGGCATTTTTGGGGAGAAAAAGAATTTTCAGATGTATATGAAAATATTTATATAAGAAGTGTTATGGAAGACTGGTTTAATATTGTCTTTGAAATTGTAAATGAAATTAATTCTCAAAAGAGCACAAAAAAACAAATATTAGATATTGGTTGCGGGGAAGGGCACACTACTAAACAAATTCTTGATAGAATAGAAGGAGATTATCTTTGTGATTTATTAGAACCTAATGAAAATGCTTTAACATCGGCAGAAGCTTTTCTAACTCCTGAAAATAATATTGGGGAGACTTATTCAAGAACTCTTGCTACTTTTAAGACAGACAAAAAATATGATATTGTCTTTACATCACATACAAATTATTATTGGGCACTTAATGAAAAAGATTATGATTCTCAATTAAAAAAATTAACAACTATGTTAAATCAAAATGGTAAATTAATGATACTAACTTTGCCTGAGGAAAGTGACCATTATAATATAATGTTGAGACAGACATATCCTAATTTTAACCATGCACAATATATTATTAATTTTTATAAAAAACTTGGTCTTGATGTTAAAGTCAAAAAACTGAATATGAAAATGTATGTTGGAGACATCTTAAGCACTAAAAATTTCTTTGACCTTAAAATATTCTATCGTTTTATACATAATACTGACTCTTACCCAAATGATTCTGAAAGTAAGGAATTTTTAGAAAAAATCAAAAAATATCAAAAGAAAAATTACATTGATTTTAAAGATTATCTTATAATCATATCTAAAAAATGACAGGAATAGTTGTTAAAAGCCAGATAAGAAAAAAAGTCAAGGAACTTGACAAAGAAAAAATTATTGGGAATGTAGCTGAAGAAGTTGAAGAAGCTCTTGATAAAAAAGTTGAGGAGATTTTAAGCAAGGCGATTGAAAGAGCAAAAGCAAATCAGAGAAAAACATTGCAGGCAAGGGACTTGTGAAAAAAAGGATGAAATATAATGTGGGATATTGTATTTAATACAATTGGGGCTGTTCTTGCTGTTGTTTGGATAAATTTGAGAAATAAACTCTAACACAATAATTCTTATTAAGATTTTTAATTTCTGATTATTATGGTAAAAGTAGAATATCATATGTTAGATAGAGAATCCATAAATGGAAATTCCCTTGATGTTAACTGCAAAGAAGGAGATTTTTTGTTAATAAATAAAGAATCTGAAGATGAACCTAAAGGCATGTTTAAAGTATTAAGAAGTAATAGAAAAAAATTAACTCTTGAGCAAATAGATTGCAATTCTCTTCATTGGAGAATAAATCTTAGAAGAGGAACAGGAGGACCTAATGGAAATTGTAAATTAAAATGTGAATATTTTAAAGAATGTCCTATTAGAGATTATTTACTTCTTTTAAAATCTGGTTTTGAATAATATTAAAATTAAGGTATAATAATTCTTATAAACTCTAATATTTTAAACAAAATATGAAAAATAAATTTTTAGCTGTAATTTTAGTAAGCTTGTTAATTGTTTCTTTATGTATTGAAGTAACTCTAGCAAAAGAAGATAAAGATAAGCTTGAAAGAATTGATATTATACACTATGCAAAACCAGGAAATCCAGGGAAAGCAAAAACAGAAACTTGTTATAAGTTATTCGGCATTAAATGGATAAATTTGCCTGTAAATTATGTAATAAATCCAACTAATCCGCAGGGTTTGCCAAAAAAATTCGTAACTTCTGCTATTTCTGCTTCAGCAGAAACATGGGATGCTGCAACATCAAAAGAGTTATTTAATGATGTTTATGAAGTAAACTCTAATGTATGGTATGGTGTGCAGGATTTTAAGAATGTAATTTCTTTTGGCAACTACCCGCAAGAAAATGTAATAGCAGTAACTTCTTATTGGAGAAATCAAAGAACAAAGGCAATAGTTGAGTTTGATATAATGTTTGATACAGACTGGACTTGGGGAGATGCAGAAAAAGGCTGGCCAATGGACTTGCAAAATATAATGGATTTGCAGAATATAGCAACACATGAGCTTGGGCATGGTATAGGATTAGCTGATTTATATAGCACAACATGTTCAGAAGTAACAATGTATGGATACTCTGGTTATGGAGATATAGATGGGAGAACTTTAGAACAACCAGATATAACAGGACTACAGACACTTTACAGAATTTAATTAATTTTTCTAAAAGTTTAAATATACAAATTATTTTTCTTTATTATGTCAAATAAATCAAAAGATTTATAACCTCTAAATTTCTATTATAATCATATACACCCTGGGCTTGTACTGCAAACCCAGGATTTCATATTTTTAGTAAAATTTATAATGTGGTTTAATATTAATCTTTTATGAAAGATAAAAAAGAGGAAAGAATTATAATTTTTATTGATGGAAGCAATCTTTATCACATTGTAAAAGATTTATTCCCAGAAAAAAAACCAAATGATTTTAATTTTGAGAAATTTGTTGAGTATTTAACAGGAAATAGGAATCTAATAAGAACATATTATTATAATGTTCCACTCGATATAATGCGAGATGTTGAAAGTTACATGAAACAGCAGAAATTCTTTGATAAAATACAAAGAATAACTAATTTTACTTTTGTTTTATGCAGAATGCAAAAAAGGAAAGTTAACGGTAAAATAATATATGAAGCAAAAGAAGATGATATTCATCTTGCAGTAGACATGGTTAAACTTGCTTATAATGATGAATATGACAAAGCCCTTCTTGTAAGCAGTGATGGAGATTTTGTGCCTGCTGTTCAAGCTGTTCAGGAAAAAGGGAAAAAAGTTGAGAATATTGGTTTTGAAAATAAATTTTCTTATCATTTAAAACAAATTTGCACTAATTTTATAAAATTAAAAAAAGAAGAGGTTGAACAATTTTTTAATTATTATGTCAAATAAATCAAAAGGAAGTAATGCAGAACGTGAATTATATCAGATGTTTGTGGGTAATAATTTTAGATGTGTTCGCGTTGCAGGTTCAGGAATTATGGAAAATGCTGATTGTGATATTATTGCTGGTAAAAAGGGCAAGAAATTTGCAATTGAGGCTAAATCTTCAAAAAAGCCTGTGAAATATATTACAAAAGAACAAATAGACAGATTTATTACATTTTCAGAGATTTTTTCATTAAAACCTGTTATTGCAGTTAGGTTTAATAGACTTGGATGGTTTTTTATTAATCCTAAAAAAATGGAAGATTCTGGAAAAAATTGGGTTATTAATGAAGAAATTGTAAGAAAAAAAGGCAAGCGTTTCAGCCAATTTTTTGAAGAAAAAAGAAAGAAAACACAACAATCTTTAAAAATTGGAGATGATATCCTTCTTGATGAAAAAGAGCTGGATAATCTTACTGGGGCTGATTATTAATATTTTTTCTATATATCTTGTTTTTGGGGAAACAATAGATATAAATTACCCTCAACAAGTTATAGTTGGAAATGAGTTTAATATTAATCTAATCTTAAATAATTTTTCTCAAGATGTTTATGATATTAAAGTAGAAATATTAAATGGAACACATAATATTGCAAAAATATGGAATGGAGAATCATGGCAATCAACAAATAATTATGTTAATGATATTATAAATACTTCAGAAATTAATAGCTATTTATTTAGAATAAATATTTCTGAAAATTATAATGGATTAAATAATTTGACTATTAAAGTAAGAGATTCAAAGAGTGTTATTAAGAGTTTTTCAGGATATAATATTAATATAACTCCAAAAGCATATAATCCTCAACAAAATAACCCTCAGACTCCTGTTCAAAACAATACTTCTAACCCAAAAGCTTCAATCTCTATAGATTGGAATGATGATGAAATTATTAATGGGGATGAATTTGATATAGAAGTGAATGCTAAGAATTTAAAGAATCAAAAATATAATTTTAAAATTTGGATAAAAGATGATGAGGAGAATATTATAAGCGACAGATATGGAAAAGATAGCAGTGAAAAGGAAGTGTGGAAATCAGGGAATTATTATATTTATAATTTGTTTGAAGGCCCAGGAAATAAGACTGAAACAATTAAATTAAAAATAAGAAAAGGTTTTAGTGATTTTTCTGGAGATGCAGAAATTTGTTTTAAACTTGAAAATCAAAAATGCGAAGCAATAGAAGTTTTGAAAAAAGAAGCAGTGGTTAATAAAAACAATACTGAAAAAATAAAAATAATAAGTAAAGCTAGTGAATCAACTAATTCTATTTCTGGAGATGTTATTAAGCTTGGAAGCTCTAAATCTAAAGAAACAATAACAAATAATCAGAAAAATACAGATAGCAATACTGTTTATGAATCTAAAAATGAAAAAATAAAAATATATGCTATTATTAGTTTTGCAGTATTATGTTTGGGGTTAGTTATTTTAGTCTTGTTTAATAAACTTAATTAATTGTAAAGTCTATGTAACTTAACATAATTTACCCTGCTTTTTATAACTGTTTTTATAACCAATCAATATTATTAATAATATAATAATTTGAATAGCTTCGGAAAAAGCGAGCATGAGGAGCTTTTGGAGAAGGGAATTTTAGGCAGCCGAGCCGAAGGCGAGGCTGATAGAAATGTTAAGTTTGATATTGGACTTAACATTAATGAAACATTTAAAAGACTAATAGTTTATAAACAAATATTATTAATTAATAAAGATTAATAATCATCAAAATATCAATTTATATAAATGAGGACTTAAATTAATTATATGTTAAGCTTAAAAATTAAATGATGTTAGTTATAAGATAGAATAAAATATCAAAAACAAAATTAATAATAAATAAAACTAAGGAGTTATAAAAGAGAAGCTTAAGCTACTCAAACAAAGCTTAAAATCGTTTAATAAATTATTAAAAAAATATAATAAAAAAATGAAGAAAAATAAAATTTTTCAGTATTTCAGAATTAAAAATTCTGAGAACTATCCAATTTTGGAAATTCAAAAGAATTTCCAAGCCACGAAAATCAAAGATTTTCGATGTTTCCAAATTGGAAGTTTTAGAAATCTGAGGATTTACTAAAATGGCAGAAACTAAAATTAAGGCATTATTTATTTTTGAAGTAATGGGAAGACCTCCTGAGCACCTTAAAAAATCATTAGAAGAATATATAAAAAAACTTGGAGAAAATAAAGGAGTTAATGTTATAAGAAAAGAGGTTCACGAGCCAAAGCCTCTTGAAAAACAAGGTGCAGAAGGATTGTTTACTACTTTTGCTGAAGTTGAAGTTATTGTTGATAATTTAAATCTTATTTTTGAAATTACATTAAATATGCTTCCTGCTCATGCAGAAATAATTGAGCCTGAAGATATAAGATTAAAAAATTTTGATTTAAGCGGGGTTATTTCAAATTTGTCAATAAAACTCCATAGATATGATGAAATTGCTAAAGCAGTTACAATGGAAAAGAATATCTTGATTACAAGATTACAAGAAATGCAGGAAAGAATTAATAATTTAGAAGGAAGTGTAAAAAAACCAGAAACCATTTGTTCTAAGAGAGCTAAGAAGGAAAAATCAAGCAAGAAAAAACCTGGCAAAAAGAAATAATTTAAAATGAAAAACATAATTATTTCTGATAATAAAAAATTAGAAGAAACAATAAAAAAAATTTCTGAACAAGGAAAAGATAAGTTCCATGTTATTGCTGATTTTGACAGGACTTTGACTAAAGCTTTTGTCAATGATAAAAAAAGTTCTACTGTTATTGCTCAAATAAGAAATGGCAGATATCTAACAGAAGATTATGCTCCAAGAGCCAATGCTTTATTTGATAAATATCATCCAATTGAAATTTCAACAAAAATTCCAGAAAAAGAAAAAAAGAAAAAAATGCATGAATGGTGGAGAGCACATTTTAATTTATTAATTGAATGTGGAATGAACAAACAAGTTATTAATGATATTATAAACAAAAGTGAAATAAAATTCAGGGAAGGTTCTTTAGAATTCTTAGAAAAATTAAATATTAATAAAATTCTTTTAATAATAATGTCTGCTGGTCCTGGAGATATGATAAAAGAACATCTGAGACACGATGGAGTATTATATCCGAACATCCATATTATTGCAAATATGTTTAAGTTTGATAAAAATGGTAGAGTTCTTGGAGTTGAAGAACCAATAATTCATTCTCTTAATAAACATGAAACTGAAGTAAATAAACTTCCTATATATAATAAATTACTTGAAAGAAAAAATGTTCTTCTTTTAGGAGATAGTTTAGGTGATATTGGAATGGTTAGTGGTTTTCCTTATGAAAATTTGATTAAAATTGGTTTTTTAAATGAGAATGTTGAGGAAAACTTGAAAAAATATAAAGATAATTATGATGTTGTTATTTTAAATGATGGAAGCTTTGATTATATCAATGAATTGTTAGAAAGATTAATTAAAGATTAAAATTTTATTAATTATCAATATCTTATTAAAATATTTTAATATGAAGATAAAAATTATTAAGAGATTTATATAAAAGATTAAAGAACATTAAAAATAAATTATGAAAAGATAAAAAAATTCTTATAAATTAAACTTTTCCTAACTTTCCTATTACCTCGCTTCCTTGCTCTTGCATTCGTTTTTGAAATTCTTTTTCTTTATCTTTTAGTATTTCATCTGTTGATTTTGGTTTTTGCCTTTTTTTTGATTTCAAATATATAAAACCTACAAATAATACAACTATGACTAAGATGATTATTCCTATTATTGTTCCTGTATGTGATACATTTTCTTCAATACAATTTCCTATACAGCAACTTCCTTCAAGAGAAGGTGTTGTTTGTCCATCACACTCTTGATTATCAAGGCAGATTTTTCCAATATCAGAACAGCTTAAACTATCTGTGTTTCCTAAATTTTCTATATAATCTTTAATCTCTGTTTTATTTAAATTAGAAAAATTAATGCCTTGGGTAAAGTTTGTTTGATTAATATTTGTCTGATTAGTCTGGTTCACTAATGTATTATTTATAATTGTTTTTTCTATTATAAAAACCGGAATTGTATAAGAATTAATTTTTAAATCATATTTTCCAATTAAACCAGAAATTGGAAATGAAATAGTTTTTTGCATATCTTCTATTAAAGAAAGGTTTTGAGATTGTTGATTAAAAACAGCATTAATGTCTTGATTTGAATTAAGGGCTTTTATTTTTATTGAAAAATCAGTGCTTGTTTTTACAAACCCAGGGTTTATTTGAAGAGAAGAAGTGTTTGTTTTTATTATTGTAAATTCTTTTACAATTGCAGTTGTTTTTTCTACTCCTGATTCTGTATATCTTGCATTTTCTATTTTCAAAGAAAAATTTCCTTGTTGGTTTGGAAGAATTGCATAAAAATAATAAATATTCCCTTGTTTAGTTAGATCAGAAATAACTGGCTGGGATCTTGGAGTGTTTTGCTCATAAATCAAGAGATTCTCATTTGTAAGAGAAATAAAATTTCCTGTTATTTCTGCCTGAAGAGTTTCTTGAGGCTGATAACTTGCTTTAGATAGCTTAATTTCAATTGCTGAGATTGCAGGAATTACTAATAATAAAACAAACAACAAACTTATACTCTTTTTCATAATCTTATTAATAATCTATAGATTTTAAATTTAACTAAAATGAATACAGATGAAATTTCTGGAGTTAATTTTTTTATGTTTGATTCTATTAAAATGTGAACTTTTATATAAGATAAAAAGTTAAAATTTAATTTATGTAGATATTTTTCCTGTTAGAATTCCTGAGGTTACTAGGTTTATTTTTCCGCCGGTTTTCTTATAACTTACCATAATGTTTCCAGTAAAATTATTTCCAGAAGTTAATGTTGGGGTACATTTTAAGATTATATTCTGTACTGCTTCATCTTCAAGGGTCCAACCGGCACCACTGTTATTATTAAATCCGCAATTAGTGATACTAATTTTATCTATTTGAATAGAATCTCCCATTCTATTTTTTATAACTAATTTGATTCCATTAGACTGTGTTATTAAGTACTCATCACACAAAAGAGGGGAACTTAGTACACACATGTTTATGGTAGGGGTTGGTTGTTTGTTTGTTTCTTCTTCCCATTGATATACTCTTCTAATTCCTTCTGTATATTCTTCAGAATACTCTGTAGTCTCCATAACATTAGTTTTAGGGGGATTTATCTCTATCTCTTCATCAAAGTTGGAATAATTAATCTCATAAATATATTTTGTATATACTATTACACTATTTTTATTTTCTTCTTCTGTGTCATTTGGATCAAAGAAAAAATAAGCATTCTCAACTGTATATTTTTCTTTATAAACAAAAAAATCTTCTTCTCCTACCCAGATTTCTCCCTCAATTCCTTGGGCATCAATATTATAATATCCAGACGACTCAAAATTTTTGCATTTTTCACCATCTGATATTTTACTTTCACCGAGTTGTATAGTTTCAATTTGCATACCTTCAAGAGGTAACTCTTCGTGACTGCATGTTCCCATTTCACTGATTTGTATTACCTTAAAAGGTGAAGTAATTAATTCATAATGTGTAATTGGTATCAAAAATTCTTTATCATCCCCAATATATCTAATTTTATCTCTTTCTTGTTTCAATATAGAATCTTCCTCGTTAAAATTAATTGCATCAGAGCGCAGGATACTCCCAAAAAAATAGTTATAGGCATCTTCAGGAAGAAGTTTTTTAACTTTTACTTTGTAATGATGCAACCTCACCCCATTTAGTTCTTCAATACCTAAATCCTCTTCTATTTTTTCGAGTTTTTTAGTAAAATCCAATCCTTCAGGATATAATATTGAATAAAAATAAATTTCTTGGTCACTATCGGGTACTAGTAAAGATAAAGGCGCCTGTCCGTCTTCCCCATGAACCCATGCACTTGGCCATTCTTTTTCTAAATCTGATTTTTGATTTGGTGGAAGATAAAGTTTTTTGTAAATATCCTTCCCTATAATTATATCTTCAGTTGACTCTTCATAAGGGGAATTTATTACTAAGATTTGTTTTTTATCTGGAAAAACAAAATCATATTTTTCAACCCATTGCCCTGCTTCGTAAGGTTCTCCTCCTGCAGAATGATATTCTCTTACATTTTCTTCTGCATGTATACTTTTTATCCCGCAGAGTTTTTCTTGAATTGTTGCTAAAGTTTTATCGCTTTTAGTTATTTCGCATGTCTTCTGGGCTTCTTCGATAATATTTTTTTGTTTGTCTATTTTTAAATATAGAAAAACAACACAAACTATAATAATACAAATAATTATTATTAAAAATATTTTTTTATTCATGATTTAAAAATTAATATTTACTTGCTCATCTCTCTTAACTTCCTCATGGTTTCTTCAAAAGCAGTGTCTTTTGCTCCTGGACTTCTTGTAGGAATTCTTCTCATAGGCATTCTTCTTACTGGCTGCCTTGGAATTATTTGTCTTTGCCTTAATTGTGGAAAGAATTGTTGTGGAGGCCCTGGCATTGGGGGTCTTGATACTGGCTGCGGGCCTTTG